>ERZ857521.1577-NODE-1577-length-25854-cov-4.630993_pt1 | contig 25854 bp, 25 predicted proteins | sample MGYA00519701_ERZ857521 | MGnify/ENA primary metagenome ERZ857521 (study PRJEB31778, sample SAMEA3449346) | human gut metagenome | biome: human gut; feature: human-associated habitat; material: faeces | place: United Kingdom | collected 2010/2012 ...
CCGGAAGGTGCATTTATCACAGTATCAAACCATCCAATAGGATCACTGGACGGTATCATGCTGATCGATATTGTCGCCTCCCGCCGACCCGACTTCAAGGTGATGGTGAACGGCATCCTGTCGAAAGTCGGAGCGATGAACGACAACTTCATATCGGTTCATCCAGATACCAAACATCAGGGTGGAGGAAACATGGCCAACCTAAATGGAGTTCGTCTGTGCCTGCAACATATTCAAGCCGGTCATCCCATAGGATTTTTCCCTGCGGGAGCCATGTCTTTTTACAATAAAGAACAAAAAGCAGTTCGGGATTTACCCTGGACACGGAGTGTGATCAGACTAATCCACAAAGCGAATGTCCCTGTTTATCCGATCTATTTTGACTTTTTAAACTCTGATTTTTTCTATTGGCTGGGAAACATCAGCTGGCAACTTCGTACCCTGCGAGTTGTACCGGAAGTATTCAACAAACGAGGACGTACTGTCGATGTTTACGTAGGGGATCCTATCCCGGCCAGCCAAATCGCCTCGTTCGATAAGGACGAAAATTTAGGAAAATATCTGTATGAGCAAACATACGCTTGTAAGAACAAGTGATTATTTGTATCTTTGGGGAAAATCAGGATTGAACTAAAAATGAAAATAGATCTTCAACAAATAAAGCAGCGTTTTGGAATCATAGGCAACAGCGTAGGTCTGAACCGCGCTATCGATGTTGCACTGCAAGTAGCCCCTACGGATCTATCGGTGCTGATTACCGGAGAAAGTGGAGTCGGCAAAGAGGTATTCCCTCAAATTATCCATCAGAACAGTGCCCGTAAACATGGCCAATATATCGCGGTAAACTGCGGTGCCATACCAGAAGGGACCATTGACTCGGAACTTTTCGGACATGAAAAGGGCTCGTTCACGGGAGCTTTGGCCGATCGGAAAGGGTATTTTGAGGTAGCCGATGGCGGAACAATTTTTCTGGATGAAGCCGGAGAGCTGCCTTTGCCTACACAAGCCCGTTTGCTACGCGTACTGGAAAGTGGCGAGTTTATCAAAGTGGGATCTTCAAAAGTACAAAAGACGAATGTTCGCATCGTAGCCGCTACGAATGTGAATCTGGTGCAGGCAGTTGCCAACGGCAAGTTTCGTGAAGATTTATACTACCGTTTAAGTACTGTTCCTATTCAAATTCCCCCCTTACGGGATCGTTCGGAAGATATTATCTTACTGTTCAGGAAGTTTGCTGCCGACTGTGCCGAAAAATACCGGATGCCGGCCGTTCGCTTGAATGAAAACGCCCGGCGGTTACTGACTTCCTACCGGTGGCCGGGAAATATCCGAGAATTGAAGAATGTCACGGAACGTATTTCGGTTATCGAAGAAGAGAGAGAGATTACAGCCGATATTCTACGCACCTACTTGCCTAATCTGAACATGGAGAAATATCCGGTTCTGGTCAAACAGGAAAACGAACAGAAATCTTTTGCAAACGAACGCGAAATACTGTATCAGATCCTGTTTGATATGCGTAAAGATGTGAATGACCTGAAGAAACTGGTACACGACATCATGAGCGGAAATGTACCAGTAGATATGGTGAAAGAAAATACGTACCCGCACCCAATCCATCCGGTTACTCCTATCCAGACACCTATTGTCCAGGAAGCGGAGACCGTGGAGGAAGAGACCTTGTCTTTGGAAGAGGTTGAAAAAGATATGATAAAGAAAGCCTTGGAGCGCAATGGCGGGAAACGGAAGAATGCTGCAGCCGACCTGAAAATATCAGAAAGAACTTTATATCGGAAAATCAAAGAGTATAATTTAGAATAAACCAGCATGAAATCAGTAAGAATTTTAATAAGCCTTGTCATCCTGTTTATCAGTCTTGTTACGGCATGTAAGATTTCTTATACGCCTAACGGAGCATCCATCGACTATACTAAAGTCAAGACAATAACTATCAAAGACTTTCCTAATCAAGCACCTATGGTATATCCACCGTTGGCTCAGCAGTTTACGGAAGGCTTAAAAGACATCTATGTACGCCAAACCCGCCTCTCGTTGGTAAACAACAACGGAGACCTGGAACTGGAAGGAGAAATCACGGGATATGACCTGGCAGCTATGGCAGTTCAAGAAGATGCCTTGTCATCACGCACCAAACTGACAATAACGGTAAAAGTACGCTATGCAAACCGGACAAATGCAGAGGAGGATTTCGAACAGTCTTTCTCGGCCTACCGTGAATTTGACAGCAGCCGCATGCTTCAAGACGTGCAAGATGAATTGTGCACAGAGATTATTGAGGAATTGGCAGACCAGATTTATAACGCGACTGTAGCCAACTGGTGATATCAGACTGCATAAAGCATGAATGCACTTGAATTACATCAATATATCCAACATCCGGATTCTTTACCGGCCGATTTGCGGGAAGAGCTAAAACAGCTCATGGAGGCTTACCCTTATTTCCAGACGGCTAAGCTTCTTTATCTGAAAGCCCTCTCTTCTTTTCAGAATCCTGATTTTGAGAACGAACTGAAACGGCTGGCCATCGATGTAGCCAACCGGAAAGTTCTATACACGTTGGTAAACGGAAAAGCGGAAGCTCCTTCCGAGTCTTCAGACGAACAACAGAACGCAACGACCAGTTCATTCGACTTGATCGATGCTTTCCTGGCATCCAACCCGCTCAATCAGACAGTTTCGAAAAAAACGGAGACCTTATTGCTTGAACCATCTGCAACGACCGACTATTTTCACAGTGTACAATATGAAAAAGGAAAAGAGGAAGAAGAAGCTCAAGCTTCCGATTCCCCTGAGGTAAAACTAAAACATCAGGATTTAATTGACTCATTTATAGCCGGCGACTCCACGCGCAAGATGATTTTTCCGGAAGAGACTGCGGCTGATACAGAAGTCGATGTCGAAGATCCTGCAGAAGAGGTGTCTATTAAATCGTTAGATGACACCTATTTTACCGAAACATTAGCACGGATTTATGTAAAACAGAAACGTTATGACCGAGCTTTACAAATAATTAGAAACTTAAACTTGAAATATCCAGAAAAAAATATTTACTTTGCAGACCAAATTAGATTCTTGGAAAAATTGATTATTAACACTAAAAAATAAATTTAAAAATGTACGTATTTATTTCTATCTTGATTCTGATTGCGGCCATTTTGCTCATTCTGATAGTTTTGATTCAGAATTCCAAAGGTGGAGGATTGGCTTCAGGATTTTCATCATCAAACCAGATTATGGGCGTTCGCAAAACAACAGACTTTTTGGAGAAAGCTACATGGACTTTAGCGGGAACTGTTGTCGCACTGAGTATTATCATCACAGCGTTTATTCCTCATGACGAACGCAATGCCAACCAATCAGAGATCAAACAACAGGTAAATGAGGCCGTTACTATTGATCCGAACGCAGTTTCTCCGGATTTCGGAACAGCACAGCAAACAGAAGCTCCGTCTACTGAGGCTACACCGAACGAAGCGGCGCCAGCAGCAGCTGATAATAATGGTGAACCGAAATAAACGAAATAATATCAGTTAATGAATAGAAAGGGCTATTTCAACAACTTTGAAGTAGCCTTTGTTTTTAACAACGTATCTAAATGATAAATATCTAATATCCTTGCGTTATCTCTTTGGGTATGTTCAACACGATGAAAGGATAGTGGATTCACATTTTGATTATTCTTACAAACTAAAAAACTTACAACTTAAAAACTAAAACTTATGGTAAACTGGTACGGGCTATTAATAGGAGTCATTACTTTTTTAGTAATTGGACTATTTCATCCTTTAGTGGTAAAAGCAGAATATTATTGGGGAACAAAGAGCTGGTGGGTATTCCTCATATTCGGACTAATCGGCACCGTAGCCTCTCTGCTTATTGAAAATATTTTAGGTTCCACCATCTGCGGCGTATTTGCCTTTTCTTCTTTTTGGTCAATCAAAGAGGTTTTTGAGCAAAAAGAAAGAGTTTTAAAAGGCTGGTTCCCCAAAAATCCCAAAAGGAATTATTAGAGCCACTCTTAAAAGAAAAAAATTCAAAACCAATATCACTGATTATAAACAAGTTATATTTCTAATACTATTTTTTATTGAAAAAAACTTGCTCAAATGTTTGATATTTCAAAAATAACCTCTACCTTTGCATCGCAATTGAGAGATAAACAATTGCAAAGCGAGTAAAAAACATATTGGAAAGGTGGTAGAGTGGTCGATTACAGCGGTCTTGAAAACCGCCGTACCGAGAGGTACCGGGGGTTCGAATCCCTCCCTTTCCGCAAAACAAAGAAGGGGCTGTGTCAAAATGAATGTTTTGATGCAGCCCCTTTTAAGGTGTGTAAGAATTAGCAAAATGCAAGGCATTGAGGATGAGGGCGGCAGGAGTTTACTGGAGTAAATGACTTAGCCCGAATTCCGAAAATAACGCAGCAGTTTGCAATTATGACACACCATCTTTTTTTTATTTCCCCTATTCAGAAACTGTTTTGAAATTCTTCGGAAAATGTTGTATGCAGCTTCTTAACTTCATCCACTTTTGTTACCTTTGTGGCAATAAAAACTTAAAATACAAACATCTTGTTCATGAATCAAGAAAAAAAGATAAGACTGGCTATAATCATACCTGCTTATAAAACCGAATATTTGCGCGAGACTTTGGATTCTCTAAGCCGACAGACCTGCCAAAGATTTACAGTTTATATAGGTGATGATTGCAGTCCAAACGATATTGCCGGAATAGTGGAGGAATATAAAGGCACACTAAATCTGACTTACCAACGCTTTACCACCAACCTGGGAGGAAAAGACCTGACAGCCCAATGGCAACGGTGCTTAAACATGTCACAGGAAGAGGAATTCTTTTGTATGTTCTCTGACGATGATGTAATGATGCCTCAAAACGTGGAACTATTCTATAAAAAGCTGGAACATGAGGAGACGCCATCCGATGTCTACCATTTTGATATGGATATTGTAGACAAGAACACCCAAATACGAAAACGCAAACACCGGCGCGACTTTCCCGAATACCTTACGGGAAGTGATTTCTACAGGCTACTCTATTTAGGCAAAATCAATGCACGTATGCCCGAATTCATTTTTCGCAGAAAAACATTTGCTGAGAACGGAGGCTTTGTGCGTTTCGACTTGGCTTACCGTTCAGACAATGCCACGGTCATGCTAAACGCACTCCATCGCCCGATATGCTCTATCAAGGGAAGCCGGGTATTATGGCGAGACAGCGGAACCAACATATCTTCTGATCCGGCCTTGAAAGAGCGCAAAGTGATGGCAAGTATAGACTTCTTCAACTGGCTCGAGGAATATTTTCACAATGCCGGATTGGAATATCCGATGTCATCGGTTCCCCACGTAAAAACCTATGTGCGCGAGCTGATGGTCCTCTACCCTATGTACAAACGTGCTGAACTGCAACAGCTGATGGAACGCATCAGCCTGTTTCGTGACAATCCCCGAATGAGGCTTCTCGGCCGGATTTATATGTTACGCAAAATATTCAAGAAGAAATACAAACTATAACAGCCCCACCAACCATGGATGAACAATACTACATATCCCGTTTGGAAAAGAAAAAAGTGAAACCTACCGCTTTGCGGCTTCTGATTTTACGGACTATGATGAATTCGCCTTTTGCCGTTTCGTTGACCGATTTAAGCGAAATGCTGGTCACCGTAGACAAATCAACCATCTTTCGCACATTGACCCTTTTCCTCGGACAACATGTCATCCACGCCATAGAAGACGGAAGCGGGTCACTGAAATATGAAGTTTGTTCGAGCGAATGCAATTGTACTGTCAACGATATGCACACCCACTTTTACTGCGAGCGATGCCACCGGACATTTTGTTTCAAGAACATTCAAATCCCCGTAATCCCCCTACCGGAGGGATTCACCATGCAAAGCATCAATTATATGGTAAAAGGAATCTGCTCAAATTGCGCATTAGAGGAAAAAACGTCATAAAATAGCCTAAAAAGCACGTTACTTTCCAAAAAGAAATGTATCTTTGCCAAGAAGCATAATAAAAAACTAAAAATATAAACTTATAAATTCTAAACACAATGGAACTTACACACATTGAACATTTAGGTATTGCTGTAAAAAGCATAGAAGCATGTCTGCCTTACTACGAAGGCGTTTTAGGTTTGAAATGCTATAGCATTGAAGAAGTAGCAGACCAGAAAGTAAAAACAGCTTTTTTCAAGATTGGCCAGACTAAATTAGAACTCCTGGAACCGACAAGCGAAGACAGTACTATCGCTAAATTTATTGAAAAGAAAGGCGAAGGTATCCACCATATCGCATTTGCGACTCCTGACGTACAAGCTTGCCTGGACGAAGCCGAATCCAAAGGCATCCGACTGATCGACAAGGCTCCTCGCCGAGGTGCTGAAGGTCTGGATATCGCATTCATGCATCCGAAATCGACTTGCAGCGTATTAACCGAGCTTTGTATGCCGGGTAAAGAATAAATCTGTAATGAAGAATTAAGAATGAAGAATCAGGTAAAACGTCTTATGATCCATGCTTTTGTTTCTTCATGCTTAACTCTTCATTATTCATTAAAAAACATTACTAACAACAAATCATAATACAATGAGTAATCAGCTTGAAAAAGTAAAAGAGCTTATCGCTTTGCGCGAACAAGCACGTTTAGGCGGTGGCGAAAAGAGAATCGAATCTCAACACAAAAAAGGCAAATATACGGCACGTGAACGTATCGCCATGCTGTTAGACGAAGGTAGTTTTGAAGAGATCGATATGTTTGTAAAGCACCGCTGCACAAACTTCGGCATTGACAAAACAAAATTTTTGGGAGATGGTATCGTAACCGGTTATGGTACGATTGATGGCCGTTTAGTGTATGTATATGCCCAAGACTTCACCGTATTTGGCGGTGCGTTGTCTGAAATGCTGGCTTCAAAGATTTGCAAGGTCATGGATATGGCCATGAAGATGGGTGCTCCGGTTATCGGACTGAACGATTCGGGTGGAGCACGTATTCAGGAAGGCGTGAATGCCTTGGCCGGTTATGCGGAAATTTTCCAACGTAATATTTTAGCTTCCGGCGTAATTCCCCAGATTTCCGGTATCTTCGGCCCTTGTGCAGGGGGTGCTGTTTATTCTCCGGCACTGACCGATTTCAACATCATGACACGCGGAACAAGCTATATGTTCCTAACCGGCCCGAAAGTAGTAAAGACCGTTACCGGTGAAGATGTTACCCAAGAACAATTAGGCGGAGCCAGCGTACACTCTACTAAATCAGGTGTAGCCCATTTTGCTGTAGATACAGAAGAAGACGGATTGAAGTTGATTCGCCAGTTGTTAAGCTATCTGCCACAGAACAACCTGGAAGAAACGCCGATGATTGAATGCAAAGATCCGATTGACCGCTTGGATGACAATCTGAACGAAATTATTCCGGACAATCCCAATCAGGCATACGACATGTATGAGGTAATCGGCACTATCGTAGATAATAATGAATTTCTGGAAGTACACGCTGATTATGCGAAAAATATAATTGTCGGCTTCGCCCGCTTCAACGGACAAGCCGTAGGTATCGTAGCCAACCAGCCCAAAGTCATGGCAGGTTGTCTGGACAGCAATGCTTCACGTAAAGGAGCCCGCTTTGTCCGTTTCTGCGATGCCTTCAACATCCCGTTGGTTACATTGGTTGATGTTCCGGGATTCTTGCCGGGTACCGGACAGGAATATAACGGCGTAATCCTGCATGGCGCTAAATTGCTGTTCGCTTACGGTGAAGCTACTGTACCTAAGGTAACTGTAACGTTACGCAAATCATACGGAGGAGCTTATTGCGTGATGAGCTCTAAACATCTGCGTGGAGATATGAACTATGCTTGGCCGACAGCCGAAATCGCTGTAATGGGCCCGAGCGGAGCGGTTGAAATCATCTTTGCAAAAGAAGTGGCCGCTGCTGAAGATCCGAAAGCCTGCGCCGCTGCACGCGAAGAGGAATACAAGAAAGCCTTTGCCAACCCGTATAATGCAGCTCAATACGGATACATTGATGACGTAATCGAACCGAGAAACACTCGTTTCCGCATTATCCGTGCTTTGCAACAGTTGCAGACCAAGAAGTTGAGCAACCCGGCTAAGAAACATGATAACCTGCCTCTGTAATCTTAAAAAACGAATGTATATGACAAATAAAAAATTCGGAATGTTGTTGTTCTTGATGCTCTTCTTCACCTTCGGAGCTAAAGCACAATTAACCACTTCCGTCAGAATAAATGAAGTGTTAGTCATCAATGAAGAGAACTTCATGGATGACTACGGAATGCGTCACCCATGGATCGAATTGTTCAATAATTCGGCAGGTACTGTGGATTTAGGCGGATGCTTCTTGACCAACGACAAAAACAACCCGACGAAATATATGATTCCGAAGGGAGATGTCCTGACCAAGATTCCTCCATACCAGCATACTTTATTTTGGGCTGACGACATGAAAGATCGTGGGACATTTCATCTGAACTTCACCTTAGAACCGGATAAAGACAACTATATTGCTTTATACGATTCGGATGGAAAGACGCTGATCGATGAAATCACCATTCCGGCCGGACAAAAAGCTGATGTCAGCTGTGGTCTGGACATGGACGGAACAGGCACCTGGGGCGTTCTGCCGAAAGTTACCCCCAGCACGAACAATGTCACATTAGACAGCAACGAGAAAATCGAAAACTTCCAGATAAATGACTCATGGGGTATCGGTATGACCATCACGGCCATGGCTGTTGTGTTCTGCGGTTTGTTCATATTGTATATCATCTTTAAACAAATCGGTAATGCCTCTATCCGGGCAAGCCAACGCCGTGCACAAAAAGCTGCTGCGGTTACGGGTAAAACGGTATCCGCCAATGCCGGTCAGGAATCGGGCGAAATATTTGCTGCCATCTCTATGGCATTGTATGAAATCAGTGATGATAACCACGATATCGAAAATACCGTGCTCACGATTCGCAAAGTTCAACGCAGATATTCACCCTGGAGTTCCAAAATTTATGGCTTGCGCCAAACTCCTATTCTAAAAAAGTAATCATCTCTTTTAATCAGATTCAAGAATGAAAAGTTTTAAATATACCATTAACGGAAACGTATATAAAGTACACATCAACTCAATCGTTGATGATGAGGCAGATGTAGAAGTAAACGGAACTCCCTATCACGTAAAGATGGAGAAACCGGCAAAGAAGCAAATTGTATCCATCAAACGTCCGGCACAGGCTCCGACTACAGCTGCCGGTGATCCGGTCGTATCTCGTCCGTCAACACCAAGCGTAGCAGGTGCCGTAAAATCACCACTGCCTGGTGTTATCCTGAGCATTGATTGCAAAGTCGGTGACACCGTAAAACGCGGTCAGAAGATTCTGATCTTAGAAGCCATGAAGATGGAAAACACGATCAATGCCGATCGTGATGGTAAGATTATAGAAATTAAAGTAAACAAAGGCGATTCTGTGCTGGAAGGTGCTGACCTCGTCGTAATCGGTTAATATTATGCTATCATCTATATTATTACAAGCGGGAGTAGCACACGAAAGTTTTACGCAGTTTTTGGCGGAAAACATCCAAGTGTTCCTCTCCTACACCGGATTCGCCAACGCAACCCCAGGGCATTTTATCATGTTGCTGGTCGGTCTGCTGTTTATTTTCCTGGCGATTAAGTATGAGTTTGAACCCATGCTTCTGATTCCGATCGGTTTCGGTATTTTGATTGGAAACATTCCGTTCAAAGATGCCGGACTGCAATTAGGTATCTACGAAGAAGGGTCAGTGTTTAATATCCTTTATCAGGGTGTGAAGCAAGGATGGTACCCGCCATTGATATTTTTGGGGATCGGGGCCATGACGGATTTCTCGGCATTGATATCCAATCCGAAATTGCTGCTTATCGGAGCTGCGGCTCAGTTCGGTATCTTCGGAGCTTATATCATCGCTTTGCAAATGGGGTTCGACCCGAGCCAAGCCGGTGCTATCGGTATCATCGGTGGTGCTGACGGTCCTACCGCTATCTTCTTGTCTTCTAAATTGGCTCCCAACCTGATGGGCGCGATTGCCGTCTCGGCCTACTCCTATATGGCGTTAGTTCCGATTATCCAACCTCCGTTCATGCGTTTATTGACGACCAAGAAAGAGCGTCTGATCCGCATGAAACCACCGAGAGTCGTTTCACAGACTGAAAAGATCATATTCCCGATTGCCGGTCTGTTGCTGACTGCATTCTTGGTTCCGTCCGGTCTGCCATTGTTGGGAATGTTGTTCTTCGGTAACTTGTGTAAGGAAAGCGGTGTGACTCGCCGTTTGGCTGAAACAGCCCGGGGACCGCTGATTGATGTAATCACCATGTTGTTAGGTATCACCGTAGGTGCTTCTACACAGGCAACTCAGTTCTTGACCATCAACTCGATCAAGATCTTCGGTCTGGGTGCCTTGTCATTCGTCATTGCAACGTGCGCAGGTGTCTTGTTCGTGAAGTTCTTCAACTTGTTCTTGAAGAAAGACAACAAGATCAATCCGTTGATTGGTAACGCCGGAGTATCTGCTGTACCTGACTCAGCCCGTATCTCTCAAATTGTAGGTTTGGAATACGACCCGACCAACTATCTGTTGATGCATGCCATGGGCCCGAACGTAGCCGGTGTAATCGGCTCAGCTGTAGCTGCCGGTATATTGTTAGGATTCTTAGGATAAGACTCCCATACCTCTAAAACAAAAACAGCATGTGCAAAATCAGGTTTACCTGACTGCACATGCTGTTTTTTATTGCTCCAACCGCTCGCTTAATGGTTTTCCATTAAATGCATATTGTTTTCCAATAGTCTTTCCAGTTGTTTTATCTGTTTACCGTTCACTTCTATTTTTTCTATGCAATGTCTGTAAAGTGATAACCGATGGAAATCAGAACCTAAATAGGTATATAATCCTTTTGCCAAAAACGTTCCGGCACGTTTCTTGACCTCCTTTCCGTAAAGGCCCGCCAGTGAAGGCAGGTTCAGCTGAAGTTCATACCCCAAATTCACCAGCTCTTCAATCGCTTCGTCCGGCAGATACAAATAACGCTCCGGATGGGCTATCATCGGAACATACCCCTTTAGCGAAAGCCCGTACAAAATCTCCTTCAAGTCTGAAGGTCCGGATAGGTAGGAGGTCTCCACCAACAGGCGATTATCCCCCAACAACAAAACACATTCTTCCAGGTGTCGGGTAAAAGCGACATCCAGCATGTATTCTGCAGCAAGCGAAAAACGTATTCCGCTTTTGATAGACTTGGTAAATTCCGCAAAACGTTGCTTCAGACCGCCGGCGCTATTAGTTGGGTAATCCTCCATGACATGCGGAGTAAGTACCATACGTTGTACCCCCAACTGTTCCAGACTGCGCACCGCCTCTTCCGCCTCTTCGAATGTCCGGATGCCATCGTCCACCCCTGGAAGAAGATGGGCATGAACGTCCGTCATGCCCATCAGCAACCCCGTTTTCAGGAGCCTTTTTTTCAAGGAAAAATAAAACATATTAATTGCGCGTCAAAGTCACTATCAGCGAAGCAACCGTAGCCAATACAGACACTACCGACAGCCAGACACTCACCGAATTATTCTGGTTGATGCCACTCTGCCCCGCCTTGGCCTTGTTGGGTTCGACATATACAATATCATTCTGCTGCAAATAATAGCAAGGCGAATTGAAAATCTCCGCAGAGCGCAAATCATGGAAAAGAATTGTCCGCTTGCCATCTTTCTCCCGGATTACAGCCACCCGGTCACGCCGTCCGTAAATCGTCAGATCCCCTGCCATACTCAACGCCTCCAGCAACGTAATGCGGTCTCCGGAGATTTCAAAACTTCCGGGTCGGGCCACTTCTCCCATGACCGATATTTTGAAATTCAGGAACTGTACGGTTACAATCGGATCCTTAATCAAATCTTCGTCTATCAGCCGCTGCTTGATCAAGTCAGTCAACTGCAAACGAGTCAGTCCCTCTACATGAATCTTACCTAAAATAGGGAAATCGATATATCCGTCCGCATCCACCAAATAGCCTAATACCCGATACTGACCTGTCGTTTCCCGGCCTAATTCATACGTCACCATCGGCATATTAAACGGAACAGCCAGTTCCGGATTCTTACTGTTCACCATGATTGCCAGCAAATCATCCTTATGAATGATCACCTCATATTTTTGTTCAATCTCTTGCTGCTTTAAAGGATCGACATCCTGCAGATAAATCACCTTTTTGGTAGAACGGCAAGACCCCAATAAAAACAGGGAAACCAACATCAAACCTTGAATCACTCTCATCAGATATCCTCTTTTTGCCAATAAAAAAGGAGTTGAAATAACAGCTTGTTTTTGCGTCTTCATCATATTACTATTTTTAATGTTCATATATTTTCCGTTTTTTCGAGTTTAGGAATTTATCGGCTTATCCGTTATCGCATTCTTCAACCGGTGAATCGTCAGTACCCGGTCGCAATACGCTACAATACGGTGCCTATGGGTAATAAAAAGCATGGTCCGTTCAGGCAGTTCCGTCACCAGATTACGCATCAGACGCTCTTCTGTATCCTCATCCAACGATGAACTGAATTCGTCAAAAAGCAAAATAGTCCCCCGGTGCAACAGACTCCGGGCTATAGCGATGCGCTGTGCCTGTCCTTCACTCAATCCGCCTCCCTGCTCCGCACATACCGTGTCCAGCCCCTCCGGCAATTCGAATACAAAATCGGCCGCAGCTATCTGCAATACCCGGCGCATCTCCACATCCGTTGCCTGTGGATTGCCCAACAACAGATTTTCCCGTATCGTGCCGCTCCACAGACTATTCCCTTGCGGGACATAGACCAGATTGCAACGGGTATCTATGGATAAAGGCACGGACTCTTCCTGATTATACAAGGTAATCGTGCCTGCTTGGGGAGAAATCAAAGCCAGGATCAATCGGAAAAGCGTGGTTTTCCCGGCACCGGTCTCCCCTAAAATTGCGGTACGTGACCCCGGTTTGAAATCATAACTGAACCCATCCAATATCATCCGCTTCCCATCCGGATAAGCAAACGCCACCTGCTCCAGGCGCAGTCCCACTTTCCCGTTTAACCGATGCGGTATAGCCAACGGCTGATCCCCATCTGTTTCCAACTCTCGCAAACGGTCAACGGAGGCCGTAGCATAGACAAAGGAAGAAAGCAATCCGCCCATATCAGCTATCGGACGCTGTATCATACCCACCAGTTGCAAAAAGGCAGTCATCATACCGAACGTGATTGTACCCTCCCGGATTCCATTCACCCCCCAAAGAAAAGCGATGGCATATCCTAAAGAAAAAGCTGTACTGATCATGGCCCGTGAAAAAATAGAGAAACGGCTGCGCCGCATCACCCCTTTGTACAAATCCGCCTGGAACTGATCCAGACGCCGGGCCACCCAATCTTCTTTTTCCAAAGTCTGCACCAGCACCCCATGCTGTAGGCTCTCCTGGACATGAGCCTGCACATGACTGTCACTTTTCCGAATAGCCAAGGTCAGCCGGCGCATCTTTCCGGCAAAAAGTTTGCTCAACAGCAAACAAACCGGGAAAACCACGACTATCAGCCAAGCCAACCGGGACTCCATCCGTGCCAAGAATACGAATGCCGCCACAAACTGGATTCCGGTCGTGATCACATCCGGCAAATCCCGGCTAAGCGTACCGCCTATCACCCGAATGTCCTCCGTCAGTCGGTTCAGCATATCCCCGCTGTGCCGCCTTTTCCCGATAGAATTGCTCATTAGCAAACGAGAAAACAAGCGGCGACGCAATCCGTTCTTCAGCAAAATATCCGTAGAGCAGAACAGACGGTTCCGAACGGCAGACAACAGAATCTGACCCCCAATACAAAACAGCAGACAAAGGGTATATAGCTCCAGCGAGTGTCCCGATACACCGGTAGCAATATCCACCAACTCTTTGCACACATAGACAAATACCAAGGAAAACCCGACCTGTCCTATCCCGGCTAAAGCACAAAACAGAATACTGATACGCACTCCTTTTGCCGCTTGCCAAAGCCAGGTAATGTACATCTGCAATGCCTGCATAAGTTGACCAGCTACTGATGCAATAAAGCCACCCGCATACTATACAGGAAGGAATAGAAACTCCAACGGCTGAAAATAAGCGGAGACAAAGTGAATATCTGTTGCTTCCACCAAAGCCATTTGCCAAAAGCATAGAGTTTACCCCGATAATAGCTCTTCGGCCGTTCGCCTTTTATCGGCGCATACTGTCCGAAATTACCTACTTTGAAAATCAAAGACACTACACGTCCGGCTTTTTCCCGCTTATCCGCATTGAATCCCGGCAATTCCTGTTCCGGCAAGCCCAAATAATCCACGGCTATGCAACCGAATAACTCCCATAACGGCATAAGTCCGAGCGAACGGACATCCGCCAAAAGCCGTTCTTTATCCACCTCCGCCTGATGGACATGCAAGTAACGCGCCCAATCGCAAATTTGTCGCAATCCGGTGCCACCCTGCATGAAATGTTTGGCAAAATGATAGAACAGGTAGAAAGCATCAAAATTCACCGGAGGCAGCAAAACTTCCGCTTCTTTCCAATACCGGCACACCGTCTCGTCCTGCAAATAAGAGGCTATCAGTTTCTGCAATTTACGGTTCACCTCCGGAACTATCGAATAAGCCACCAGGCGATGGATCTCAATCGTCACCCCATTGCGTGTAAAATGATAATGCTGGATGTTCTCGCTTTCCTTACCTGTTTGCCGGCCGAAATCCCGCACCACCGAACAGGCCTTTTCGTAATCACCGGGACCAATATACAAATCTATATCTCCGCATTGCCGCTGTTCCGGATAGCGGTAGCATTGGGCCACCCCCTGCCCCTTCAGCAAGACAGGATGAATATCCGCTTCACGCAGCCGGGCGCAAACCTCTTTCAAGGTAGTGTTCAGCAGCAGATGACTCCGGCGGATCAGGTGCAACCGGGATTTCAGTCCGTGCAGGTCAGCCGGTAAAGGACGGAATTCCGCCGGCAACATTCCGATTCCGTCCCCTATCACCCCCAGCACGGTCTGCTTTTTCGCTTTATCCAGCAGCGCGTCCCAATCCACATTGCTTTCGAACAAGGACACATCCGGCTCTTCATTCCACAACCCGGCACGCAGCAAAGTAAAGAACTGATTCTCTATAAAAGTCATTCTACCACACCCGCTTTTTTCCATTGTTCACACAAAGCCAAGGCATCATGCAACGCCACCTCTTTACGGATACCATATTTTCCCACCAGCAAATCCGCCAGTTTCCGGGCATCAAACTCTTGGTTCTCCACCTGTTTCCATAGAAAAACCGCTGAAGCGTTCAGCGTAACCAATTTATTAAAATTGATTTGCTCCAGACTTTCTCCGCTAACCACCCATTCTCCGCATACCTCACGAAGAACAAAACCTTTCTTAATCTGCATCTTGAGTCTTCTATTTAAATAAATACAACAAATACCTACGTATAAATAAGGCTTTCCGCCATAACATAGAAAAGAACCGGAACAACAGGCCGTTACAAGTATAACTCTTCCCGTTCCGGATAATCCGGGTAGCACATGCTATCACATTCTTCTCCGGGCAATATTCCACCCCCCGGATATTGCCGTCTCCCATCAAGACCAGAATCCATTTATCTTTCCGGATCAGCCGATGCAGGACATAATTCCCGGATCCGACTTCACAAAGCAACAGATCTCCGACCTTCACGGGACCGGCCGATTCCAACACGACACTGTCCTTACCCCCCCGGATAAAGGGCAACATACTACGCCCTTTCACGCATAGCACCACTTGACGGCCTTCTGACAGCTGCCGCTTTATCTCCTGGATCAAAATCTCATCGGGCTTTTCTTTGACTAACATAATCTTGGGTTCTCAGGCTGAATCCCGGGACTATTCATTGTTTATACATTGAAAGGCTACTTGCGCGGCCTCTTTATCGGGCAAACAGGCTAAGTGATAACTCGGACAACTCTTGATAATCCGCTCAACCGTCTGATGTACCCCATCTGCCTGACGGCGTTCCCACCTCAGGCAAGAGCTGGAAGAAAGCAAAGAGCCGTAAGCCTGCAGGAGTGTCAGCGGCTCCATCCGGTTTTCCGGGGCTTGAGACAAACGGATTATCGCCGATAGTTTCACCCGTATATTCTTATAACAAGGGGTCTTCCCGCTCCAAGGCGAACCGTAAAGATAAACGCCATCCTCCTCCCAACGCAGGATGGGATTGTCATCATTCACCAATTCCGTTCCGTCGATATGCGCCAGCCAGAGTCGGCTGTGGGTACTCTTGCCGGTGCCGCTCTTTCCCAAGAAGGCAACTCCCTTATCCCCATACCGCACCGCCGAAGCATGAATCAACAATGTCTCGCGGGTGGCCGTATTTAACGCATAAAGGAGCATCAGGGTGTTGTCTATGTCAAAAATCAACGCCGAATAGCAGCGGTTCTCCAAAACAAACAATTGCCCGTCCCGATAAGAGGGATCCACGAAAAGCAGGCACTCCGGTGCTTCCGCATGACCGGAAAAGCCGAATACATAGGCTTCATCCTGCCGATATACCCAGATAAAAGCGGCATCGTCATCCAGCCGACGCAGGAACGATCCCGCCTTTTCCAAAGGTAACCGACTGCATAACCGGACATGCAAGACAAACAACGGATTGGCCGGTTTCTCTTCGACAAAGGGTTGATAGGCCGGCATCAAATGCCTCACCGGTAAGACCTGGGGGATCTCCACACAAAAAGTATGGCCTGCAACGGTATAAAACAATCGTTCCATAAATACATAAAAAAGCATACGTTCTTTGAAGAAAAAGATAGGCACAAACGGAAACAAACGTCCCCTGCTTTTCCGTCAAAGGTAGGCATAAAAAACAACCGTTATCCGATACAAAAAGGACCGTTATTTTTATGAAAGGAGAAGGCAAAAAGCGTTTTTTACAATGCAGCCTAATAAAAAAAACGACTTTTTGCCTTCAAGAGCCCTCCTGCCCCTAATTACAGAAGAGGCTCGGTTTAGAGATTATGAAAGATTATTAGGGTTTGACAGCTTTATACGGGATAGATTCCTTATCATCTCCTGCATTCCGTTCATATTCATAATAAGCACCATAAGCATAATCCGTGTTGCCACGAAGATTGTCAAGCGCATCATTCATAGCACCCAATACCTTACTCAGGTCACTTACAATAGCGCAGTCTGTAACCGTTCCGCTTTCCTCACCGCTACCGACAACTACATTAGCCGACGAAGTCTTCCAATAGCAATCTTCAAAGGTCGGCAACGTAACATCAGCCGGATCATTCATGCTCTTCTTAATTTTATAAATCAAAGCCGCAGCTTCTGTTTGATTGGCATAGCTACCGTAAATATCGCCGTAACTTTCACCGGCAAGAGCCCCTCCATAAGCACTAAGTACCTGACCGCTGGAAACGCATCCGATGATTGTTCCGTTATTGGCTCCGGCTATACCGCCGCAATAACGGGCATCCAAAGCATTCACATCACCATCGACAACCGCATTTGTCGTACAAGCTACAACCTGACCGGAGTTATTGGTACCGACAATACCGCCCACACGGGCTTCTGCCTGCGAAGCTACATACGAAATTTGCGTTCCGCCTTTCACATGGCAATCCTCCAGAATACCCTCGCTATTTCCGGCAATACCGCCTACGAACATGTGGCCCTGTATCGTTCCACCGGAAACCGTACAACCGGTAACGGCATCGTTACGCCCGTAAGTTCTGCCTACGATACCGCCTACGTTTTCACCGCCTTCGATAGTCGGATTGATTACATGGCAATTAATGATAGAGCCAGTAGTATAATTAAATTGCTCTTCTTCATTTAATTTTCCTACAACAACACCAACAAAGCCATCATCATTAGTTACGACAGGACTCCCGGAATAAGACGAAACAACAGTCGGAGTATCAAACGTCAGACTTTCGATAGAACCACCTTCACCTAAAACGGAAATGAATCCACTGAACTGCTCACTTCCTTCGATATTAAAATTAGAAATAGTCTTACTGTTTCCAATAATTCTACCGGTAAAGGGAGTGTCTTCCAATCCAATTTGCGGCCAGTTCCAATCGTCTGTATCAATCTCGCTGAAATCAATATCAGCCGTAAACCGGCAACTCAACGTCGGATCGTCAACGGCAAGCTCTGCCCATTCTTTCAAACAAGCAGCACTACTTACCAAAAACACCCCATTTTCATCATATCCGCATGAAGGTTCATCAAACGTTACGTCACCAATAGTCACATCATATACCATATTCCGTAAGAAATCAGTAGGCCCGCCAGTTATGGTACATGTTCCTCCCTGCTTATTGAAGAGTGTTAATGTATAACCTTGGGTCATATTCGTCGGAGGCAATACAAAATAATAAGATTTGCCCGGATAGCAAATATCATCCTCATTAATCTGATTCAAGTAAATCGCTTTCTTGGCATTTTCATTTTCAATGATTCTTGCACCCGTTTCCTCCGGAGTTACTACTGAAATTTCAACATCTCCTGCCAAATTCTCATTATTGTTACCCGTCAATTTCATGGAATAAATAGCATCACCGGCATAATCCTCCGGAATAATCACACGCAAATAAGAAGCGGAATTATAAAAACCTAAATCTTGTGCGTCACTTGCCGTAGAACGGGCTACAGCCAAATTCATACCTGAAGCATAACTATCCGGCTCTGCATATTGTTCGGCATAAAGAACGGTACTAAAAGTATAATTATCATAGTCGAACGTAGCATCAACATTATAGGGGTAAAGAGCAAAATACCATTCGGCTGTTTGAGTTACTGTTCCTCGAAAATCAGCCACCAAACCGCCATCTTTAGTAATGAACGGATTGTTCTCCGCCCCGTCAAACAAACTAATCCGGTCATTGGCCGTCCAGTAAGTTTTAAAACCCTCACGCACTAAAGTACGTGTAGAAACATTACTATCAAACTCACCGTTCGAGGCTTTAAAAGTCAATTCAACCGGTGCACCTGTTTCAACTGATTCTTGTACGATTATTTCATCCGTACAAGATGCAGCCCCAATTAGGAGCAGGGCTGCACTTGACAAAATACTAAATCTGCTTTTCATAACGCAACATATTAACGTACAAATCTTTGGGTATCAGGATCTTCCGGGCGACCATGTCCTTTATCACCTTCCCCCCAGCCACTTAAGTCGCTGCTACACAAAACCCCTTCCATTTGGAGTTCCATTACTTCACATTGGGGAGCCTCATAGGCACCCCCGGTTTCAGGCGAAACCTTTAATACTTCTTTTACCATAACTCTAAAATTTTTAATTGTTTATAAATCGATTTATAACTCCTTTTAAAGAGCTATTTTTTATTTTTCTTCTCTTCATTACCATAGCCGTAACCATACCCATAGCCATACCCGTAACCATAGCCGTATCCACCTGTACGTTTATACCCTACATAGTTCAGGATAACCGCCATATTGGTAAACATACCGCTCCGGTACATACGTTCCAGTTCCGGAAGCTGGCGACGATCCATCGTACCTGCACGTACCACACAGATTGTCAAATCGGCCACCCGGTTCACAATCGAGGCATCCGCCACAATTCCCGCCGGGACATTATCCACGATGATGTAATCGTAACGCTGGCGCAACTCGGCAATCAGCTGGTCCAACCGGTCACTCAACAGCAACTCGGCCGGATTGGGAGGTATCGGACCGGCATGAATCAAGTCCAATCCATCGAACAATTCATTCTTTGAAATTATCTCATCCAACGAATCCACTTTGTCCGACAGATAATTGGTCACACCTTTCTGCATCCGGTTGCCATGCTTGCTCAACGTGCTCTTACGGATATCCAGATCGACCAGCACCACCTTTTTCTGGGCCAACACCAAGCTGGTAGCCAGATTGGAAGAGATATAGGTCTTTCCGGCTCCGGCATTCATGGAGGTAAACATGACCACCTGCAGGTTTTTGACCTTCACCCGCATAAAGTCCATGTTAGTACGGATGATGCGGAACGCCTCAGACACGGCATCCCGACTTCCGCTACGCACCACCAGCTGGTCTTTCTCCTTCTTGTTCTGCATCGGCACCTCACCCAAGAAGGGGATAGTAGTAGCGTCCTGCACATCCTTGCGCGTATGCACTTTCGTATCCATCGAGAACATCAGCCAGATGATGCCGGCCGGAATACAGCACCCGATGACGAACGCCGCCAGCATGACCATCTGCGATTTCGGAGAGATCGGCGTGTTGCTTCCGTGCGCCGCATCCAGAATACGGGTGTTGCTTTCCGTCATGGCCTGCGCCAACGCATTCTCTTCCCGCTTATTCAGCAAATAGAGATAAAGCTCTTCCTTAATCTTCTGTTGGCGTTCCACCGTAAGCACATACTTCTGTTGCGAAGGTACCGCGGCAATACGCCGTTGCAGCTGATCCTCTTGGGCCTGCACATTCTTGATGCTGATCCGGAGGCTGGCTATCAGGTTATCCACCGAACGGATAATGGTCTGCTTCATCGCACTCAACGAATTATTCAGATCCATCACCACCGGGTTCTTATCGCTACTGTTCCGGATCAGGTTATCCCGCTTCAGCAACATCTCGTTATAGGTAGAAATCTGCTGCTCTACCGTCATATCCGTAATCGTATTGGCCGGAATCAGGTCGAGCGCTTTTTGCGGGTCAGACAAGTAGTTCCGAATATATTGCGCGACCGAGAGCTGATTCTCCAAGCTCAAGCCCTCTTTCCGGTACTGACTGGTATTCTGAAGATACATACCCGTTTCCGAAGTGATATCGGTCAGTTGATGTTCGCGTTTGAAAGTCTCGATATCGGCATCCACACTCCCCAGCTCCTGTTCGATAATCACCAGACGTTCGGCAATAAACTCCGAGGTATTGACCGTAATCCGGTTCTTATCCTCAATGGCATCCTCATTGTAAACGGCAATCAAGGTATTCAGCACATCCTCCGCACGCGAAATAGAAACGTCCGAAAGGCTCAGGTTGACAATGGTCGCATATTCTGCCGCCAAATCCGAAACCAAGGCCCGCTGATAGCCGGTAGCTACAGCTTGCAGATTGGACTTACGCACCTGGATCTCCCGATTATAATAGGTATCGGCATAGTAAAGGCTGGGCTGGACCACCACCCTGCCAACCGGTGTCTGTACCGTATCGTTCAAAGCTACATCCTGGGCCTTTTCCACCTCAACCCGCTCGCCTGCGCTATTGGTCGTAACAAAGTTGAAAAGACGGACCTTCTCTTTCGAAAGCGGCATGACCGTCAACGAGAAAGATTGCGCTTCTCCGGCATCCGGGAAAGAAAGAGTGACAGGCGACTGGCGGTAAAGCTCTACCGTCCGCAAACCGCGCTTCTCGGTATAGCTGATGTCCAGACGCAACCGCCGCGCCACCATCTCCATCAACCGGTAGGACTTAAAGACAATCACCTCGTTGTCTACATTGCGCGGGATTCCCAACATATTGTCCAAGTCGGAAAAGCCATACGTAGACATTGTCCGGCTGCTGCGCCGTTCATCCTTGACCAGGACAGATGCCGCACGGGTATAGACACGGGGTGCCTGGAGCAGGTAAACATACGCTGCTCCGAGGCACACTATGACTGAAAGAAGGAACCAATACCAATTTGCTTTCAGTACTTGCAGGAGATCCCACAAATTCAATTCATTATTTTCTTCATTCCAACGGGGATCGTTGGATGGAGTTTCCATATTCATATCAAATTTTTCGCTCTTTAGTTTTGAGTTTATCAGTTCATTCGAATTCAAAAACAGCTTCTTGCCAACTGAAATTTATTCTACTACTGTAAAGTTAACCGACTGCTCATATCCCGTCACGCCATACTTGGCATTCACATCATAGGTACGTATCACCATGCGCTGCGGGAATATACCGTATTTATTTACCAGGATATCCCGTACTTTCTCCGCACGATGACGAGCTAAGCGGTTATCCGCACCCACCGTATTTCCCACAATGGCAATCTTCGTATCTTTATAGCGCATCATGTAACGGGCTATACGGAAAATGTTGACCATCTGCAACTCTTCGTTGAAGTCGTTCTTTTCCGGATAGAACACTACCGATGGTATCAGCAGACTGCCGATAGCCATACGTTCTTTCGCTACTTCAATGGTATCACCCAGAACGGTCTGCTCACTGCGGATCAACGTAACAGCGTTGTTCAAAGCTGCCAGCTGTTCCTGCGGCACCAGACGAACTACCTTATAACCCTGACGGCCGATGCGGTAACTTAAACCGACCGTTCCGCTTAATATGCCGGCGAACTTGTCACCTTTACCCAATTCACCGGTAAAGTTGGCATCTGTGATCTCCCCGCCGATAGTAAGATGTGCACCCAGACGGTCTGTAATGTTATAATTGCCGATCAGACCTAAGCGAAGCCCTACTTTCACATTGTCTTCCATCCCGTGATATTTGGCGGCACGGAGCATTCCGATACCTACATATCCCTGAGCAGTCCATTTACGATCCAGACGTTTGTTGGAAGTAAAGATATTATAGAGGTCAAACAGGAAATCCGCATTCAACTCATAATACTTGATATCCTGACGATACCCGTTCTGGGTATCCACACCTTGACTGTTCCAATACTCCTGCACCGGATCAACGCCCTCTACCCAATCATCGTTTTGCGCATAAATTCCCGTAGGACCACTGTTCCAGCCTTTCAACCGGGAACCGGCAAAATTCAGGCGGACAGCAAAGTCCGGATGGAACCATTTACCTACTGTAACGCTGAAACCGGGCTTCAGACGATCTCCAAACGACAGGGAGGCATCGTCTGCCCCCATGAGCATACGGCCGGCAAAATCCGCCTCAATGTAAAAGTTGCTCCAGAAAGGCGCGGTATAACGGGTTTTATAATCCACATGAATAGTATCCATCTTTACGGTCTTGTCAACCTCCTTGTTCTGAGCTTGCAATCCGGAGAATCCGCCCAAAACCGCGATCATTATCGTTGCTACTATCTTTTTCATATCACTTAACTCCTTATTATTTATCATTTTCTACTACTTTCATGACAACAGCACGGTTCCAGCGGTAATCTTCATTATACACGCGCTGTGTATCGCCCTTCGCATCGGTAATCAGGCGAGACGGATCTATCTTACATTCTTTCACCAGATAGTCGCGAACCGCATTGACACGACGCTGGCTCAGCTTCATGTTGTATTCCGGATAAGCAGTTTCCTTATCGGCATATCCCACCAATTCCAGACGGGCTTCCGGATGACTCTTCAGATAGCGGGCCATACGGTCGATATTCAATTTCTGGTCATCCTCGATGTTATATTGGTCGATAAAGAAACGAACCGCAAAAGCGGTGACCATATATTCCGGAACAGCCTGCGGTTTCTCTATCACGGTAGGTGGCTGGATGTTGCGGATCGATTCATAAGTCACCGGATGTACCTTGGCGTAACGGGTAAACTTACGGCCTCCGAATTTGTAGGCGACACCAACGGTCAGGCCGGCATAGCCTTCCAAAGGACGGTTGCGCTCACCGGTCGTACCTCCGATCTGGCTGTCAAAGGTTTCGTCCACAATATTTCCTTGAAACTCGGCAAAGATGTCCCAGTTCTTATGCACATTCACATTCAACTGGATACCCGCATTGAACGCAAACGAGTTGCTGGCCGAAAGGCCTTGTGACGCAAATGAATGGGAGAAGCCCGGACCGGCAAACAGAATCACGCCTACCGGCTGTTTCTCCTTGACAAACCAACGGACAGCATCCGTCATCAGATTAACCGACCAGTCCATATAGGTGAATTTGCGATGGAACCAGGTTGTACCATCCTTTTCCGACAAATACGGCAGCATCTCGTCCGGCATAGTTGAATGGTCTGCCATCTGGTCGTAAATATTGTAGTACTTCAAGGGCAAGGAATGTCCGGACAGCTTACCGACTCCCATCTGTACCCGGAATCCCCAAACCGGTGTAAACCACTTACCTACCCCCAACCGGAATGACATCCGCGAACGGTCTATGAAATTATCATACAAACGATTGGCCTCTGCTGCCAATGAGTTAACTCCACCGGAAAGACTGATGAACCAATTTGCGGTTCCATCTCCGGCTACCACTAAATCAGTTGAATCACCGATTTCTTCCACAAAATCAGGCTGCAGTTCACTCCGAACTGTATCCGTCTTCAATACTTCCTGCGACTTTGCCCCCCACGACAAAGTACACAAAAGCATACCGATAAAAACTAATTTTTTTACCATAACTGATTATTTAGAAATTATTTGAAAATCGTATTTTGGTTGAGGAGGTTAATGGATTATAGGTTAATGGGTTATTGGGAGATTGTTATACCCAAAAACGTACAACCTTATAACCTATTAACCCTCACAACCTCATAACCTTATAAACTTATAACCTAATAACCTTTATTTCCTCTTCGTTCCTACCAATTCCGGCTCATGCTTATGCAGATAATTCCGGAATGTTTCCGGCTGGAAACCGAACTCTGCCGCTACCCGGGTAACCGGACGGGGATGCTGCCGCAGGCTCTCAATGGCTTTTTCATATTTGGCCGCAACGCTCTTCATCCGGCACCGGGCTTTCCGCAAATCGGCTGTTTCTGATATCGCCCCCGTTATCCCGGAGCGTTCCAGCACCAATTCTTTATGCCATTTATGCAGATAAAACCGAAAGCCTTCAGCCGAGACACCCGTCCGACTTACAATCTCTTTCATCGTCAAGGCCGTATCTTTATAGAGCGCCAAGGCCCGGGCATATTTCTGCTCCACCTCAGCCGAGGGAGCATATTTGCGCCCGTTCCCCAACAATGCTCCACGTGTTTTTCGCGTTTCAGTCTGAGCCGACCGACGTCTCTCTCTTTTTTGCTCCAACACCTCTTTGTGGTAAAAGCGCAGATGCTGACTGAAGCCACTCTCGGATATTCCGCAGGCCTCAGCCACCTCCGGCAAGCTCATGTCGGTAGTCCGATACAGCTCCGTAGCCTCCGCATAACGCTCCATACACTTCGGACGCGCCCCGTGCCAAACCGGTTCGTTGATGCCCAGCCGCACCCGAACTGCCTCACGCCGAGTCAGAATGTCCGGATAATGGACCCGCATGAAATTGGCTAATGCCGGACCATCCAAATTGAACTTACGAGCTACCTGAGAAAGGTTATATTCTACATATTCCATGGAATCACAGGCTGCAACGGCCTCTCTATACTTCTGATGCGCAACACGGCTCTGCTTTCCGGCCTCTACAAGCTTAATCGAATAAGGATCATCCGCCTCTATGTGATGCCTGCGCAAGACCAGTTCCCGCCAATACCTACGCAGATAATTCTTCAACCCGCCGGCCGACACCTGGCATTCCTCCGCAATCCGGCACAAAGGCATATCCGTATCCGCATACAGCGCAACTGCCTGCTCGTACTTGCCATGCAAAGCACACCTTCTCCGCAGCCCCGCCAGTTCTCTGGGAGAAAGCCCGTTCTCTTTGGAATCCGTAAAAATCATAATGGGAAATTTGATTAGGTTTGGTAAAGGCTAAAAAGTTTCAACTACACCTGATACTTTTCAATTTTAAGAGAAAGTTCATAGCTGAAACTTTTTCGAACTTATTCTTTGTCCTTATTCGTTACATAACCCGTATTCTCTTAAGAAGCTGTTTGGAATTTATTCCAGCTTTTTGTAAAGAATGTTTTCGAGGAT
>ERZ857521.1579-NODE-1579-length-25818-cov-4.865350_pt1 | contig 25818 bp, 27 predicted proteins | sample MGYA00519701_ERZ857521 | MGnify/ENA primary metagenome ERZ857521 (study PRJEB31778, sample SAMEA3449346) | human gut metagenome | biome: human gut; feature: human-associated habitat; material: faeces | place: United Kingdom | collected 2010/2012 ...
ATACGCTAATTTCCTCATTGACATTCAGCACTTCCTCAAAGAAGTTCAGATAGTCACTCTCTATCTCAACCGCATTTCCGGATTCCACCAGCACACCATAATCAACCAACTTTCTCAATCTTTGTTCATTTCCACCAACAAGGTCAATGGCAAGCCCCAACGGGAACTTCATAAGCTTCCGCTTCTCAAACATCTCACTCAGCAATCCTTGCTCACGTGAGAGCGTTTTGGTCAATTCTTCTATACTTCTGAAATGCGTCAGGATATCCATATATTCAAAACTCTGTGATTGGTACTACATTTACCCTATAACCATCTTTCTCTATTGTGCGCTTATCATTATAAGTCACAATAACAAGATTATCACACTTTAATTCTCCAGCACATTCAACAATGCTGTCCATCTCCTGCTTCTCCGTTTTAGGACTGCTCATATCATAACATACCTGGACAAGGCGTAATATGCGTGGTCCTTCACGAAGGACAAAAATCAACTTCCTTATCATTCCGTGAACGATAATAAAACATGATCTTTTCAACATCATAGCCCCGGCGTATAAGTTCTATGAAAACTTGATTTTCAAGCAACCGCCCTAGATTGTCACTCTACGTATCAAATACAGACGAGACATCAGTTCATCACGTTCTTTGCGCTGATTTAGAATGATTGTTTTCATCTCCTATATTGCTATTCAAATGCAATATTACTATTTTTTATTCAAACAGCTATGCATGTTGCATAAAATATATACTATTTTATGCAGTACAGAATCATCATTGAGTAAAAAATCAAATCATTGAGACCAAGAACTGCCATACTTATTGAAAAAATTACCTTCTCGTGATATATCTCTATTCATAAATAGCTTTATAACATTTTTCCATTTGTATAACAAGAACAATCAATACTGCTGCTGGCGAAAAGAGAAAAAGAAATACCCTATTCACCAATATTCGTCATCATGAAGCTGGACGAAGTTTGGTTTAGAACCTTTTAAATATACAAAAAACCAAACTAAACCTTAAAATTCTTATCTCAGATAAAGTAGGAAGTGATTTAAACTTTTTGTTTTCGTAAAATTTTCTTCAGTAACAAGACAGCAAATACCAGGTAATTCCAAAACATCCAACTGCTGAATCGGTTCAATAGCGTCCTGAAACTGTCCATCCAAGCGTTAGTCCGTTCGATGGAATACCTTTCGGCATACAGTTCATCATCGACAAAGATGTCATCGGCATTTTCTCTCCGTTTATTTATGTAGATGTTTGCAATGATCTCTTTTTCACGCAGGATACCACGTAAAACATCGCAATCGAATCCGGCATCGGCATTGAGGAAAAGGCCATCCACCCGTATATAGGATTTCTGGTCGTTGAACATGTCATCGATAGCCTTTTCTATGTTATGTACGTCATGGTTTCACCTGATTTCGGGGAGGACATAGCAATCGGAAGTCCTTGCCTGTCTGTCAGGTAGAGTGCGTTGGTCGTCTTCCGTTTCTTCCGGCCCTGGTATCCGACTTCTTCACCGTCACGGAATGCAGTCGTGTGGCTTCCGTCCAAATCCACGCTGGACATATCCAGTTCATAGCGGTATTTGTCAAGCAACCTGACCCACATGGATTTCCACTCGCCCGACTTGCTCCATTTGTTGTAATGGTGATACACGGCACCATGGCTCATTGAGTGATATAACCACGTTTTGCCTTGGAAAAATGAGGCAATATTTCACTTTTTATCGTACCTTTGTCGAGTACAGTGTACATAGAACTTTCACTATATATGAGTTTGGTCACCCATAATATAAGGAATAATTCGAGTTATATGCTGTGCTTTAACATTTTGATACGGTTTTAACAGAATGAAATAAGTTTAAATCACTTCACTAATTTAATTTCGCCAATGGGTTAATAAAAAAACAATGATGACAAAGAAAATTCTTTTTCTGCACGGTTTCTTTGCTTCAGGCAGTTGCATACCGGCTCAAGCATTGAAACAGATATTTACAGGTAAGGCGGAAGTCCTCACGCCCGACCTTCCTTTGCACCCGAATGAAGCACTTGCGTTTATTGAGGACATTTGCCACAACGAACAACCCAGCGTATTGGTAGGCAATAGCAACGGTGCATTCTTGGCACAAATTATTGCTTCCCGTCTCGGATTACCTGCCCTGTTGGGCAATCCTTACTTGGAAATGACCCGATTTCTCATTGAGCGCATCGGAGAGCATGAATATAAATCGCCACGGGCAGACGGGCACCAGCGACTCGTAATAGACCAATCATTAATAGACGAATTTGCCGAGGTGCAAGCTCACCAATGGGACGACTCACGACCTGAACTCTCCGGCCGTATATGGGGATTATTCGGAGAGAATGACCACTTGGCTCACTTTGAACCGCTATTTCTACAACACTATTCCCATGCCTATCACTTCCCCGGTGGGCATACACCTACGGCGGAAGAAGTGCGAGAGTTTTATGCTCCGCTTGTGGAAAACTTATGTATCATAGCCCATCAATAAAGACTATGTCAAAAGCAAGACAAAAAAGAGACCGTTATAAAAGCCTTCTATTATAGAAAATTCCCTTTTTCTGAAAAATTATCATTATTCGTTTTGTTATCCGTTTATTTTCGTATATATTTGCCCAATAAGGAACAAAGCCTTTAGGAAACAAGGCGACAGGCCATAAGCTTCAGAGACAAAACATATTAAAACTGAAGCCTTGTCAACTAAGAGATCTAACAAACTAAAAATAATAGTACCTTAAAACTAACCATCGTTATGAAGCGAAGAAGTTTTATTTCCAGCTCGCTGATCTTAGGCACAAGCCTGCCTTTGGGATTGGCAACAATAACAACCTCATGTAGTGGAAAATCCGCCGGAGCCGATGCTTCTGCGGCTAAACAATTCACCCCCGAAGAATTGGGGATGTTTTCCTTTGTAGACATTGCGCCAGATGGCAAACCACTCAAGGCGGCACTTATCGGGAATGGAGACCGGGGAACGGGCGCGGCTTGCCAATTTCTGGAAGCAGGGCCAAACCTCTCTATCATCGCCTTAGCAGATATATTTAAAGACCGGCAGGACGCATGCCGAAAAGTGCTGAAGGAAAAGTACAATAATGATGTGCCGGACGAGAATTGTTTCTTGGGATTTGATGCCTACAAAAAGGTATTGGCCATGCCGGAGATTGACGTGGTCCTGCTCTGCACACCGACCCATTTCCGTCCAGAGCAGTTCAAGGCTGCAGTGGAAGCCAAGAAACACATCTTTATGGAAAAGCCCTGTGCCGTTGACCCATCGGGCATCCGTACCGTGATAGCCGCAGCTAAGGTGGCCGAAAATGCCGGACTTACGGTAATCACAGGAAACCAACGCAGGCACCGGCGCGATTATTGGGAAGCCTATGTGAACGTACGCAACGGAATGATTGGGGATATCATCTCGACTACGGCGCATTGGGACCAAGGAGCCTGGTGGAACAAGAAAAAACGCCCGGAATGGAGCGATATGGAGTATTGCATACGCAACTGGTTCAACATCAAATGGCTGAGCGGAGACCATCTATTAGACCAAGCCGTACATAACATTGATATCGTCACGTGGTTCATGGGCGAACGGCCTCAGTCTGCTACGGGTTTTGGAGGACGCGTGCGTCGTTTGACCGGAGACATTTACGACAATTTCGCTTGTGATTACACCTATGCAGGAAATAAGCGTATGTTATGTACTGCACGTCAGATAGACGGATGCGAAGGGAACGTTTCGGAACGTATCTTAGGCACGAAAGGCGTTGCTTTATTAAGCGACAATAACACCATTCACTTCGAAGATTATGCCGGGAACACCATCTGGCAATATGATTATGAGGCCAAACCGGTGAAGAATCCGTACAATCAGGAACATATCCATCTAGTCGAGTCAATCCGCCTGAACAAGAAAATCAATCAGGCCCTGGATCTGGCCTACTCAACGCAAGTGGCTATCTTGGGGCGTGAGGCGGCTTATACCGGAAATCGGATAACCTGGGACGAGATCATGGCCTCCAACCTGCGCTATGGTCCAACGGAATACAAACTGGGACCGTTGCCCGATTATCACGAAGGTGAAGCTCCGAAACCGGGTAAAGATCCGGCTGCACCGATGTAAGCCGACCATTTTCCCTACCGGCATGTTGCTATTTGCGGATTAAATAGTTACCTTTGTCCGCAAAATAATAAAATGTAGAAAATAATGCCGAATATCTCACAAAGAGGAGTCGATATGCCGGCTTCTCCTATACGAAAGCTCGTTCCGTTGGCGGAAGAGGCAAAAGCAAGAGGAGTAAAAGTGTACCATCTGAACATCGGGCAACCGGATATTCCGACACCCGATGTCGCGATGGACGCGTTGCGCCATGTCGACCGCACGGTACTTGAATACTCACCCAGCGAAGGCATCCGGAGCTTCCGGGAAAAGCTGGTTAAATATTATGCCAAGTTTCACATTCAGGTAGATGCAGAGGATATCATCATCACGACCGGCGGTTCGGAAGCGGTATTCTTCGCGTTCATGGCTTGCCTTGACCCGGGCGATGAAATCATCGTCCCGGAACCGGCGTACGCCAACTATATGGCCTTTGCCATCTCGTGTGGAGCGGTGATCAAAACGGTTCCGTCTACCATCGAAGAGGGATTCGCCCTGCCCTCGGTCGAGAAATTCGAGGCTCTGATTTCCCCTCGTACAAAAGGCATCTTGATTTGTAATCCGAACAACCCGACAGGTTATCTGTACACCCAAAAGGAGATGAACCAGTTGCGTGACATCGTGAAAAAATACGACCTGTTCCTCTTCTCGGACGAGGTCTATCGCGAATTTTGTTATACGGGCGCGCCCTACATCTCGGCATTCCATTTGGAAGGCATCGAGAATAACGTGGTATTGGTCGACTCTGTTTCCAAACGATATAGTGAATGCGGCATCCGTATCGGGGCACTGATATCAAAAAACAAAATGGTGCGCGAGAATGTGATGAAATGGTGTCAGGCCCGCCTAAGCCCTCCTCTGATCGGGCAAATCATCGCGGAAGCATCACTCAATACACCGGAGGAATATATGTTAGAGGTCTATAACGAATATGTAGAACGGCGTAAGTTCTTAATAGACGGACTGAACCGCATACCGGGATGCTATTCTCCGATTCCAATGGGTGCTTTTTACACTGTAGCTAAACTTCCGGTCGATGACGCGGAAAAATTCTGCGCATGGTGCCTGCGTGATTTCGAATACGAAGGACAGACCATTATGATGGCTCCCGCCTCTGGCTTCTATACTACTCCAGGATTAGGGAAAGACGAAGTGCGCCTGGCGTATGTACTCAAAAAAGAGGATCTTGCCAAAGCTCTACTCGTTTTGCGCAAAGCGTTGGAGGAATATAATAAATGAACCTCGAACTTTTCATAGCAAAAAAAATACATTTCGGGAAAGAGGCGGGTCGGAAAGCCACTTCCCCCGCCATCCGGATTGCTACGATAGGCATCGCACTGGGATTGGCAGTAATGCTCCTTTCGGTAGCTATCGTTATCGGATTTAAGAAAGAGGTAAGGAATAAAGTGATTGGTTTCGGTTCGCATATACAGATTACCAATTTTGACAATAATTCTTCTTATCAAACCGTTCCGATAGCAGTAAGCGATTCCTTGTTGAAAGCGTTGGCCTCCTATCCGGAAATCCGTCATGTCGAGACTTTTGCTACGAAACCGGGGTTATTAAAAACGGACTCTGACTTTCAGGGAATTGTCTTGAAAGGAGTAGACCAGAATTACGATTGGACATTCTTCAAAAATAATCTGAAGGAAGGCGAGATATTCAAGCTGGATGAAAAGAAACGTTCATCAGATGTGATTATCTCTCGCTATCTCTCGAACCTGTTGGGATTAAAAATAGGCGATTCGTTCCTGACCTATTTTGTTGAGGAAGATATCCGTGCCCGAAAATTCCACATTACGGGGATTTATGAAACCGGGTTTGCCGATTATGACAAGCTTTTCGTCCTGGCAGATATCCGGCAAGTCCGCCGGTTGAATGACTGGGATGAGGACCAGGTCAGTGGTATCGAACTATTAGTCGACAACTATGACCACTTAGACCAGATATCCGAAGGGCTCTATTTTGAAATGGCCAATATTCAGGACCGAAACGGAAACACCTTCTTCGTCCGTTCCATCAAAGACCTGAACCCGATGATATTCAGCTGGCTGGATGTATTAGACATCAATGTCGTAGTGATATTGGTGCTAATGCTGGCCGTAGCGGGATTTACCATGATTTCCGGATTGCTGATCATCATCTTAGAACGGACCAACATGATCGGCATCCTCAAAGCCTTGGGACAAAACAACCGAAGCATCCGAAAAGTATTCCTCTACGTCTCCTTTTTCCTGATAGGAAGAGGTATGTTATGGGGGAATGTAATTGCATTAATCATCTGCCTCATCCAGTCAAAAATGCATATACTGAAGCTGGATTCCAGTATCTATTATCTGGACGCTGTTCCTGTCGACTTAAACATCGCTTCTTGGATCCTGCTGAACATCGGGACATTGATTATCTCCATGTTGATGATGCTCGGTCCCTCTTACCTGATTACCAAAATCAGTCCGGCAAAGAGTATAAAGTTCGAATAGAAAGTCTTCAACCTTATCTCGAAACAGAACTTCCCCCATGTCATTCTAAGCAGAACTTCTAAGAATCAATGTCGAAGAATCCTTTTCCTGTTTCAAATATTTTTTGCTTTTCTTTTGATTTCACACTCGATATTCTTAATTTTGGCTGAATTGGAATTTTTTAAGCACAGACTTCAAACATACGTATAACTTTTTAATTTAATGTCTATGGTACACAAACGACTTTTTGCAGTAGTTACATTTCTACTATGTTTTGCGACAAGTCTATTAGCAAAACAGATTAAGGTGAAAAAACTCAACCGACAGAATCCTCCAAGCAATTGCGTGAACGACTTATGCAAGGATGAACGCTTCCTTTCAAAAAGAGGCGCAATGCGTTGGAATTGTCCCGCTCTGCGCCTCTTCTTATATTCTCTCTAATCCGTTCTATTTCGCATAACTTACGGCTCTTGTTTCGCGGATTACCGTAATCTTCACCTGTCCCGGATAGGTCATTTCATCCTGAATCTTCTTAGCTATCTCGTTCGACAAGTTCTCGGTTTCCTTATCATCAATCTTATCCGCACCTACAATCACACGCAACTCGCGACCGGCTTGGATGGCATACGTCTTAACCACACCCGGATAAGAAAGGGCCAATTGTTCCAAATCATTCAAACGCTTGATGTAAGCCTCTACGATCTCCCGACGCGCTCCCGGACGTGCACCGGAGATAGCATCACAAACTTGAACAATCGGAGCCAACAGGGTCTGCATTTCCACCTCATCGTGGTGCGAACCCACCGCATTGCAGATATCCGCCTTTTCCTTATATTTCTCGCAAAGCTTCATACCCAAGATAGCGTGTGGCAATTCCGGTTCATCGTCAGGCACCTTACCAATATCATGCAATAATCCAGCACGTTTTGCCTTTTTCGGATTCAAGCCCAACTCAGATGCCATGATGGCACACAAGTTGGCGGTTTCACGTGCATGCTGCAACAAGTTCTGTCCGTAAGACGAACGATATTTCATCTTACCGATCAAGCGGATCAGTTCCGGATGCAAGCCATGTACACCCAAATCGATTACCGTCCGCTTTCCGGTCTCTACAATTTCCTCTTCCACCTGCTTCTTAACCTTATTGACCACCTCTTCGATACGTGCCGGATGAATACGCCCATCTTGCACCAGTTGGTGCAGGGCCAAACGGGCAATTTCCCGACGAACCGGGTCAAAACCAGACAGTACAATTGCTTCCGGCGTGTCATCCACAACAATTTCAATACCGGTAGCCGCTTCCAAGGCACGGATATTACGTCCTTCTCGCCCGATGATTCGTCCCTTTATCTCGTCCGATTCGATATGGAATACGGTAATTGAGTTCTCGATAGCCGTTTCGGTGGCTACACGCTGGATAGACTGAATTACGATCTTCTTGGCTTCTTTGTTGGCTGTCATCTTCGCCTCTTCCATAATATCGTTAATGTAAGACGTCGCTTCCGATTTAGCCTCATCCTTCAGCGATTCGATCAAGCGCTCCTTAGCCTCTTCAGCCGAGAGTCCGGAAAGGCTTTCCAGATGCTCAACCTCCTTCTGATGCAATTTGTCCAGCTCCTGTTTTTTCTTTTCTACCAAGTCCAGTTGTGATGCCAAATTGTCTTTAACCACCTCAACTTCGTTGTTCTTACGCTGCAATTCCTCTTGACGTTGGTTCAGGTTCATCTCACGTTGCTTCAATTTTGCCTCTACCGATTGAATTTTGGCATTACGTTGAGCCACCTGTTTTTCCAGATCGGCTTTCAGGTGAATGAACTTTTCCTTCACTTCAAGCAGTTTGTTCTTCTTAATTACCTCTGCCTCCTTTTCCGCTTCGCGCAGAATCGAGTCGTACCTTGACTTCAAAAGGTAACGCATAGTCAGCCATACAAGCAATCCTCCGATTACGAAGGTCACTATCGATATGATAATATACATTCCCATTTAACTATTAATTTTAATTTGCCAATATGTTATACAATAAAAAAAGCACCACCACACACGGATATCCCCGTGCAGAGCAGTGCGGAAAATCAACGCTTATGTATATAAAAATATCACTTATCTTTCAAATACCGGTCCAGCTCGTCCGTTAACTCGCGAATCTTCTTTTCGAAAGGACTTGTATCCTGTTTTTCCTCCATCCGCAAATTATCAGCGGACAACTGGAGTGCTATGAGCGCCAGCCAATCCCGAGTCGTATAGACAGAGTCATACTTACTCTGGTACTGAAGGAGCTTTTTATCAATCTGCCTGGCCGCAGCCCGCATTATCTCCTCTTCATCCCGACGAATTGTTATCGGATAGCGCCGTCCTGCTATTTCTATATGTATAAGAAACTTTTCGTCCATCGCCTCTAATGTGTAAGTAGTGCGATGCACTTTTCAACTTCCCGCACCAATTTCGACAACCGCAACTTGGCATTCTTCACCTCTCCCTCATGGACAGAAAGGACGTGTGCCGTAAGCATATTGTCACATTTGGCATTCAATTCGCTTATTTTGTCCATAGCCTCTTGTAACTCTGTATTTTTCTGATCCAGAGCCTCTTCCAACTCTTGGATTTTCAGCATTTGCCGGTCGCATAAAGCGATCAATTCCTTGAATCGGACTTCAAACAGAACAAGTAAACTAGTATTCTCTTCGGTCATTTCCTGCCAAATTCTACACAAAAGTATGATTTAGAATTTAAAATAGCAATACTTTATCCCATTTATTTATGTTTTTCCATAAAAAAAGGTCGTTCCCAGCATTCCGGAACGGCCTTTTTTTCCAAAATCTTCCTAAAGGGAAACTTACCCCACCAAAGAAACCATTGTTTCACCATCTGCTTCTTCGAATGCCAGTTTGCCCTCTTTTGCCAACCAACCCAAAGCGGCATACATATCCTTTTCCGCTTTGATTTTCGTAGCTTTTTTCAAAGCTTTCAGGCTCATTTTGCCGCCTTCGTTCAAGGCATTCCAAACTTTGCCTGCATTTGTACCAATTAATTCAATCATGTCTCTATTAATTTTAAATAACAGGGGCAAATATAGATATTTATTACAAATAACAAAAGATTTAGTGCTTTTTTAGTTAAATTGTAATAGATATTGCTTGATTCCGTGTTATCATCTTAGCCTCAATAGCACTAACCTCATTGTATTTCCGAAGACACTCGGCAGCATATCGGCCTGCTTCCACCAATCCCTCTCTGCCAGAATAACCATTAATAATCATTAACAACGAAGTCGTATCCAATCCAATTTTCGTCCGTTCCTCATCACTGGTAGGCGTCCCTATCCCGCCTATTGCATCCCGATAGACCGGCAAGCCCTCTATATTCAATTCACCTCGACCTATGCCATGATACAATTCGCCCTCTTTTCCGACACCTAAGACCAATTGTCCCCCCTGAATCTTCCCCGCGTCAAAACCGCCAATCGAATAACCACTCCGAATAGAAATAAGATTAATCAAATCGACCAACGTATCAATCCGGTACAAAGGCAATCCGCGAAGGATTCTTCTCCTGAGGGCCTCAGCCGAAGGACGATAACGGTTCGGATCTTTTCCTAACCTTTTATACGCCTGGCGAGTAGCCTGTATAGGAAACCACTTGTTCACCTCTTCCAATTTCATGGTTTGACGTACGTTCTCCTCCTCTTGGGCTATCTCTTTCCACAATCGGACATCCGACTCACTATTTTTCACTGGGCAAGCAATAGCCAGCACATGCAAATCCGGACATGCCGTCAATATCTCATCTGACAATGTTATCTGTATCATCATTCCTTAAATTTATACGTTTCTTCAGCAAAACCGACCTGAATTACTCAGGTTTCCCGTAAGCCTATTCCCGAAAGAATCCGCCCACTTCTTATTCCCAGTCTCCGAGCGGAAAAGAAGTCCTCGACATGCCGATAGGTGCATATCCCGGAAAGATGAATATGCCTATCCGCTACCCCCTCTTTATGCAATTGCAACCTAACGGCCCGCCACAAGTCAATATGCATCTTCCCCGTCCGAGGGTTTAAGCTAAAAAGAGATTCGGTCTCTTCGTTCGTCCAAACATGAGACTGACGAAATTGGTCGACCACCTCATCCCCTACCTCAAACGCCTCCCGACTGATAGACGGCCCGATAAGCGCTTGCATTTGTAGGACATCACAACCATATACCTTCTTCATTTGGGATATCGTCTGGCAAACAATAGCCTGCACAACACCCCGCCAGCCGGCATGAATCGCAGCTACGATCTGCTTATCCGGCGCATACACCAACACCGGTACACAATCCGCCGTAGCTACCGCCACACAAATTCCACGCACATCCGTTATCAACGCATCCACACCTTCCAAATCCCGGGTTTGCTCTTCCTTTGAGCGGTACAGAAACGCCTTGTCAATCCTACGGACTTGCGAACCATGCGTCTGATGAGGCATGAAAAGACGTTCGGGAGAAAAACCAAGCGACTCACACAAAAGCAGAATATTCTCGCGTACATGCCCCGGCTCATCTTCTGTATAAAGACCGGCATTCATTCCGGCAAAATTTCCGTGGCTTACCCCTCCGAAACGGGTCGTTATAAAATGAGAAATGTTGCAATCGCCCATCCATTCGGCACATTGCAACACTTCCACCCGATTATTTAGACGATTCTTCCGCATCATAGGGTTCATCATCATCGTCTTCGTCCCAATCCTCATATTCGATGTAGTCTTCCTCATCCTCCTCATCTTCCGGAAAGACAAAATCATCATCATCGAATTGCAAGGATTTGACATCAATATTTTTATGAACAATCTGCTCCACCTCATGGAAAGACTCCTTATTCAATTCTTTCCAAAGCAAATCTTTCAGTTCAGTAAGGCCTTTATGCGCTACTGCCGAGATAAAGACGTGTGGAATTCCTTCAGGCAATTCCTGCTCCATCTCGCGAATCAACTCATCGTCCAGCATATCACACTTGGTAATTGCCAGAACACGAGGCTTATCTTCCAAATCTGGGTTATACTTCACTAGTTCGCCCAGCAATATCTCGTATTCCTTCTTAATATCATCGCTATCCGCCGGAATCATGAAAAGAAGCAACGAGTTTCGTTCGATATGGCGCAAGAAGCGAAGTCCCAAACCTTTACCTTCACTCGCCCCTTCGATAATACCCGGAATATCCGCCATAATGAAAGAACGGTTATCCCGATAGCTCACGATGCCCAAGTTCGGTTCCAATGTCGTAAAAGGATAATTGGCGATCTTGGGCTTAGCCGCCGATACCACCGAGAGCAAAGTTGACTTTCCCGCGTTCGGGAATCCCACCAAACCGACATCCGCCAAGAGCTTGAGTTGAAGAATCACGTGCTTTTCCTGAGCCGGCTCACCCGGTTGGGCATAACGCGGAGCCTGATTGGTCGATGTCCGGAAATTCCAGTTTCCTAAACCACCCTTACCTCCTTTGAGGAGCATCACCTGCTGTCCGTCCTCGGTCACATCACAAATAAACTCGCCAGTCTCGGCATCATATACCACCGTTCCGCACGGGACTTCAATCACCCGATCTTGCCCGTCTTTTCCAAAACTGCGTTTCGCACCCCCACTCTCACCATTTGTCGCCATAATATGCCGCTCATACTTCAAGTGAAGAAGCGTCCAATAATTCCGGTTACCACGCAGATAGATATGGCCTCCTCTTCCTCCGTTACCTCCGTCGGGACCACCTTTCGGAATATATTTGGCACGGCGAAAGTGAGAAGAACCTCTGCCCCCTTTTCCTGAGCGGCAATAGATCTTTACATAATCTACAAAGTTTGATTCAGCCATTATTTAATTGACAATTATGAATTACAAAAGCTCAACCTGTTAGTTAACAAGGCTTCAGCGAACAAGGTAACAAGGCAAAAAGCCGCGTGTGGCTAATATTCTGCCGCAAAAGGCCCTACCCAACACCTTATCACCTCGTCTACTGAGTCCCCGTCAACTATAACTTGAGCTTGTGAATATTGATTTATTAAATTGAATTGATTGCTTCTTTGATTCTTCCGAATATTTCGTCAATTGTGCCCATACCGTGAATAGCCACATGCTTGCCCTCTTTCACATAAAAGTCAGCCAAAGGAGCAGTTTGCTTGTGATATACATCCAGGCGAGACTTGATCGTCTCCAAGTTATCATCCGAACGGCCTGATACTTTTCCACGTTCCAACAAGCGTTTAATAAGCTCATCTTCGTCTACCTGCAAATTCAACATGATAGAAACGTCCGTACCGCGCTCGTTCAACATCTTCTTCAAAGCCTCAGCCTGCGGGATAGTACGCGGAAAACCATCAAAGATAACCCCCTTTGAGTTTTCTTTGCTATCCAACACCTTAGCCAGCATATTCACGATCAAATCGTCCGGGACCAACTGACCTTTTTCAATATAATCCTTGGCAATTTTGCCCAGTTCCGTTTCATTCTTCATCTCTGAGCGCAACACATCACCGGTAGAAATATGATCCAGTCCGTATTCCTTAATAATCAACTCGCTCTGCGTTCCTTTACCTGAACCGGGAGCACCGAAAATAACTACATTCAACATAATACTTTTACATTATATATTATATAAACCACATTACTCAATCATCAATTACATAAATGTCCCTATATGCCCGTCCCAATCCATCGTAATCCAATCCATGGCCTACGATAAACGCCGGTGGAATCTGAATACCCACATAATCCGGCTTCAACTCACACCGAAGAGACTCCGGTTTGAAGAGCATCGTAGCCAACTTGACCTCTTCCGCCCCCATCTCCTTCAGACGCGCCAATAAGTTGTACATCGTAAAACCCGTGTCAATGATATCCTCCAAGAGGATTACCGTACGCCCTTTAACATTCTCCTTAATCGGCATAATCTCTTTCAGCACCCCTGTACTGCCTGTCCCCGCATAAGAAGAATAACGGGCAAATGATACTTCGTAAGACCCATCCATCTCAGCCATCAGTTCGGAAGCAAACATAAAAGCTCCGTTCAATACACAGACGAACAACACATCTTTCCCTTCTATGTCTGATTTTATATTCCCTGCTATGCGGGCAATTGCTTTCTTGATCTCCGCTTCCGGAATAAACAGCTTGAATCGCTTATCTTTCAGTTGAATCTTATCCATAATATTCGGGTTTTATTCTCTTTTGAGCGCACAAAATTACAATATTTCCGTCTATTTACCGATAGCAAACTCTATTTTTAGAAGCTGTTTTGAATTTCTTTAGAAGAAGCTGAAATAAATCCAAAACAGCTTCTTAAAAAACTTCTTGGAAATTTCATTTTGAAATAGCGGTGATATTCTGTAATTTTGTCCCACATTATTAAAAATCAAGGTAAAAAACGCGATGATTAAACTATTTGCTACAGAAAAAGTTAAGGACATTGACCGATATACGATACAACACACGCCGATTGCGCCCATAGATCTGGTAGAAGAAGCGGTAACGGCATTCGTTAACGAATTCCGCAACCAATATTCCAAAGTACACCGGATAATCGTTTTCGCCGGACAAGGGAACAACGGAGCGGATGCACTGGGCATCGCCCGGCAATTACTGGATGAATCCTATCGGGTATTCATCTACTTGTTTAATCCTACGGGATATTTAAGTCCGGAATGCGCCGAAAACCGGAGAAGGCTTCTAAACATCGGTCAAGTGGAGTTTACCGAGGTACGTGATAATTTCATTCCTCCTACCCTGACCTCGCATGATGTAGTCATTGACGGATTGTTCGGTTCCGGATTAAATCGCCCGCTGAGCGGAGGATTCGCAGCACTGGTCAAATACATCAACAGCACTCAGGCCGAAGTAGTAGCTATAGACACGCCTTCCGGTTTATTTGGTGAGGATAATCGGGAAAACGATAAAGACTGCATCATCAAGGCGAACAGAACCTACACCTTCAATTTTCCGAAACTCTCTTTCCTGCTGCCGGAGAACAGCCCTTATGTAGGAGAATGGAAAGTGCTGAATATCAATGTACACCCACGGATAGTAGCCGATACGCAAACCAACTATTACATGGTGACGGAAGAAGATATTGCCTGTGTATTCCAGCCACGCAAACGCTTCTCGCACAAAGGCACCTATGGACACGCCTTACTGGTGGCGGGAAGCCGAGGTAAGATGGGAGCTGCCCAACTGGCTGCAAAAGCCTGCCTCCGGAGTGGAGCCGGGATGCTGACCATACATATCCCCAAGTGTGGAGAGACTATCCTGCAAACAGCCTTTCCGGAAGCTATGGTAGAGATGGATGCGCACGAAGCGTATTTCACAACCGTTCCCTCCATTACTCCATACACGGCATTGGGCATAGGACCTGGATTAGGCCAACAATTAGAGACCGCAGTAGCTTTAGACGAACTGCTATCATCAGTCATCAAACCGGTGGTTCTGGATGCAGACGCCCTGAATCTGATTGCCGCCAATAATGACATATTGGCAAAGGTACCCAGCCGGAGCATCCTGACCCCTCATCCGAAAGAGTTCGACCGACTTGCCGGAACCAGCAATTCCGCTTACGAGCGTTTACAAAAAGCCCGTGAATTTGCCAAGGAGCACCGGCTATGCATCGTACTGAAAGATGCTTATACCGCTGTTTGCACCTCTGAAGGAAATGTTTATTTCAATACCTGCGGAAATCCCGGTATGGCTACGGCAGGGAGCGGAGATGTACTGACCGGTATTATCCTCGGCTTGTTAGCCCAAGGCTATGAACCGGAAACAGCGGCTGTTGCCGGAGTATTCCTGCATGGCACGGCTGGAGACCTGGCCGCAGCTCCTTGGAGCGAACGGGGGATGATTGCCGGAGATATCATCGAATTCTTAGGAAAAGCTTTTAAGCAGGTTATTTGAAAATCGACCTACCTTTTCCGGAAAAGCATGTACCCTTCAGAGAAAGGATAGAGCTTTTTTCTGAAGAACTTTTTGCTATTCTGTTCTTGTACACGCCCTGATGATGAGCAACAGAACGGATTACAAATATATCAAAGGAAAACATTGGGCAAAGCCTAATAAGGTGAACATTCGACAAACTACAAGTACTTATATATATAACAATAGCGACTGCCACCACGAACCTATTAGTGACAGTCGCTATTATCGCATGTAAAAAGCCGAATGTTTACCTTGAAGCCTTACCAGCTAATTTCTTATTTGCTTTCCGACGATACCGATGGAGCTATATCAGCCTTGGCTACAGCCCATTTCTTGTTCGGCTTTTTACTCATTACAAACTCAATATCGATGCCTTCCTTTATATCATCCCAAGTGAGATAAGACTTCGTATACCGTTTGCCGTTCACATATACTTTATTGATATATACGGCTTCCTTACTCCAGTTCCGGGTTGTCATCCGGATATGATTCCCGTTGCTCATCCGCACATCAACAGACGGTAAAGCCGGTGAACCGATAGCATAATATCCGCTACTCGGACAAATCGGATAAAAGCCGAGACAATTGAAGATGTACCATGCCGACATCTGTCCGCAATCGTCATTTCCGCAAAGCGATCCCGGCTTATTGCCATAAAACTTATCTATGATCTCACGCACCCATTTTTGACATTTCCAGCCTTCACCGATATAATTATACAGGTAAGCCACATGATGGCAAGGCTCATTGCCGTGCCAGTAGGCTCCTATACGGCCATGAATATCATGTGCACCGGGAATATCCTCCGGCAATTCATACAAAAACAACGAATCGAGCCGTGCACGGAACAGGTCGCGCCCCATAAGGTTAATCAGCCCCTGCACATCCTGCGGAACCGTCCAATGATATTGCACCGTGAAACCTTCCGTTATATCTCCCCAGCCATTGACTGAACCCGGTCCCTGATAGGCCACCGGAGCAAACGGAGTACGCCAATCGCCATTACTATCCTTTCCACGCATATATCCGGTCTGCGCATCATACAGATTCCGGTAATTCATCGCCCGGCCCATGAAATACGCATACTCCTTGTCCTTCCCCAGTTTCTTGGCTGCCTGGGCAATGGCATAATCATCGTAGGCATATTCCAAAGTCTTCGACACCGACTCTGCCTCCTTATCAAAAGGTACGTAGCCCAGCTCACGGTATTCCGGCAGACAATCGTAATTATCATTCATCGCCGTCGTAACCATAGCCTCGAAGGCACGTTCATAATCAAAACCTTTTACACCCTTACAAATCATATCCGCCAACACTGCCGCAGCATGATACCCGATCATACACCAGGTCTCGTTACTCCCGAACGCCCAATAAGGCAACATCTTCTCCACACTTTTGTCATAATGGGCCAAAATAGAATTGGCCACGTCTGACTGAATGTCCTGATGCACCAGATTCATCAATGGATGAAAAGCCCGGTAGGTGTCCCAAAACGAAAATTCGGTACGATTGGTAAATCCGTTCTCTTTTTCCACATTCTTATCCAATCCAAGATAGGAACCGTCAGCATCGTCATACACAAAAGGACACAGCGCGGCATGATAAGCTGAGGTATAAAAAGTCTCCTTCTGCTCCTGCGTTCCCTCTATGGCATAAGTAGAAAGCTCCTTCTCCCATTTCTGCTCAGCCAGTGTCTTGACCTCATCGAAAGTCATCCCGTCAAGCTCCCGCATATTCAGTGCGGCCCCATCCGTACTGATCGCGGAAATAGAGGTCTTCACCGTCACCACCTCGTTCGGGCGGGTAGCGAACGATGCTGTAAAGAGAATATTCGGTCCCCAGGCCTCCCGATTACTCCGGAAGCGGGAGGTATTGTATATCACCGGTTTCTGATCTTGATAAATCATAAAGTCCTTCAAGGGCTTCGAGAACACCGCACGAAAATAGATGTGACGCTCCGGCCCCCATCCTTTTACCAGCTTATACCCCGTTACCACGGTGTCACTTTCCACCCGGAGGTTTGACCATACACATTTTTGCCATAACGTATGATTAAGGTCGATAAGGATAAATGACTTCTCAGATTCCGGATAGGTAAAACGGAAAATTCCGCTTCTGACCGCCGAAGTCATTTCAGCCTTTACACCATAATCTTTCAGCATCACCTCATAATAGCCAGGAGTAGCCGTTTCCTCCTCATGCGAGAAACGCGAACGGTACCCTTCGTCCGGATTCTCATCAGTTCCGGGGATAAGTTTTATCTCTCCGGTTCCCGGCATGAACAAGAAATCCCCCATATCCGGTATTCCCGTTCCACTCAGATGCGTAAGCGAAAATCCCTGTATGGATTGCCTGTTCCATTTATACCCGGAGGCACAATTATAAAAATGTTCATCTGTATCCGGACTGATCTGGATTCCGCCAAAAGGAATCTGTGCGCCGGGATATACATTGCCATACCCATCGGTACCCACAAACGGATTGACATAATCAATCAGTCTTTCTTCTTTATCCGTATTTGCATATGCAGCCCAGGATAAAAACAGAACTGCCAATAAAATGTATCTTTTCATCTGCGTAATTATTTTTTAGTAGACAAGAGGATCAAGGAACGAGTTGATAAAGATATAATCCTTCTGTTTCCTTGTTCCTTCGCCAACTGAAGCCTCTATTCCTTTATATCCCCTACGGCAATCTGGTATTCATGCCATAACTCATCGATATTATATTGCTCACCCAACGCATATTTGACGGCACCGTCAAACGACCAAGGCACCACTTCCAGCGTACTACGATTGAATTTACGCAAGAAATCCTTGTCCTTGTTATCGCGCAACCAAACGAAGAAATAACCTGCCGTACGGTATCCGTCCATATAATTTCCGCCTTTCGGACGATCTGCTTCGCCATGGAATCCGCCATTCGCCACACGTACGGCGTCAGCCATTCCTTCGATAAAAGCCCAAAATACTTTGCTATTGCCATAATTACCTATCCCCTGCGGTTCCAACTGATAGGCATGGGTCAGCTCGTGCAGTAACACACCGCGTGTCTCGAAAAAGAGCTTGGCCGTATCCTGGTTAGCGAACGATTTTTCAATATGCTGTGTGCTGTAGAAAATAGAGATGTTGCCATGATCTCCGCCTTTAGCCGATACACCTTTGATATCTTCCAAGGTATAATGAATCTCATATACCGGAGCAATGCTGTCTTCCGGCGAATCATAAAGTGTGGCCAGCACGGTCCGTGCCTGTTCTTGAATATAGCTCTCCGGATCCGTCACGATACGATGGTAAATCTTAGACCCTTCGGTATTCGGTGCCTTGTCTTCAAAAAGCACCTTACCGGTATCATACTTTTTCCAAACATCTTCCACCGCTGAAGCTGGTTCCACCTTTGCCTGCTCTGTTTTCGGCTGGGTATTACAGCCCGTAGCCACGATTAGCAGGCTAACCGCATACACTAAACACTTTTTCTGAAACATATTTTTGTCTTTTTAGATTAATGAATATCTACAAACGTCACTATTTACCCGCAAAGGTAATTACAATTTTATTTTTAAGTACAGAATAACAAGAGAGATACCTTCCATTTTGCAGATTTACCTATAGATTTGTACAGGAGAAGGCAGCGAGGTATGATAAGGTTATGGAGAGAAGTCTCGGACTGGCTGAGAAATGCATAAAAAAACAGGAAGGAATACGTTGTTGTTTCCTTCCTGTTCAATCAGGTAAATGATATAATTCTTATTTCTTATTACGATTACCGTAACGGCTCATGAACTTATCAACACGTCCGGCAGTGTCGACCAATTTAGCCTTACCTGTATAGAACGGGTGAGAAGTGTTAGAGATTTCCACTTTTACCAACGGATAAGTGACGCCGTCGATTTCGATTGTTTCCTTCGCATTGATTGTTGAACGAGTGATAAACATATCATCGTTTGACATGTCCTTGAATACAACAGGACGATAGTTCTCTGGATGAATACCTTTCTTCATTGCTTTATTTCTTTATTAGTTTTACTTCTTTAATTAATGGTAACCGGTATTTTGGGTGGCAAAAGTACAAAGAACAACTGAATTAAAAAAGCTTTTACCCCAGTTTTTTGACTAAAAGATGTTTTTTGGGTTATTTTATCGTTATAGGTAGTATAATTTCCAACGGAATATTATATCTTTGTCTCAGATTTTTAATCATTAACGTAATACATAATAATTATGGTAAGTTACAAAGAATTAGGTTTGGTAAACACCAAAGAAATGTTTGCCAAAGCAATCAAAGGCGGATATGCTATTCCGGCTTTCAACTTTAATAACATGGAACAATTGCAGGCTATTGTAAAAGCTGCAGTTGAAACAAAATCTCCGGTTATTTTGCAGGTATCAAAAGGTGCACGCAACTATGCTAACCAGACCTTACTGCGTTACATGGCTGAAGGCGCTGTAGAATATGCTAAGGAATTAGGTTGCCCGAATCCGCAAATTGTTCTGCACTTGGATCACGGTGATTCTTTCGAATTGTGTAAGAGCTGCGTTGACATGGGCTTCTCTTCTGTAATGATCGACGGCTCACATCTTCCGTATGAAGAAAATGTGGCTTTGACAAAGAAAGTTGTAGATTACGCACATCAGTACGATGTAACTGTTGAAGGCGAATTGGGCGTATTGGCTGGTGTTGAAGACGAAGTATGTGCTGAACATCACACTTACACCAATCCGGAAGAGGTAATCGACTTCGCTACACGTACAGGTTGTGACTCTTTGGCTATCTCTATCGGTACTTCTCACGGTGCTTACAAGTTCAAACCGGAACAGTGCCATGTTGACCCGGCTACAGGCCGTCTGGTTCCTCCTCCATTGGCATTTGATGTATTGGACGCTGTAATGGAAAAATTGCCCGGATTCCCTATCGTACTCCACGGCTCATCTTCAGTTCCTCAGGAATATGTTGACATGATCAACCAGTACGGTGGCAAATTGGAAGCTGCTATCGGTATTCCGGAAGAAGAATTGCGTAAAGCGGCTAAGTCTGCTGTCTGCAAGATCAATATCGACTCAGACTCTCGTCTGGCGATGACAGCTGCTGTTCGTAAAGTATTCGCTGAAAAACCGGCTGAATTCGACCCGCGTAAGTATCTGGGCCCGGCTCGTGACGAAATGGAAAAACTGTACAAGCACAAAATTCTTAACGTATTAGGTTCTAACGACAAGTTATAATTTCATACGTAAAGACTCAACGATAAAAAAGGCGTGCCGTCAGGTACGCCTTTTTCTTTCTAAAAATAGTATAAAAAACAGCTGATTTTTTGTTGGAATTTCCAAAATAAATAATTTTATGGGCGAATAAGTTTACGAAACACACGAATTCATGAACTGATAAACTCAAAAAAATATAAGCAATGAAGAAGTTTATTTTATGTGCCGGACTCCTTAGTCTGACTTGTTTATGCCCGCAGATACAAGCGCAATCATTGAAAGATATACTGAAATCTTCGGCTGTCAAGGATGCTGTGACATCGTTGACCGGCGGAAAAGAACTGACCGCAGCCAATCTTTCCGGAACTTGGGAGTATGTCTCCCCGGCGGTCATGTTGGAAGGGGATAATGCACTTAAGAATGTAGCAGGCAATGTGGCCGCCAGCGAAGTGGAAAAGAAGCTGCAATCCTATTGTGACAAAATCGGATTAAAAGCCGGAACGTTCAGCTATACTTTTAATGATGATAATACTTTCACGTGTATTTTCAAAGAGAAGACGCTGAAAGGTACATATACCTTGCAGGAATCAGATAAAACAATACAATTGAAATACGGAAATCTAAAAATCGCCAACATATCGGCACAGGTCGTATTGACCCACGATGAACTGGCTCTTTTGTTTAATGCCGACAAACTACTGGATTTCTTGGGGACACTCTCAAGCCTCTCAGGCAGCACAACGTTGCAAGCTATCAATAAACTGACCGACCAGTATGAAGGCTTCAAAGTAGGATTTCAGCTGAAGAAATAATCCGAATCCAGTTGATAAGGAGACAAGTCTGCAGGCTTAAGGCCATCAGGGATAAATCCTGTCAACGAGTTTCCAAAAGTTTTGTCTACTAAATAACATTCAAAATAAAAACAGAAATGAAGAACACTCATTCCGCAGTAAAGCAAATTGCTTTTTTCGTAGTGGCTATTTTGTTTGCCGCTTGTAGTTCGGCTCCCAAAGGAGCTTTAGAGCTTAACAACCAGACCGTCTCTCCGGACTGGTTCGCCCAAGGAAATAAGTTGGTTATTTCCGGTAATGAACAGGTAGTCCAGACCAAAGGAAAATTCAAGAACTTTGAATTGGAGATGCAATTACGCACCACACCGCAAGCAAAAGGATATGTCGCTTTCCATACCGACAAAGACCTGAAAAAAGGCTACAAGGTAGCCATCAACAACGATGTGAACAGCCCGATATGGTGGAAGATGACCGGGAGCTTGCTTTCTGTGCGCAACCTGACCAAAGTATTCATTCCGGACAATGCCTGGTTTGATATGCGTATCCGGGTAGCCGGAAAAAACATCGCCGTGTACATCAACAATGAACCGGTAGTGGAATACGCCGAACCGGCCGACCCTTACCGTATTGCCCCCAACGAGCAAACCTTGTTGTCTGAAGGAATCCTGGCTTTCGTGAATACAAGTGCCAATCCCATCGAAATCCGGAGCCTGCAAGTCACGGCTTTACCCGATGAAGCCGCTAATGAGCCATTCCCGGTAGTCGCATTGGACGAACAAAAAGACCCCATCATCCGCCTGCATCAGGAGGACTTTCCAGTATTGGATTACCACGTTCATTTGAAAGGAGGATTGACCAAAGAACGCGCCGCACAACAATCCCGCCAAACGGGTATCAATTATGCCATTGCCCCCAATTGCGGAATCGGCTTCCCGGTGACCAAGGACGAAGATATTTACAACTTCATCGACTCGATGCATACACAGCCCTTCATTTTAGCCATGCAGGCTGAAGGACGCGAATGGTTGACCACCTTCTCGGAGGATGCACGTAAGCAATTCGATTATGTATTCAGTGATGCGTTAACATTCCATGATAATAAAAACCGCCGTACCCGGCTATGGATCAATGACGAGGTATGGATTGATGACGAGCAGCAATATATGGATATGATTGTGGAGAAGAGTTGTGGAGTCATAGCAGAGCCGATTGATATCTTTGTCAATCCGACTTTCCTGCCTGAACAGATGAACGACCGGTATGATGAGTTCTGGACCGATGCCCGCATCCAGAAATTTGTAGATGCTTTGGTAAAACACGGAAAGGCCCTGGAAATTAACGAGCTTTACCGCATACCGGGAAAACGGATTATCATGAAAGCCAAAGAGGCCGGTGTGAAGTTCACCTTCGGCTCAAACAATGTAACACCGGACGTGAGCGACTTAAGCTACAGCTTACAGATGAAAAAAGAATGCGATTTGAAACCGGAAAATATGTATAAACCCAAAATCAAGGTTTTTGAATAACTATTTTGTAGCCTAACCCCATACCCATAAAGGTTAAGTAAGCTTTTTCCACTGACAAGAGAACAAGGCGACAGAAATAAGAAGGCTATCAAACATAAGTCTCCCCCTCCGAAACCTTGTTCTCTTGCTTTCCAAAACCAGTGTCTTATAATTCTTCATTTTTCATCTATTCTAAAAAACTATTACAGTTTTTTTTCATGATAAAGAAAGATTATGTAAGTTTGCGCTTTAAAAATAAAAATAGAGCAAATTCAGGTTGCAAGTTTATGCGTTTATACGTTTTTTAGAAATCGAACCAGCGTCTAACGAAGAACTTATAAACTATAAACTTAAAACCAAAGAACTAAATACTTATGTTTAAAGATAAAACTATTGTATATACATCCGGAACATTCGATATGTTCCATTACAACCACCTGCGGATGATCAATTATGCGCGGAGTCTGGCTGATATATTGATAGTCGGTGTAAGTACAGACGAACTGGTCGCCTCGTACAAACCGAAACCAATCATCCCGTTTAACGAGCGTCTGCAGATTATCGAAGCTCTGAAAACTCCGGATATTGTCATTCCGCAGCATTCGTTAGACCATACGGAAATCGTCAAGAAATTGAACATCGATGCATTTGTCGTAGGCGATGATTGGTATGGAAAATATGATTACCTGAAGGAATTGGGCGTACAGGTATTTTATTTCCCGTATGGAACAGGAGTTTCCTCTTCGAACCTGAAAAAGACTATACACGACTCTTACGAAGCCAACCTACGTTCGCAACGGCAGGCCAAACCGGATTCAGTAAAAGGAGTTTCTGAAAAATAAGAAAATGGAAAAATATGCATTCATAACCGGCGGGACAAAAGGCATCGGTAAAGCAGTGGCCGAATGCCTGGCTCGGTCGGGGTATCAGTTATTATTGACTTTCGCTTCAGACACACAACGTGCCGAAGAGGTACGGACAGAACTGGAGAGCCTATATGGCGTTTCTGTCCGAGTGTTGCAAGCCGATAGTTCGGACATGCACAGTATCGAGACGATAGCCACTTATTTGGACAAACAACAAATACAGATAGAGGCATTGGTGCTGAATGCCGGAATAACATGCCGGGATGCGTTCGAGAAGATGCAATTTGCCGACTGGCAACGGGTGTTTACGGCGAATGTACACTTTCCGGTATTTTTATTGCAACGGATCATCAGCCATATCCGTAAAGGAGGAAGTGTGGTCTTCACAGGATCATTGATGGCTATCGAGCCACATTCGGTCTCGCTGGCATACGGTGTCACCAAAAGTGCAGTCCACAGTCTGGTCAAAAATCTGGTTAAGTTTCTGGTCCCCTACGAGGTGAGAGTCAATGGTGTAGCTCCGGGGTTCGTAGATACAGAATGGCAGAAAACCAAGCCGGCCGAAATCCGCCAAAACATCGAACGGAAAGTGTCGCTGAGGCGTTTCTGCGAGCCGGAAGAGGTAGCGGAAGTATATAAGATGTTGATAGAAAATAAATATTTTAATGGGGAGATAGTCGTCGTAGATGGCGGTTATTCTTATAAATGAACAAAGCATGAAAGAACTGAATAAAGAGTATGAGGCTTCTTTGAAGTCGATCGAGACGGAGAATTTCATAGACCGTATATTTTATCGTCCCATAGGATTTCAGATAGCCCGTGCTCTTCGGAACACCGGTGTGACCCCGAACATGATAACTATCATTTCCATCTTTGTGGGCGCGGCTACCGGATTTCTTTTTTACCAGGACGAGTTTATATATACAGTTTACGGCATTATCTGCCTGATATGTGCCAATATCCTGGATTGCGTAGACGGACAATTGGCCCGGCTGACCGGCATCAAGTCAAAAATCGGCCGGATCCTTGACGGACTTGCCGGAGATATCTGGTTTGCGTCCATCTACATAGGATTGGCTTTGCGCTTATCGCATCAAACCGGCTGCTATTGGTTCTTTGCCCTGGCGGTGATGTCGGGAATGTCTCATCTGCTACAGGCCAATATAACAGACTATTACAAGACATTGCATCTCTATTTCATCAGCAAAGAGAAGGGGGCGGAATTCCAATCACTGGAACAAGTAGTGGAACAGCATAAACAAACCCAGTATGGCATCACGAAGTTCTTTTACCTGTTGTATCGCTGGTACACTTTGATTCAGGTGAAAGCTACCCCGGTGCTCCAATTGATGCTCCGGAATCTGCATGCCAAGTATGGAGATGATTTTCCGCAAGATATCCGGACCGATTTCCGGAAGCAAAGCAAACAATTGATGAAATATATCGATTTGATGACTTTCAACGGGCGGACCATCGTCATGTTTATCATCATGTTGTCCGGGTATGTATGGGCCTATTACCTGTATGAGATACTGGTGCTGAACACCGTACTGTTTTTCTGCATGAGACGGCATGAAAATATTTGCCGTTCGTTCCTGAACAGATAGGGTAAAGACAAGTTTTTGAGTTTAAAAGTTATCAAGTCAGAAGGTTATGAAAGAGACCGTTGTTGACATAGACGATTTGAAGCAGCTCTCGCCCTTTTTCAAAACGAAGATTGGGGAAGGGATCGGTAAGTTACTTATCAAAAGCTTAAGTATAGACAAGGTGAACCAAGCCCACAAAAATAGCTGTCACCTGCGGGGAGCGGCTTTTACCTCTTCTTTGCTACGAGATCCACTGATCGACATAAAATACAAGTTGCATCACGCTGAGGTATTGGATCA
>ERZ857521.1592-NODE-1592-length-25671-cov-4.483409_pt1 | contig 25671 bp, 29 predicted proteins | sample MGYA00519701_ERZ857521 | MGnify/ENA primary metagenome ERZ857521 (study PRJEB31778, sample SAMEA3449346) | human gut metagenome | biome: human gut; feature: human-associated habitat; material: faeces | place: United Kingdom | collected 2010/2012 ...
AATGTGGACGTCCTCCTCCAGCTCCGCCCCGGGGTAGAAGGGGATCCAGCGGACGTGGTTGACGCCCAGCTGCTCCAGCTGGGCGATGGCCTCCCGGGCCATGGTCTCCGTCATGTTCACAAACAGCACCCGGCTTCCCGCCGGGATCTCCTTGAGCTTGCGCAGCCCGCTCCAGCGGAAGGAGGCCTCCACCGCCATGGTCTGGCACCCCATGGGCACGTGCCGGGCCAGTTCCTCCGCCGAGCCGAAGGCATCGGTGGAGGCGGCAAAGAGGTCCGCCCGCTCCAGCACGCCCATGGCGCTGCCGTCCATGACAGAGAACACCGACACCTCCGCCACATCCCCGAACAGGCTCTCCACGTCCCGCCCGTAGGACCGGCCCGCCCGGGGGTCCAGGGCAATGATGGAAATTTTCTTCTTTTCCATAGCCGCCTCCCAAATTGGTTATGACCTGTTTCTTAAACCAGTTTCCCATACTTTCCGCCATTTGGCAAGGCTGTTTGGGACTTCTTTTTCCCGCCCTCCTTGACCTTTCGTCCCATCTCCCGTACACTAGTGATAGGACCATTTTCAAATCAACCGTCATCTCCGGGAAACCGGGCGTATTGTTACAAAGGAGCGTGATCCCCCATGGCGTCTTTGCTGATTCGCAACCTCCATACCGCCGTCACCTGCGACGACGGCGACCGGGTGCTCCAACAGGTAGACCTTCTGTGTCAAGACGGCGTCATCGCGGCTCTGGGGCCGAACCTTGCCTGCGAGGCGGACACCGTCCTGGACGGGGGCCACTACTGGTGCTATCCGGGCCTCATCAACACCCACCACCACCTCTACCAGGTGTTCTCCCGGAACCTGCCCCAGGTGCAAAACCTGGAGCTGTTCGACTGGCTGACGGCCCTGTACGAGATCTGGAAGAACCTAGATGAACAGGTGGTGCGCTGCAGTGCCCTCACCGGCATGGGGGAGCTCTTGAAGCACGGATGCACCACCTGCTTTGACCACCACTACGTCTTCCCGGCAGGAGCCGGGGACCTCATCGGCGCCCAGCTGTCCGCCGCGGAGGAACTGGGTATCCGGATGGTATCCTCCCGGGGCAGCATGGACCTCTCCCGCAAGGACGGGGGACTGCCCCCGGACAGCGTGGTGCAGACGGTGGATGAAATCATGGCGGACTCCGCCCGGATCATCGAGTCCTATCACGATCCCCGGCCCGGCTCCATGCGCCAGATCGTGCTGGCCCCCTGCTCCCCCTTCTCCGTCAGCGGCGAACTGCTGCGCCAGAGCGCCATCCTGGCCCGGCAGTACGGGGTGCGGCTCCACACCCACCTGTGCGAGACCAAGGACGAGGAGCACTACACCCTGGCCCACTTCGGCGTCCGGCCGTTGGAGTATATGGCCTCCCTGGGCTGGACCGGCAGCGACGTCTGGTACGCCCACGGCATCCACTTCAACGATGAGGAGCTGCGGGAGCTCTCCCGGACAGGCACCGGCGTGGCTCACTGCCCCATCTCCAATATGAAGCTCGCCTCCGGCGTGGCCCGGGTGCCGGAAATGCTCTCCCTGGGGGTCCCGGTGGGTCTGGCGGTGGACGGCTCCGCCTCCAACGACGGCTCCTCTCTCATGGAGGAGCTGCGGGTGGCATACCTCCTCCACCGGCTCACCTCCAGCGAAAAGGCCCCCTCCGGGTATCAGGTGCTGAAACTGGCCACCCGGGGCAGCGCCCGGCTGCTGGGACGGGAGGACATCGGCGCATTGGAAGTGGGCCGCCGGGCGGACTTCTTCCTGGTGGATGCCCGCCGCCTGGAGCTGGCCGGGGCCGGAGAAAGTCCCGCCGACGTGCTGGCCACCGTGGGCCTCCGGGGCCCCGTGGATTACACGGTGGTGGAGGGCCGCATGGTGGTCCGGGAGGGACACCTCACCACGGTGGATGAGATCGCCGTTTCGGAGGAGGCCAACCGGGTGTGCCGGGATTATCTCTCCCGGCCCTGAGCCCTCAGCCGCCTGTCCAAAGGAGGGAATCATGAAGTCCTGGACGTGGAAAGGCCTGGCTCTGGCGGTGCTGGGCAACCTGTTCACCGCCGCCCTGACCTTCGCCCTGGCGACCGTCATCGGCTACCTGCTCAGTGCAAATACACCGCTCTCCTTGCTGATGCTGTTTACCTTTCCGCTGGCAGGTTCCGCCCTGATGGCGTTTTTTCTCAAGCGCCGGGGGCTGCGGCTGTGGAAAGCAGTGTGCATTCTGATCCTGTTTCTCATCGCGCTGTTCCTGATGGGCCAGGATCTGCACCCGGTGACAAAATTCTTTTCCTGCATCACCGGGCACTATAACCCGGAGGCCACGGGATTTTCCCTGCTCTATGCCATGATCTACTGCGGCGGGCTCCTGGCCGGGGCGCTGCCGGGATGGCTGGTGTACCGCCTTATGCACCGTAAGGGACCCTGAGCGGATTCAAAACCGGATTTCTGCATGAAAAACCCCGCCCCCACGGAGGAATCCGTAGGGGCGGGGTCGTTTTTTCTTTGGCTCAGGCCTCCGCCTGGGTGCGCATGAGGGCGATCTCCCGGGCGTAGCCGGCAAGGTCGTTGGGGGTCTCCAGGCAGAAGGGCAGCTCCCGCAGTGCCGGATGGCGCACCACCCGGGACAAGGCCTCCAGGCCGATGCAGCCTTCGCCGATGCGCTCATGGCGGTCCTTATGGCTGCCCAGAGGGTTCTTGCTGTCGTTCAAGTGGATGGCCCGGAGCCGCTCCAAGCCGACAATGCGGTCGAACTCCGTCAGCACGCCGTCCAGGTCTCCCGCGATGTCGTACCCGGCGTCCCAGACGTGGCAGGTATCCAGGCACACGCCCATCTTCTCTCCCAGGTCCACCCGGTCCAAAATGGCCCGGATCTCTTCAAAGCGGCCGCCCACCTCGCTGCCCTTGCCCGCCATGGTCTCCAGCAGCACCGTGGTGGACTGGTCCGGGCGGAGGATGGCATTGAGGCCCTGGGCGATGAAGGCGATGCCCGCCTCGATCCCCTGGCCCACATGGCTGCCGGGGTGGAAGTTATAGAGCTGGCCGGGGACGTGCTCCAGCCGCACGAGGTCGTCCGCCATGGTCTCTTGGGCGAAGGCGCGGTTTTCCTCCTTGGCCCCGCAGAGGTTCAACGTGTAGGGGGCGTGGGCCACGATGGGGGCAAAGCCCCGCTCCCCAAGCAGCGTCACCAGCGCCGCGGCGTCATCCGCGTCCAGGTCCTTGGCCCGGCTTCCCCGGGGATTGCGGGTGAAAAACTGAAAGGTATCCGCCCCCAGCTCCAGAGCCTGGCGGCCCATGGCCGCAAAGCCTTTGGAGGAGGACAGGTGGCATCCGATGTGCAGCATAAGTCCCTCCGGTGTTTTTTCTCAAGGATACCATATTTGCTTCCCCGGTGCCACAGGCAAATGCAACACGCGGCTCTTACGCCGTTTCCCGCTCCTCGCTGTACGCCAGATACAGCTCCTCCGCCCGCTGCTGGGCGCACAGCAGCTCCGCGCGGATCCGGTCCAGGCTCTCCTGGGCGTCGGTGATGGCATTGAACAGCAGCAGATATTCCTTGGAGATGGGTTCCATATTCGTCCGTCCTTTCTGGGAAGGCAGCGCGTCATCTTGGGCGCGCAGTCTCTCCGGCTCCACAAGATATTGATGTTTCCTCTGTATCATACACATTTGGGGCGGTGGATTCTGTCTGAACGTGTCGACAGCGGGGAGATTTTTCATGGATTTTGGAAATTCCGGCAGGAAGGGGACGGATGGTGACGTTCACAGACGAAAACCGTCCGCCGGACGCGAAAAAAAGCCCGGGACGGCGCACGCCGTCCCGGGCGGAGACTGTCGATCAAACCGGAAATCTTGCGCGACGGGAAGGAAGAGAGTTACGAGAGGAACCCAGGAGGGGTTCCTTTCGTTTTGAATCAATCGTTTTTTGAAACTCAAAAAAGTTTCAAAAAACTTGCTCAGCCTGTCGAAAAGACTTTTTCGACAGGCTGAGCCCGGGACGGCGCATGCCGTCCCGGGCGAAAGGGAATGCCGTTTATCTGGCCGCGGCTTTCTTGGGAATCAGCCGATCCACAATGAGGCACAGCGCCACGGTGATGACCATGTCCACCAGGGTGTAGCCCACCACGATATCCACATTCATCAGCAGCCGGTAGAGGATAAAGCCCACCAGCCAGATGATGAGGTTGCGCACATCGAAGCCCACGCCGAAGGAATCCCGGCGCAGCAGGAAGTGGTCCGCGATCTGCACGGCGATCATAGGGGCGAACACGGAACCGATGAGGTAGAGGAAGCCCGTGATGTCGTCCATGGGGAAGAGGATGGCCCCGGCGATGCCCACCACGCTGACCACCACCGCCGTCCACTTTCCGTTGAGCTTGCTGCTCAGGGACTCGGCGGAAATGCCGGCGGACCAGGCGTCCAGGAAGGTGGTGGTGACGGTGGAGAGCACCAGGATCACCAACGCGGCGATGCCCAGGCCCGCCTTCACCATGATCTGGGCAATGTCGTACTCCCCGGTGTAGATGGCGGCGCCCATGCCGATGACGTACATCCAGCAGGAGACCACCCCGTAGGTGAGGGTGCTGGCCAGGGTGGCCTGGAAGGGCTTTTCCGCCTCCCGGGTGTAGTCGGAAATCAGCGGCAGCCAGGAAAGGGGCATGGCCACCGCCAGCTCCACCGCCGCGCCGAAGCTCATGGCCTCGCCCAGGTCGCCCCCTGCGGAAGCGCCGGAGAAGAAGATCACCTTGCACAGCACCAATGTCAGAATAAACAGGGCCGCCATGGAGATCTTGTTGATGAGCCCCAGGTTGGTGATGCCCACCAGGATCCACACGATGATGAGCCCGCCGATCACCAGGCACCAGATCCAGTGCCCGGCATCGAAGATGCCGCCGATGGCCAGGGCCCCGTCATAGATCATGATGGCGGTCCAGCCCACCAGCTGGAGGACGTTCAAAAAGGCGAAGAGGAGACCGCCGGTGTGGCCGAAGGACATCTTCCCCGTCTCCATGGCGCTGCGGCCGGTGCGGCCGCCGATGAGGCCCGCCAGGAAAAAGAGGGCGCAGCCGATGATGTGTCCCAGGACGATAGCGGCAAAGCCCTTGGCCATGCCCAGAGGGGCAAAGGAGGTGCCGGTGAGGATCTCCGCCAGGGAGACGCCGGCGCCGAACCAGATGAGACTGTTTTGGAAGGTAGAGGTCTTTTTCATATCTACTCCTTTCTCACGATAGCCTGTTTGCACAGCAGCGGGCGCTCAGTCCCGCTCCTCCCAGGCCATGTCCCAGAAGGAGGCCTCGTACCGGGAGCAGGCGGTGAAGATCTCCTCCAGCTCCCGCAGCTGGGCTTCCGTATAGTCCGCCGTCAGCCGTTCCAGCATGTCCTTGAGGATCACATTGTTGCCGGTGTAGCGCTCGGTGATATAGCCCCGCACCCAGCGGCCGTACAGGGGATGGTTGGGGGCATCCGGGCGTTCGGCCACGATCCGGCGGGCGATGACCTCGTAGCTGTAGGCGCAGGAGAAGATGGCGGTGAGCACCTCGGCCTCGCCGCCTTTGTAGGCTACGCTGAGCATATAGGAGGTATAGGAGCGGTTATCCTGGGCGATGGGAGTGTGGTCCAGCTCCTCCTGGGTGATGCCGAAGTCCGCCATATAGCCGTTGTGGACGTTGACCTCGCCGTCCAGGATGGCCTGGATGTACTTGGCGAAGAGCTTCATGACCTCCACACTCTTGCTCTTGGCCACGCCCACGGCAAACACCTTGGTATAGTCCATGAGATACCAGTAGTCCTGGATGATGTAGCGGCGGAACTTCTTCACATCCAGGGTGCCGTCCTTAAGCCCCTGGACAAAGGGCTTTTCATGATACCCTGCCCAGATATCCTCCGTTGCTTTCAAGAGTCTTTCTACCGTGCTCATGCCACGCCTCCTTCCTTGCGCATGCTCCGCCGCATGAGTTTCAGGGGCAGCAGCGACACAATGAGGATACTGAGGATCCCCTCCACCAGACGGGAGGAGTTGTAGGCCAGGCTGTAACCCCAGGCGCCCCAGCCGTCCCAGGCGTTCTGGGAGTAAAAGATCACGCCGCTGAGCACGTGGCCCACGCAGCGGATGGCCACCGCCAGGGCCATGCCGCACAGGATCTTCCAGCGCTTGTCGCTGCCGAAGACGCCGGCGTAGCCCAGGCAGGAGAAGCACACCAGCTGCTGGACAAAGATCTGCGCCCAGTGGACTGCCTGCCAGCCGGGAATCAGGATCATGGCAAGAATGCCGCACACCCAGCCCGTCAGCATGGCGAGCCGGTAGTCATACACCAGCGCCAGCAGCATCAGGGGGATCCAGGATCCGCAGGTGATATTGGAGCCCGTGGGCAGGGGAATGCGGATGGTGGCCAGCACCAACGTCAATGCGCAGATCACGCCTCCCAGGCACAATGCCCTGGCGTTGAGCTTCACCCCTCTGCACAAAATCACCGTAGCCAGCAAATAGGCCACCGCGAACACGGCAGTGATGACAGAAGAGATCATTCCACAAACTCCCCTCTGAGCCCAAACATGTGGTCCATGGGGCCGGAGCCGTGGCCCAGATCCAGCTGGGCCGCCAGGGCGCCGGAGAGGAAGGCCTTGGCCCGCTCCACTGCCGTCTCCAGGTCATAGCCCTTGGCCAGGTTGGAGGCAATGGCGCTGGAGAGGGTGCAGCCGGTGCCGTGGGTGTTGGGGTTGTCGATGCGCCGTCCGTTGAACCAGCGGAGGGTGCCGTCCTTCCACAAAAGGTCGTTGGCGTCGTTGAGGTTGTGGCCGCCCTTGCAGAGCACGGCGCAGCCGTACCGCTCTCCGATGGTGCAGGCGGCGGTCTCCATGTCCGCAGGAGAGGTGATGGTCATGCCGGCAAGGAGCTCTGCCTCCGGGATGTTGGGCGTCACCACCTCCGCCAGGGGCAGCAGCTCCTCCATGAGGGTCTCCCGGGCATCGTCCTTCAAAAGCTTTGCCCCGGAGGTGGCTACCATCACCGGGTCCACCACAATGTGCCCCGCGCCGTACTGGCGCAGCTTCTGGGCAATCACACGAATGAGGTCCGCCGAGGAGACCATGCCGATCTTCACCGCGTCGGGGAAGATGTCGGTGAACACGGCGTCCAGCTCCGCTGCCAGGAAGGAGGGGGTGGCCTCCAGAATGTCTGTGACGCCGGTGGTATTCTGGGCAGTGAGGGCCGTGACGGCACTCATGGCGAATACGCCGTTGGCCGTCATGGTCTTGATGTCTGCCTGGATCCCGGCGCCTCCGCTGGAATCGCTTCCAGCGATTGTCAATGCTGTTTTCATGTTGTTCTCCTTTCTCTTGTGCACAGCCATTGATTTTATAAAGCGATACAAGGTGGTGCCCCCAATGTACCGCGCGTCGGAAATTCCCCTTACCGCTCCGCTTCCCGCTTATCGCAGAAAGCTTCGCCGGACGGGGAATTTCCTCCTTCTTCGGCGAAAGCGGGGCTTTCGCCGAGTTGGGACGGGAGTTGCGTTTTCCCTTACCGCTCCGCTTCCCGCTGCCGCGGAAAGCTCCGCAAGACGGGGAATTTCCTCCTTCTTCGGCGAAAGCGGGGCTTTCGCCGAGTTGGGACGATGTAAAAAACCCTTACCGGGCGATGGACTCCGAGAGGGCGTAAAGCTCCTTGGCCGCCGCCTTCACGTCCTTTTGGGCGAAGAGGGCGGAGACCACCGCCACACCGTCCAATCCGCAGTCGGCAAGCTCCGTGATGTTGTCCCGGCTGATGCCGCCGATGGCCACCACGGGGATGTCCACCGCCTCCGTAATGGCCCGGATGGTATCCCGGGAGATGGGGGCGGCGTCGGCCTTGGTGCCCGTCACAAAGGCGGCCCCAACGCCCAGATAGTCCGCGCCGGCGGCCTGGGCCGCCAGGGCCTCTTCCACGGAGTGGGCGGAGACCCCGATGAGCTTGTCCGGTCCCAGGACCTCCCGGGCCCGGCCTGCCGCCAGGTCCGACTGGCCCACATGGACCCCGTCGGCGCCCACGGCGGCGGCGATATCCACCGCGTCGTTGATGATGCTGACGACGCCCTTTTCCCGGCACAGCGCCACAAAGCGCTGCGCCTCTTTCAAAAAGGCGTCGTGATCCAGATGCTTTTCCCGCAGCTGCACGATGCCCGCGCCGCCGTCGATGGCGGCGGCGATCTGGTCCATGAGAGCGTCCTCGTCCGCCGCCCAGGCCCGGTCCGTCACAGCATAGAGCCGCAGCTTTACTCCTTCGATCTTCATAGATGTTCCTTTCCCGCGCATCCGGCCCTTTTGCCGGATCTGCCGCTGCATTTTCTACAAAAAAATCCGCGGACTCGCCAAATTCGGTGGTCCGCGGCAAACTGCCTTATGATTTCCCTACGTTGGCATGATCCAAATCAGGTCATGGGTCAAAGCCTTTCCGGCTTACTCTCAGCCCGTCAACACGGACTCCCCGTTGTTCAGTTGCCGTTATTTTACTCCCCCGGCTCCGCCATTGCAAGAGGGTTTGCGGATTTTTTCACAAAAAGGTCCTTGACACGTCCCCGGCGGGGGATGTAGAATGAGGCCGAAAACCACAGGGGAGCCGCAAGGCTGAGAGGAAGCGTCCCGCTTCGACCCTCCGAACCTGATACGGGCAATGCCGATACAGGAAGTGACATCGGAGCTTCGCCGCGGGCCCTGTGTCCTGCGGTTTTTTTGATGCCAAAATGATGACTTTGATGGGAAAGGACGTGTTGCGGGAGAAGAGAGCGGCGTCCCGGGAAACCGGGAGCGGACAGAGGGGGAGCGCCCTGTGTCCGGGCCGAAAACGCAGCGATGGGAAGCCGTGTTCCGGCGTGAGAGGAGGCCAGGGAGCCTCGACCGAAGTTTCCACCGCAGGCGGCGCGGCCGTCTGCGCCTTGCCATGCAAGGGGAAAACGCTGCGCGTCTTTCGTTTTCTCCCTGCCACTCATTTTTCAAAGGAGTCGAATCATATGAATCACAGTTTTGTCAAGAAACTGGCCCTGACGGGTATGCTGTGTGCCGTGGCCGTGGTGGGCAGCATGTTCTCTTTCCCGGTGTTCTCCAGCAAGTGCGCCCCTGTGCAGCACATGGTGAATATCCTGTGCGCCGTGTTCCTGGGGCCGGGGTACGGCCTGGCCGCCGCCTTTGTGGCCAGCGTCCTGCGCAACCTCCTGGGCCTGGGGAGCCTGCTGGCCTTTCCGGGCAGCATGTGCGGCGCCCTGCTGTGCGGCCTGATGTACAAGAAAACCCAGAACCTGCCTGCCACTCTCTGCGCCGAGGTCTTCGGCACCGGCATTATCGGAGGGCTGCTGTCCTATCCCATTGCCATTGCCTTTATGGGCGTGGTGGCCGGCAGCATCGGCTACACCGCCTATGTGGTGCCCTTCCTGGTATCCACGGTGGGCGGATCCATCATCGCCGGCGTGCTGGTGGGAGCCCTGAAGAAGAGCGGCGCCCTGCGCACCATGCAGGCCTCTTTGCAGCACTGAGAACTTGATTCCGGAGGTTTTCCATGCTGGATTTTTCCATCCTTGACCGGGTGGCGCGCACGCGTCCCCTGATCCACTGCATCTCCAACATCGTCTCCGCCAACGACTGCGCCAACCTGGTGCTGGCGGTGGGCGCCAGCCCCATCATGGCCCAGGCCCCGGAGGAGATGGCCACCATCACCGCCGCCAGCGCCGCCACGGTGCTCAACACCGGCACACCGGACCAGGCCCGGTTCGACGCCTGCCTCCTGTGCGCCAAGGCCTGCGCCGCCGCCAAACAGCCCACGGTGCTGGATCCGGTGGGTGTGGGGGGCAACCCCTGGCGGCTGGAGCGGGTGGAGGAGATCATCCGGCTGTTTCCTCCGGCTATTTTGCGGGTGAATTTGGGAGAGGCCCAGGCACTGCTCCACCAGGCCAGCCGGGAGGTGGGGGTGGACAGCCCCCTGCCCGCCGCACCGGCGGATCGTCTGGCCGCCGCCGTGAACCTGGCCCGGCAGCGCCAATGCGTGGTTCTGCTCTCCGGCCCCCAGGATCTCATTACGGACGGCGTCACCGCCTGGCAGGTGGGCGGGGGCAGCGACCTCATGTCCCGCCTCACCGGGACGGGATGCATGCTCTCGGTGCTCTGCGGCGCCTTTGCCGCCGTGGCTCCCGACCCTCTCACCGCCGCCCTCACAGCCTCCGCTTTCTGGAAGGCCTGCTCCCGGCAGGCAGAGACAGCAGCCGCCGGACGGGGCCCCGGCAGCTTCCACACGGCGCTGCTGGACGCCGCCGGCACCCTGACCCCGGAGCGGTGCGCATCTCTGGCCCAGGCGGAGCAGGTGGATCTGCCGTAAAACCCCAGGCAGAATCCCTTTTTGAATATTTTTATAAGGCCCGCTCTCCTCAAAAGGCAGAGCGGGTCTTGTTTTTGAATTGGGAAAAAACGGTTGTTCTTTCATGGAAGTTTTTGTATAATTTTAGGAGACAATCCTGCACGGAAGGAGGCCGCCCCATGTCTTCACCTTCACCCGCCCCGCCGGCAGAGCTTACGGAGCAGCAGCACAAGGAACTCCTGCAAGTCCTTCTGACGGAGTATACCACCCTGCGTGCTGAGGCGCAGCACAATGAAACCCATCAGATTGAGCTGGCGATGATCTCCTTCTCCGCTCTGGCAGCCCTGATTGCCGCCGCGGCTACATTTTCCGCGGCAATCCCCAAGAATATCGAAATTTTCTTTTTGGCCCTGCCGTGCCTGGTGATGTTTCTGGGACTTCTCTGGAGTGATCTGATCTACCGCCGCACCCGGTTCGGCTGCTATACCAAGTGTCTGGAAAACAAGATCAATGCACTGGTACCCCAAGGGCCGGGAGGCTGGAAATCCATAGAATTTGAACACTGGATTCAGGATCTGGAAGACGGCACCGGCTTTTTCAATACCACCCGGTTTTTCCGGGGATATATCATCTCCGGCAGTTGGCTGGCAGCGCCGCTCCTCATTATGGCCTCCTATTTTCTTTTGTCGGAAGTACCGCCCGGTGACTGCTGGGATGCCGTCCTGGGCCTGGCCGCCGCAAACTGGCTGGCCACAATATTCATGGCGGCTGTATACGGCATATATTACCTCTTGTTTTTCCAATATTTAAAGAAAATCATTGCCTTTCCTGAAAAGGTCCCCTAACCTTTGGTATATTCTCTCCCGCGCCCTTTCGGGCGCGGGATTTTTTGCCCCGGAACCGCATATTTCCGCCCCCACCATCATAGGTTGTCCCAGAGGTGAGGGCGTATGAAACGAAAGATGGATCTGCTGCGCCGGATCGGGCGGCGGCTCACCGCCGCCGTGCTGGCGGTGGGGGTGCTCTGGGCCGTGGCAGTCACCGCGGGCAGCGCCACTGTCTCCGACGCGGCGGCGGCGTTGTGGAAGGCGGTACCCATGGGGGTGCTGCGGTGGGAACTGGGGGACCTGTGGGCCCGGGACGGCCTCTCCGCTGCCACGGTACTGGCCATCGGGGAGTCGCCCCTGCTGCTCTCCGCCCGCCCGGCGGTGGCAGAGCTGTGGTCGGCGGACCGGGAGGAGACCGCCACACAGGAGCCCCCGGAGGAGGGCACTGTCACGGAGCCGGTGGAGGAGACCCCCCTCCAGGCAGAGAGCCACACCGACAACGGCATTCCCGCCCGGACCCTGGTGCCCACGGATCCCAGCGGCTACACCGTCTGCGGCCGGGTGTACATCAGCAACTCCACGGACTATACCCTGGATCCCCAGGAGCTGACGGAGACCTTCGACGCGGAGATGAGCGGGGAGGGGCCCCAGATCCTGATCCTCCACTCCCACGGCAGCGAGGGCTACACGCCGCCCGCCGGGGAGGAGGTGGTCTGGTCCGGAAATCTGCGCACCACCGACTCCCGCTACAACGTGGTGGGGGTGGGGGACGCCATGGCAGAGGTGTTCAGCGCGGCGGGGATCTCCGTGCTCCACGACCGGACCCTCTACGACTACCCCTCCTACAACGAGGCCTATGACCGCTCCCTGGCGGCCATCCAGAGCTATCTTGCCCAGTATCCCTCCATCCGCTTCATTCTGGATGTCCACCGGGATGCCATTGAGGACGCCGACGGCAACCAGTACAAGGTAGTCTCCGCCGTGGAGGAGGGCACCGCTGCCCAGCTGACGCTGGTGGTGGGCAGCGACGGCGGCGGCCTCAGCCACCCCAACTGGAAGGAGAATCTGAAGCTGGCGGTAGCCCTGCAGGACACCATCCTCCAGCAGTATCCCACGCTGATGCGGCCGGTGCTGCTGCGCAACTCCCGCTACAACCAGCACGCCACCACCGGTTCTCTTCTGGTGGAGGTGGGGGCCGCCGGAAACTCCCCAGACGAGGCAGAGCTGGCGGGGCGGCTCTTTGCCCAGAAAATGGTGGAGGTGCTGGAGGGCCGCAGCAAGTAGGGAAGCGGCCCGGTCTGCAGCTCCCGGAAAAAGCCTCCCGCCCTGTGGAAAACAGGGCGGGAGGCTTTTATCGTTTCTATATGGGTGGGAAAAACGTCGGTGTCCGTCAGAGGAACTGCCCGGGGTCTTCCGCCAGTTTTTCCTGAAAGACGAGAAGGTTTTCGCAGCGCACCGTTACTCCGTCGGAGCCCCGCTGCACATACATGGGAGTGTTCAGCAGCCCCAGGATGGTGTAGAACCCCCAGGCCTCATTGCAGACCACCTCTTCGCTGTTCTCCCGCCAGGTCCCTGTCCAGATGTCATAGGCGGTTTCCGTGCGCCGGGCAATGACCCCGAACCGGACGTCCACGCCGATGGTGTGGGTAGCTCTTTTCCCATTGGAGAGCTCCGTGCCGTCTTTCGGCCCGGCCAGGGTCCGGCTGAATTCGGTGGACGTGCCCCACCCGTCAGAATGGAGCAGTTCCTCAATGGGTTCCGGCAGGGAGATCCCGATGGTTTTTTTCACCGTTTCCTCCACGGTGGCCCCCACGGGCACTTCCTTCCATATGGATCCCGTAATGGGGCCAAAGTCCGCCGCCGCCTCATACGCCGTCTCCCGCTGGGCGGCGGTGTTGTCCGGGGGAAGGTCAGCCTCCTGGTTTTTCCAGGCGATGGTGAGCTCCGTCACCAGGCGGGAAAGGCCTGCGAACCGGTCCGTATGGTACTGGTCCATGGCCGCCTGCTGCAAGAGGCCGTTGGTCTCCTCCGTAAACGCCGTGACGGTTACCCCGTAGGTCTCCGCGATGTACTGCAGCTCCTCCTCATACCGGGAAAAGATGTCCCGGGCGGTCTCAGGGGCCAGAAGGACATCCGGCGCCCGGCTCTCCAGGAGGCAGGCAGCCCCCAGGCAGCCCACCAGCACCGCCGCTGCCAGAAGGGCGGCAAAGCGTTTCTTTTTCATTCCCAGCCAGGCCCCCTTTCCTTGCTGTTTCTACCTGTATGGTAACCTATCCCGGCAAAAAAGGGAAGCCCATCTGTGCAGCAAGTCCGCAACCTCCGGTTGCAGGGGGGCTGTTTTAGCCTCCGGGACGCAAAAAACCACCCCGTCCTGCGGACGGGGTGGTTTCACATGCCATGAACTGCCTGATTAGTCGGTGACGTAGGGCAGCAGAGCGATCTGACGGGCACGCTTGATGGCCTCGGTCAGCTGACGCTGATGCATGGCGCAGGTGCCGGTGGTTCTGCGGGGCAGAATCTTGGAACGCTCGGAAACAAAGCGGCGCAGCTTGGCGGCATCCTTGTAATCGATGGACTCGCACTTTTCCGCGCAGAACTGGCAGACCTTACGCCGCTTGCCGCGCATGGGGCGAGCGGGTCTCGCTTCACGATCAAAAGCCATGAAATGGTTCCTCCTTTATCAAAATCAAAACGGCAGTTCGCCGTCTTCTTCGCCGATCTCGGCGAAGGCGGAGCGTCCGTCGGACACGGGGGCCGGGCCGCCCGCAGGAGCGGAGCGGTAGCCGCCGGAGGGCGCACCGTAGGCGGGGGCACCGTAATCGCCGGCACCGTCCCGTTTGGAATCCCCGAAGTAGACGTTGTCCGCCACCACCTCGGCACTGCGGCGCTTGCCGCCGTCCTTGTCGGTCCAGTCGCGGATCTGCAGCCGCCCCTCCACCACGGCCATGCGGCCCTTGGTGAAGTATTTGCTGACGAACTCAGCAGTGGAGCGCCAGGCCACCACGTCGATGAAATCCGTCTCCTTTTCGCCGCTCTGGGACTTGAAGTCCCGGTCCACGGCCAGGGAGAAGGACGTGACGGCGGTGCCGCTTCCGGTGCGGCGCAGCTCGGGATCCCGGGTCAGACGACCCATAATGATGATTTTGTTGAGCATCTCCTCAACGCCCCCCTTATTCGCCCTTGCAGACGATGAGAGAACGCATGATGCCGTCCGCAATGCGCAGCTTGCGGTCCAGCTCACGGGGGAACTCGGGCGCGCTGGTGAAGCTCATGAGAACGTAATAGCCTTCGTTCTTGTAGTTGATGGGATAGGCCAGCTTGCGGCTGCCCCACTCTTCAACCTCCACAGCGGAACCATTCTGCTCAGCCAGGGTCTTGAAGTTGTTCACCAGAGCGGCGATACCCTCCTCACCCTGTGCAGGGTCGATGATATACACGACCTCGTAATTGGCAGAAACCTTTGCCATGTTTGCACCTCCTTTTGGACAAATGGCCCTCATATTGCATGAGAGCAAGGATATGCCCGCAGACTGCGAGCCTTATTATTATATAGGATGGAGCGCAAATGTCAAGGAAAAAATCCATGATTTTTCAAAAAATCCTCCTGTTTTTCCCGCTTGTGTGGTATGATGGTGGCCGAAGGAGGGATGGCCATGGAATTTTCCCCGGGCATCATTGCATTCATCTTCGCGGTACAGCTGATCTCCTACACCATCAAGGGCCTCATTGGCTTTGGAAATCCCCTGATCTCCGGGCCCCTTTTGTCCATGCGGCTGGACAACGTCCTCATCACTCCGGGGACGCTGCTGCTGGACTGTCCGGTGAACGCCTGGATCACCTGGAAAAACCGCCGCAGCTTCCAGTGGCGGAGGATCGCGGCGCTGCTGGGGGCCAATCTCCTGGGGGTCATTCCCGGGACACTGCTGCTGCAATACTCCATGCCCTGGGTCCTCAAGGCCTGCCTGGGCGTGGTGGTGGTAGCCCTGGGCGTGGAGATGGCCACCCGCGGCAAGACCGGCGGCTCCAAAAAGAAGGACCGGCGGGGACTCATGCTGGCGGTGTCCTTCTTCTCGGGCATGTGCGCGGGGCTCTTCGGCATCAACATGTTTATCGTGGCCTATCTGGAGCGGGCCTCCTCCAACTATGAAGAGTTCAAGGGCAGCATGTGCTGTTTGTTCTTCGGGGAGAACGCCTTCCGGCTGCTGGTGTATCTGGCGGAGGGCATCTACACCCGGGAGGTGCTGCTCTTCAGCCTCTGCAGCCTGCCGGCGGCCATTGCGGCCATGGTCATCAGTGCCCTGGTGACCCGGCGGCTGGACGGCCAGCGGCTGCGGCCGGCGGCCATCGTCCTCTTTATCCTGGGGGGCGTCAGCATCATCGTCAAATCCCTGCCTATTTTCTGAGCTTCATATTTTACAAATCAGGAGGAGTTTTTATGAAGGAACACTATCAGGGCCCTGCCCACATCGCCATCCACACCCCCGACCTAGATGCAAGCATCGCCTTTTATGAGAAGATCGGCGGCGCCCTCCGCCAGAAGGACGCCCTGCCCACCCCCGCAGGGGACAAGGGCCTGGCCCTGGTGGAGTTCGGCGGCTTCGTGCTGGAGCTGATCCAGTCTCCCACCCCCGCCCCGCTGACGGAGGGCAATATCCCCCACTTCGCCGTGTATGTGGACGACGTGGACGCCGCCGCCGCGGAATTGAAGGCCCTGGGGGTGGACACCTTCACCACGCCGGAAAAGGTGGTGCTGCCCACCCTCTTCGGCGGACTGGAAAACCGGTTTTTCACCGGCCCCTCCGGCGAGCAGATCGAACTGATGAAAATGCTTTAATCAAAAAGCGGCTGAAAAAAGAGACGCCTGACGGCGTCTCTTTTTTGCGGCAATCTTACCGGAAAAGCTTCCGGCCCAGCCAGATGAAGAGGCATGCTCCCACCACGCTCACCAGGAGGTTGGCGAAAAAGCCGTAGGCGTAGAAGCCCAGCAGTCCGAAAACAAAGCTGCCCACAAAGGAGCCCACGATGCCCACCACGATGTTGCGCAGCAATCCGCCGTCGGTGTTCATCACCTTTCCGGCGATCCAGCCCACCAGGGCGCCCATGATCAGGGTCCCTAACAGTCGAAACATAAACAAAAATCCTTTCTTTTCTCCGTCCCCGGGAGGGCCGTGCCTTTCCCGGGAAAACCGGCTCAATCCTTGATGTAGGCCCGCACCCGGTACTCGGCCCCCACGTCCTCCTCGCAGATCTTCCGGCAGGCCTCGATCTCCTCCGGGGAGATGGTGTCCACCACTGTCATCATCACATGGGGAACGAACTGCCGCACCCGGCGGGTGAAGTCCAGCATGGCCTCATAGGCCCCGGGGAACTGGGGATGGCACAATGCCTCATACTTTTCCGCCGTGTCGGTATTCAGGGAGACGGACACCATGTCGAACCGCCCGGCAAACTCCGGCGTGATGTCCCGGCCGTTGATGAGGGAGCCGGTGCCGTTGGTGTCCATGCGGGTGAAGATCTGCTCTCCCTTTTCCTTCATCCGGTCAATGACCCAGCAGATGTCGTCAAAGCGGTAGGTGGGCTCCCCGAAGCCCACGAACACCAGCTGGCGGTACTTGGATAAATCGTGGCTCTCGATGGAGGCCAGCAGTTCCTCACGGCTGGGCTCCCGCTTGAGCCACAGGTTGTGGGTATAGATGCTGCCGCCGGAGCTTTGATTGTGCCGCAGGCAGAAATCGCAGTTGAAGTCACAGCGGTTGGTGGGGTTCACATAGAGGTTGTCCCCGTATTCATAGGTAATGGTAAAGCCTTTTTCCATGGTATCCGCTTCCTTTTAAGATTCCGGCACACTGTCCAAATGAATCTCCGAGAGGGTAAAGCCGCCGTCCTGATAGGAGACGGAAGCAGAGAGATCCGCTGCGTACCAGTAATATGGAATATCCTCCCCTTCCAGCATCACGGCCCCCTGAAACCGGAGGCTCCCGCCGGGCTCCTGCTCATGGGGCCACGCGGAGAAGGAGGCCTGAGAACCGGTGGTGAGGCCCTGGACGGCACCGGGGGCAATGTTTTCCGCCGCCAGCACATCCGTGAGATCCACCAGCTCCCGCCCCAGCACCGCATACGTCCTGTCCTCCGCCGTCACCACGGACAGCTGCCCGGAGAGGGCGTCCCGCCACAGGGTCTCCGGAAAGCAGTGATCGGTGAGGGTGCCGTCCTGATTTTTCTCCACAATGTGGAGTTCCTCGATCGAAACCCCTGTCCCGCTGCCCAGGAGGTTGATGAGCACCACTTCCTCCTGACCGTCGCCGTCCGCGTCCCAGCACTGGAGCCGGAGCTCCACCACCTGGGGACCGCCGAAGGACCAGTCAAACTCCGCCAGAGCGTCCCCCCAGCGGAGCAGGGCTGTGCTGCCGGAATACTTTGTCACACCGTACAGTGCCACCTCCTGATCCGGCAGCTGGGAGAGCAGGCCCACGGGATCCAGATTCCAGCGGCTGTTTCCTATCCAGTCCCGCAGGCCCACCACCTGAGTGGGCAGCTGGTAATCCTCCTCCGGTGTCCGCCCCTCCGTCACCACGGCGGGGGCGGAGAGGGGCTCCAACGGCTCCGTCTCCGGCAGGCCGGATGCGCCGGAGGCCCCGCAGCCGGTGAGCACCAGTGCCGCCAGCAGGGGACACAGTCTTGTTTTCATACCGGCCCCCCAATTCCAAAGAGCCGTTTTCCGTTGGCAAAGGTGATGTCCGTCATCTCCTCGGTTGTGACGCCCTTCCACTCCGCCAGCTTTTCCAAGACATAGGGGAGGTAGCGGCTGTCGTTGCGCTTGCCCCGGAAGGGTACCGGGGTCATGTAGGGGCTGTCCGTCTCCACCAGGATGCGGTCCAGGGGGGTAATGGCCGCCACCTCCGGCGCCCGCTTGGCATTTTTATAGGTAATGGGCCCGTCAAAGCCCAGGTACCAGCCCCGCTTGAGAAGCTCCGCGGCCATCTCCGGGCTGCCGGAAAAGCAGTGGAACACCCCCCGGAGGCCCGGATACTCTTTCACGATGGCCAGGCAGTCCCCATGGGCCTCCCGGTCGTGGATGATGACGGGCATGTCCAGCTCCAGCGCCAGCTCCAGCTGCCGCCGGAACACCTGCTGCTGGAATTCCCGGGGCGGGTTCTCCGCCCAGTAGTAGTCCAGGCCGATCTCCCCGATGGCCACCGCCTTGTCATGGCGGCACAGCTGCCGGAGGGCATCCAGATCCGCGTCGGTATACCCGGCGCAGTCCTCCGGGTGGATGCCCACGGCGGCGTAAACGTGGGGGAACTGCTCCGCCAGGGCCAGGGCGGCCCGGGAGGTGGGCAGGTCGCACCCGGGATCCACCACCAGGGCGACCCCTGCTTTCGGCAGGGCGGCGAGCACCGCCTCCCGGTCAGGGTTGAAGGCGGAGGAATCATAGTGGGCGTGGGTATCAAAAATAGGCATGGAGCACCTCACGTACAGGGGACGGCAGCCGTCCCGGGATAAACAAAAAAGGACACCCCGAGGGATGTCCTTTCGGTTCGACCATCAGCCGATCTTGTTGAGCTTCAGGGTCATGGCGCTCTTTCTGTGAGCAGCCGTGTTCTTGTGCAGAACGCCCTTGGCAACCGCCTGATCGACTTTCTTCACTGCAACCTTGTAAGCGCCATCGGCCTCGGTGCGATTGCCTTCTGCGGCAGCAGCCTCGAACTTCTTGATGGCGGTCTTCAGCTCGGACTTCGTGGCCTTGTTGCGGGCGTTGCGCACCTCAGCGATCAGAACGCGCTTCTTGGCAGACTTGATATTCGGCAAACCAAACACCTCCTTAGGCAAAATCACCCGGCGGACAGATTTTCCACCGTGCAGAATGATATTTTAGCAGGGAAGTTTCCGAAAAGCAAGACTTTTTTTATAATTTCTGTTCTTTTTTTGAATATTGTGTGAGTTGGCGCAAAACCTAGGAGCAAAACCACAAGATTTTGTGTCTGGGAGGCAGCGGCATTGTTGACAAAACGCACAGACCTGGCCCTGGAGGCCCGGGAATTGTGGCAGGAATCCGCCCAGCGGACCACCCGCCTGTCCGGGGTCAAGGCCACGAAAACGAAACGGGAGGGCTATCCCATCACCCGGGTGGACATTCTGGATGAGCGGGGAGAGGAGGCTCTGGGCAAGCCTCAGGGGAGCTACCTCACCATCGACCTGACCGCCTACTGGAAGCGGAAGGAGGACTATTTCGAGCGGGCGGTCCGGGCGGTGGGCAGCCACTTGAAGGATCTGTCGTTGCCGGACGGGCCGGCGTTGGTGGTGGGCCTGGGAAACCGGGCCATGACCCCCGACGCCGTGGGCCCCCTGACCCTGGAGAGCGTGCTGGTGACCCGGCACCTCCTTGCCGCCATGCCCCGGCAGTTTGCGGGCTTCCGGCCGGTGGCGGCCTTCGGCACCGGGGTGCTGGGCTCCACCGGAGTGGAGTCCGCCGAGGCGGTGCGGGGGCTGGTGGAGGAGGTGCACCCCGCCTTCGTCATCGCCGTGGACGCCCTGGCCTCCCGGCGGACGGGCCGGGTGTGCGCCACGGTGCAGCTCTCGGACACCGGCATCGTCCCGGGATCCGGAGTGGGCAACCACCGCTCGGCATTGAACCGGGAGACCCTGGGCGTGCCGGTGTACGCCCTTGGGGTGCCCACGGTGGTGGACGCCGTGACATTGGCGGCAGACCTGCTGGAAGAGGCGGGGGAGGATTCCCTGGGCGAGGAGCGGCTGCGGGGGGAGCGGGAGCAGTTTATGGTGACCCCCCGGGACATCGACCAGCAGGTGCGGGAGCTTTCCAAGGTGCTGGGCTACGGCATCAACTGGGCCCTGCAGGATCTGGAGATCGCGGAGATGACGGCCCTGCTGGGCTAGGCACGAAAACTTCACAGAGATTTGACCCGGAGGCGGTGGCGCTTCTGGGCGGGGCGGGGGTACCATAGGCTCGGCGGACCATCAAAATTTTGAACCTGCCGGGGGAATGCTATGAAAAAGACCTATGTACTGGACACCAATATCCTCATTCAGGCCCCTTACGCCCTGCACTGCTTTCAGGAAAACCAGGTGGTGATCCCCCTGGCGGTGGTGGAGGAGCTGGACGGCCTCAAGCGGGCGGAGGGTGAGCGGGGCCGCAGCGCCCGGGCGGCCATCCGGGCCCTGGAGGAGCTGCGCTGCGGGGGCGACCTCCTCTCCGGCGTCCCGCTGCCGGGAGGCGGCACCGTCCGAATAGAGCAGAACTTCATCCACGTGACGCTGCCGCCGGACCTGCCGGAAGACCGGATGGACAACCGCATCCTCATGGTGTGCAAGGGCCTGCGAGAGGCCGGGGAGGACCAGGTGATCCTGGTGACCAAGGACCTTTTGCTGCGGGTGAAGGCCCAGATCCTGGGGATTCCGGCGGAGGACTTCACCACCGAGCAGATCAGCGCCGACGACGCCGCCTATACCGGGCGCCAGACGGTGTACCTCCCCGAGGAGCTGGCCAAGGAGTTCAAAAAAAGCGGCGTGGACGCCTCCGCCGTCTACATCGCGGACGAAAATGGGGAGCGGCGCTGCCCGGCTCTCACGGAAAATGAGTTTCTGGTGCTGAAGCTGGACCAGTCCACCCGCAAGACCCTGCTGGGCCGGGTGGAGGAGGGACGGGTGGTACCCCTGGCCTACAAGAAGAGCAAGCCCTACGGGGTGAGCCCCCGGAACGTGGGCCAGTACTTCCTCCAGGAGGCCCTGATGACCGGGGCGGACAAGGCGCCGCTGGTGATCGTCCAGGGCATGGCGGGCACCGCCAAGACCTTCTACGCCCTGGCGGTGGGGCTGGAGAAGGTGTACAACAACCCCAACGGGGAGTACCGGCGCATCATCGTCAGCCGTCCCAACGCCCAGTTCGACGACGACATCGGCTTCCTGCCCGGAGACGAACAGGAGAAGATCGCCCCTCTCATGCGGCCCATTGTGGACAATCTGGAGCAGCTGCTGGACGCCGACGAGGACCGCTATGAGGACGAGGGCGCCCTCAGTGACCGGGTGTCGGAAGTGTTCCAGCGGGGCGTCATCCAGGCGGAGGCCATGAACTTCATCCGGGGCCGTTCCATCGTCAAGACCTATCTCATCATCGACGAGGCCCAGAACATGACCCCCAACCAGGTGAAGGGCATCATCACCCGGGCAGGCCAGGACACCAAGATCATTTTGCTGGGCGATCCCCGGCAGATCGACCGCCCCTTTCTGGATGAGCGCACCAACGGCCTGAGCTACGCCGCCAAGTGCATGAAGGGCAGCCCCCTTTGCTGGCAGCTGACCCTCTCGGCGGAGGAGTGTGAGCGCTCCGCCCTGGCCATGGACGCCGTGCAGCGGCTGTGAGACCCATTACATCAAAACCGCGCCGTCAGTGAGACGGCGCGGTTTTCTGCTTTTTCAGCTCCAGAACTCCGGGAAGAGGAGTTCGCTGCCCACCTTGACGGTCAGCAGGATCAGCACGATGATGACGGTGGGCCGGACGATGCGGCTGCCGTTCTTGATGGCAAGGCCCGCTCCCAGGTAGTGGCCCAGCACCGAGGCAATGGCGGCAATGAGGCCCACCGCGATATACACGGTGCCCGCCGTCAGGGCGGTGCAGAGGCTGCCGATGTTGGAGGCCAGATTGATGACCTTCACGCCTCCGGCAGCGTGGCGGGTGTCCATCTTCCCCAGGCGGATGAAGATCAGCATCAAAAAGGTGCCGGTACCGGGGCCGTAATAGCCGTCGTAGGCGCCGATCACCAACGAGGCTGCCCACACCACCGCCGCCCGGCGACGGAAGTCCATGGGCGTGGGCTCATCGGGCCAGTTATGGTTGCGCAGCGTCACCACCGCCACCACCGGCAGCACCACCAGCAGCAGGTACTTCAGCACCACATCCGGTGTGTGCAGCTGCAGCCAGGTGCCTCCCACGGAGCCCAGCAGGGAAAAGACCGCCGCCGGGGCGAAGAGCCGCCAGTCCACATACCCCTGCCGGATAAAGCGGCCGGTGGAGAACACCGTGCCGATGGCGGAAGAGAGCTTGTTGGTGCCCAGGGCGAAGTGGGTGGGCAGGCCCGTAAAGGCGATGAGGTAGGTGGGCACGGAGATGATGCCGCCGCCTCCGGCGATGGCATCCATAAAGGAGGCCAGAAACACGCCCACGCAGATCAGCAGCACCACCCAAAGGGGAAACCCGTTCACAGTGATATCCGTGAACAGGGAGAATATACCATTCATATGGGACCTCCCGGAATCGGCCGGAGCCTCTCCGGCAAAAATTGACAGCCCCCATTGTACTCCATCCCGCCGGGGAAATCAACCGCCCGGGAAAACAGGGCACGGACGCGCCGCGCGTCCGTGCCCTGTTGGGTTCTCTTTCCGGTTATGCGTTGGAGGCGGCGGCTCCCCGCTCCTCCTCCTGAACCCGGCGGAAGGCCTGGTCGAAGGTGCCCTCCAGCGTCAGGTGCAGATAGTGCAGCAGCGTCTCCTCCGGCACGTCCATGCCCCGCTGGAGCCACTGCATCACCAGGCCGCTGAGGGCCTCCATGTAAAAGTCCGTCAAAAAGTCCAGGTATCCCTCCGGCACCTGCCGCTCCCCCTTGATCTCCAGCAGGTAGGCGCGCATGAGATACGCCGCCTCCTCATGGAACATCCGCCGCAGGGACTCCTGCCCCAGGGAGTTGATGGCGCTGCGGCACACGGCGGCATTGTCCCGGACGTACCGCAGGAAAAGCCGGATGCCGTCCTCCCAGGTCAGACAGCTGTCGCTCTGGTGGATCAGGGACAGCCCCTCCTGCCGGAACGTCCAGGAGAGCAGGTCGTAGATATCCTGGAAGTGATAATAAAAGGTATAGCGGTTGATGCCGCAGTCGTCGGCGATCTCCTGAATGGTGATCTTGTGGAGGGGCTTGCGGGCCATCAGCTTTTTCAGTGAGGCGGCCATCTGCTCCTTGCGCCGCCGGGAGAGTTCTTCCTGTTTCATATCCTCGCCTCCGTCGTTGATTCCATGATACCACGCCCGGTTGGGAAAAACATTAGACAGATGACGGGTGTTTGTCAAAGAGGGCGCCGTACCACAATATTCGACATCTGTGTAAAACCCAACATATGATAGGATCTGTGGGTGGGATTCTGTGCAGGGGGAGCATATCATGTGGCCGTAAGAACGAAACCACAGGAGGCGGCATCATGGAACGCAGCGTCTATGAAATCCGGCTCCAGACCCCCATGGGCACCAAGCGGGGCCTGGCAGCCATCGCCCGGGAGGCCGGGCGCATCACAGCGGAGCTGGAGCTGTTCGGCCGGCGGCACCGGTTCACCGGCAGCGGCGAGTGCCTGGAGGGCATGCTGCACACTGCCCTGGGCAGCGTGCCCTGCGTCCTCCAGGGCCGCTTTTCCCCGGAGGGGGTGGATGCGGTGCTCCGGACGGAGGAGCGCAGCTTCCCCCTGACGGGCATACCCGCCTGGGACGGCCGGGATCTCAAGTGAGCAAGGAGTACATCGCCATGGAGCAAAACAAGCAAAAACCCAGCTTTTTCGTGCGCCTGGCCACGGTGATCGTGGATAAGCGGAACCTGTTTTTCCTCATCTACGTGGTGGGCATTATTTTCAGCCTCTTTTCCAGCGGCTGGGTGCAGGTGAACAACGACATCACCGACTACCTGCCGGAGGAGACGGAAACCCGTCAGGGCCTCGGGCTCATGGAGGAGCAGTTCACCACCCTGGGCACCGCCCGGGTGATGGTCTCCAACATCACCTACGACCAGGCGGAGGGTCTTGCGGAGCGGCTGCGGAACATCCAGGGGGTCACCACCGTGGATTTCGGCGACAGCGCCGACCCGGAGAGCCGGGAGGAGCACTTCCGCGCCTCCTCCGCCCTCTTTGACGTGACCTTTTCCGGCGAGGCAACAGACCCTGTGAGCCTTGCCGCCATGGACGCCGTCCGGGAGGCCCTGACGGGCTACGACGTGTCCATCGCCTCGGAGGTGGGGCAGGACGAGTCCGCCACCCTGGCCGCGGAGATGCGCACCATTCTGGTGATCGCCGCCGTCATCATCGTGACGGTGCTGCTGCTGACCTCCCGCACCTACGGGGAGATCCCGGTGCTGCTGCTGACCTTCGTGGCGGCGGCCATCCTAAACAAGGGCACCAACTTCCTGTGCGGGGAGATCTCCTTCGTCTCCGACTCCATCGCCGTGGTGCTGCAGCTGGCCCTGGCCATCGACTACGCCATCATCCTCTGCCACCGTTTCAGCGAGGAGCGGGCGCGCTCCGGGGCCCGGGAGGCCTGCATCCTGGCACTGAGCAAGTCCATTCCGGAGATCTCCTCCAGCTGCCTGACCACCCTGGCGGGCCTCATCGCCATGATGTTCATGCGATTTCGCATCGGCCTGGACCTGGGCATCGTACTGGTGAAGGCCATCCTCTTCAGCATCCTCTCGGTGTTCACCCTGATGCCGGGGCTGCTGATGGTCTTCAGCCGCCTCATCGAAAAGACCGCCCACCGCAGCTTTATCCCCAAAATCACTCCCCTGGGGCGGCTGGTGACCCGGCTGAAATTCGTGGTGCCGCCGGTGTTCGCTCTGGTGCTGGTGGGAGCCTTCTTCCTCTCCAACCAGTGCCCCTACGCCTACGGCTACACGCTGCTGGAGACCAAGACCCAGAGTGAGGCCTCCGCAGCGGAAAAACGAGTCAACGATACCTTCGGCACCCAGAACGTGCTGGCAGTGGTGGTACCCGCCGGGGATTACGACCGGGAGGGCCGCCTGCTGGACGCCCTGTCGGCCCTGCCCCAGGTGGACTACGCCCTGGGCCTTGCCAACGTGGAGGTGAAGGACGGCTACGTGCTGACGGACCAGCTGACCCCCCGGCAGTTCGCGGAGCTGACGGACCTGGATATCGAGGCGGGGCGGCTGCTCTACACCGCCTACGCCGCCGACCACCAGGAGTACGGGCGGCTGCTCAACAACATCGACAACTACGGCGTGCCCCTCATCGACATATTTCTCTTCCTCTATGACCGGGTACAGGAGGGGTATGTGACCCTGGACGACGATCTCATGGGGGAGCTGGAGGATCTCCACCAGCAGATCACCGACGCCCAGGCCCAGCTCCAAGGGCCGGACTACACCCGGCTGCTGGTGAATCTGGATCTGCCGGAGGAGGGGGAGGAGACCTTCGCTTTCCTGGACGACCTCCACACCCTGGTGGGCCGGTACTACGCCCCCGGCAGCTTCTACCTGGTGGGCAACTCCACCAGCGACTACGACCTGGCCTCCTCCTTCAGCCACGACAACATCCTCATCAGCGTCCTCTCGGCGCTGTTCGTGGTGATCGTACTGCTCTTCACCTTCCAGTCGGTGGGCATGCCCATTCTGCTGATCCTGGTGATCCAGGGGAGCGTATGGATCAACTTCGCCTTCCCTACCCTGGAAAAGAGCCCCATCTTCTTCCTCAGCTACCTGATCGTCAGCTCCATCCAGATGGGCGCCAACA
>ERZ857521.1596-NODE-1596-length-25627-cov-4.881394_pt1 | contig 25627 bp, 17 predicted proteins | sample MGYA00519701_ERZ857521 | MGnify/ENA primary metagenome ERZ857521 (study PRJEB31778, sample SAMEA3449346) | human gut metagenome | biome: human gut; feature: human-associated habitat; material: faeces | place: United Kingdom | collected 2010/2012 ...
CCCAGGCATGGTCTATCAGCAGCTCCGCATTGACCCCGAACAGCTTATACAGCAAGTCCTCGCTCTCGATGGAACAGCGGGCGATGTCGCCCATTGTCTGGATACCATAGGCCGCCAGCCGTGCAGCAATTCCACGCCCCACGCGCCAAAAATCCGTGAGCGGAGTGTGTTCCCATAACTGGCGGCGGTAGGACATCTCGTCAAGCTCGGCTATACGCACGCCGTCACTGTCCGGCTTCATTTTCTTGGCTACAATATCCATCGCTATCTTGCAGAGGTAAAGGTTGGTACCGATGCCGGCAGTGGCGGTGATGCCTGTTTCTTTCAAGACCTCACGAATCATTTTCATAGCAAGCTCATGGGCAGTCATCCTATAGTTTTTGAGATATGCCGTTACATCTATAAACACCTCGTCTATAGAATAGACATGAATGTCCTCCGGCGCGATGTAATGCAGGTATATTTCATAGATGCGCGTGCTGTATTGGATGTAATGCGCCATACGAGGTTGTGCGACAAGATAGTCAACGGCAAGTTCCTTGTTTGCATCGAGTTCTTTCTTTGAGTGCGATGCTCCTGAATGTCCGCGTTGTCTGTTTACCTCACGAACCTTCTGTACGACTTCAAACAGTCTGGGTCTGCCTCCCAAACCGTATGTTTTCAAGGCCGGAGATACGGCAAGGCAGATAGTCTTTTCCGTTCTTGTCGGGTCAGCCACGACAAGGCACGTGTCAAGCGGATCAAGTCCTCGCTCGACACATTCCACAGAAGCGTAGAATGATTTTAGGTCTATTGCTATATATTGTCGTAAAGTGTCAGTTCCTTTTTTCATACATTCTCTTACCCTATTAGGAAGTTTATCATAGTCTCAAGATTAACTGTTGCGGTTGTAGAAATACGTAGTGGACATAATCCAAACTTCGTTAGTATTGTATCTTTGAGAACATCACGCGATTGTTGTGCTTCACTCTCTTTATGGAAGTGCCAACCATCCACCTCTATTGTTTTAAGCGGTTGTTTGGTGAGAGAATTATATATTAAGAAGTCAACATGAGCGAGGGGACTTTCTGCGAATGCTTTTTCTTGCTCATCCAACATATTCCAGTCAGCAATCAGTCGCAATAAAGGATAATGGCATAAAACTTCGGTATTTTTCAGTCCAAGTTTGGATATGGATTGAACCAATATGTTATATAGCAGATTTTCTGACAAGTGTTCCGACACCACAGCATGGCTCTGCTCGTATGCCAACCGCTCTGCCGTATATTGCTTGTAAAGCAAATCGAATACAGAATGAAGTTTGCTCTCCTTTATTTCAAAGTTGTTATACTGGATATATGCGATAAGTTGAGCCAAATTCGTATTTTGTGGTATCTCGTTTCCGTTTGTCACGATACATATGTGTTTCTTGGCCCGTGATATGGCTACATTCAGCAAATTGGAGTCATCAGAGAACTCTGTAGGAGCATTATCCACCATGCTCATGATGATGGTTTCACACTCACGCCCTTGATATTTATGTACCGTGCTGGCTATGTCTGAACCAAGTGCCTTGTTTATTTCTTCAGCTTGTACACGGTATGGCGTAATAATGCCGACACTGCCTTTACCGGCATATTCAGGCATGACTTCCTGCATTATAACATCAATTTCACGCTGGTTGAAATGCCCACGTGCATGGTTCCCTTTTACAGTCCGTATCACCTGCAGCACCTTATCCTCACTGTGGTCGACAGTCATAGTTATCAATTCGCCGTCATAAAACCGACCGTTGCAGAACTCGATGATTTTCGGATGACAGCGGTAATGCTCCCGAAGTAATGTTACAGGGGCATCCTTGAAAACTTCCACGCATGATTGCAGGAAACTGTGCGTGGTCGCATTATATTTGTCATCTACATTATATGTTGACTGGATGGCATTCAACGCTAATGCTTCTTCACGGCCAATCACATTTGGCAACTGTTTATCATCGCCTACAATGACTGCGTTCAAGGCACATGACAGAGCTAAAGCACCTGTTTTGATGTCAACCTGCGATGCTTCGTCCATTATCACGTAGTCAAAAACCATGTCTTTACTGATGCAACTTTTGGATGAATAGGTCGTACTGAGTACAACTGGGTATTCTTTCAGAAATTCCTCGCTTCGCGGCTTGATGTCTTTAATGTTAAACTTTCTCCTTGCTGAGTTTTTGTAATGCTTGGCTACCTTACTCTTTAGCAAAGCAAGAGAGGAGGAGCGTAATTTCTGCGTACACTGCTTAATGTCAATATCTTGAAGTGTTGCTTCAATAGAAGCAAGTTCGTGTTCAATTTCCGACTTGCGTGAAATATAATAGGCCGTTTCCAAACTCGCAATTACAAATGCAGGTTTACCTCCAAGAAAGGAAAACATTTTCATCCCCAAGCTAAATGCCCATTTTATTCGGAACCAAAAGCCCGGCTTGCATCCCCTTTCTGTTATCATCTGATAAAGGTTGAGTAAGCTCATGAGCTTGGAAGAACTTTTGCTATCTAACCAGTCATTGTCAACGCATTCCTGTTGAAGAAGCTCATTGTATTTTGTTTCTTTTGACAGCGCATCATATTCCGCTTTCAACTGAGCCTGCCGTAGTTGAGCATCAAATCCTTGACTTACAGAACGGAGTGCTTCTGATGCCTTTAGTTTTACTGAGCCTTCTTCTATTGCCCATCCGTCCATAATTGGATAATCGGCTTGGTTGGCAATAAAAGCCTCCTTATTCTGCACACTGCCTAATTTAGCTATGATGAAGCCAAGTCCTTCCGCACTTAGCTTCTCAGCCACATTGTCAACGGCTGAATTGTTGTTTGACACGACCAACACCGTTTTATTCCCCATCAGTAGGTTAGCAATAATGTTCAAGATGGTTTGTGTTTTGCCGGTTCCAGGAGGACCTTGTATGATACTGACTTGATGTGTCAATGCGGCTTCCACTGCTGCCTTCTGGCTTGCATTGCATCCGAAAGGATAGAATATTTGTTTCGGTTCTCGATAAATCCGTAATTCTGTTTTGTCACCGAGATACTGCGCTAATGGCACATTGTCACGTTTCAAATCTACCAAGTCATATTGCTTCGAGAGAATGTTTTCCTCATCCTCCACCATCAGACCTGTTTCAGCAGCCAATTTGCGGAGATAATCCCATGTCGAACCGCCGTTTTTATCAATCGGTGTGCGGGTTACATAGACTTCATTGCCTTCAAGATTTTCATAATAACCATTGGAATAAGTTACCCGGTAGAAAGTATGTCTGCCGCCTGTAAAGCGGAGCAGTTCGCTTACATTCGTTATATGCTTGTTCTTGATATATAATCCCTTCTCGCCAAGGTCTATTTTCTCCGGATGCGTCAGGTAAAGCAATCGTGAATGGTTGTAATTGAACACACGAGGAGAGGATAAGAACCGCACTGTCCAAAGTCCGTTCTTGTGCTCGCTTATCGAAGCAACTTGTTCGGTAATAAACATCCGTTTATCACCTCGCCGCTCCAAATCTACAATCATGCACTTTTGCGCATCCATATTATAGCTTAATTTAGGACGGATTTTATGAATATAATTAAGCCATTGCATAACAATTAGTATGGAACAGACATTTCAATTATATCAGACATAGCTCTCTCTATGTCTTCATCATATTCTATTCTCATATATTTATTGAGCATAATTTCCACTAATTGATCTGTAAAAGCTCCATCTCCATTTTTCCTTTTTGATGAAAGACTTAAAGCAAATAACACTTGATAATACATTATGCGTATTTTTCGTGGTGTTATAGTCCTCAAATCACGATGACTTTCAAAATAATCCTTAAATAGACTTTCAATTCTTTCATCATTCAGTTCTGGTATTTCCTCCGATGCATTAGTGGGAACGAAGGCACCCTTTTGGCGAGCCGTACTATATGGTATTTCTTCCTTTGGCTCATTTGGCGTACTTTCCTTATTATCAGAATTAGAATCATCAATTAACGTTTCCAGATATTCTTGTAATTGTGTTGTATCAAGATCGGCTAATTTGATACCAAAAAGAAACAGTTTGTCTAATTGTTCCCTCGCTAATTGAGATGACACTTCTGAATTGAAGCCATTGGCTGTAAGTTCTTGCACATATGCGTGGAGAAGTTTCATCTCATCAATACTGCATATCACTATGAGTCGTTCTTGAATTTTAGGATTTTCAAGAACAGTCCTTAATGATTCTATAAGACTATTCATCTTACGTGATGGACATCTATCTATATCATCAACATAAAGAATTACACGAGATTTTGTAGGGCACCAAACCATAGATTGTAAAAGTTTTTGTAGATTTTCTTCTATCTCATTTTGGATACCCAAGTGATTTTTATATGATTTTCTACTTGTGTATTTTTTTATAATACGTCGTACAGATGCCGGCCTTTCAATTAAGATATAGACAAATCCCGAAAATACATAGATAGCTAAGGCTGGAATTTGTGCTGAATCTAAGATATTTTTAATTTCACTAGTTGAGTGTGTCGATACTACACAACCGACAAGCCATGTCATCATGAAGACAAAAACATATATTGCAACATTCCAAGTTATAAATGTTTGACGTATAAAATTTATTATCTTGTCTATCCAAGAAGATGATTTATAAATAGTTTCATACAGATATGCCCATAAAGCAGGGGTATCTTGATATTTCCAAGCATTGAACTCTACAATCTTATATTTGAGCATATGTTTTTGCCCATCCTCCAGATTGCTTTTGAGTCGCTTAAAGAAATAAGTTTTGCCACGTCCCCACGGACCAAATATGCCTAACATTCTCGTAGATACAGTTTTGGAGGTCGCAATCTTATCCAACTGCTTAGCAAAACAGTCTGCAACAGAGTCTACATCAAAACATGGAGTCGCATCTGCATCTACCATTTTCTTATAATTCTCATGGACTTTGTAATATTTTACAGGTTTTCTTGATTCTTCTTGTGAATGATTATTCTCTGCATCACTTTCATCGCTTGGAACATCTACGTGAACATCACTCCCTGATTGTAGAATTTTTGTTGTATCAGTAAGTCCATCTGACATTAAATCTTCTTTGGAGAGAAGGTTTTCTTCTACATATTCTATTCCATCTGGAGTAATCTCTGTAATTGTTACTTTGCCACCGATATATGATACAATTTTGATAAGACCTGCATCTTTCAATCCTTTTGCAGCATCTACAACTTGTCTTGGAGAATCAAAAATCAAATTGTCCTGAACGCATAATTCCTTGAGGTCAATAGTCGTAGATTTATTATCCTTATACCTATGATATAAGGATAACATAATATTCTGTTTTAATTCTTTGATGGTCATAATTCTATTCTTGATTATCAAATCCAAATTTATTCCATGCTTCCAGTATGAGGCGTTTAGTGCGGTATTCGCCGTACTGACGTATCTCGTTGTCACGAAGTACGCGGAATGTTTCGTTTATGCACCCTTTGCCGCACACATCTTCGGGGTCGAGGATGTAGTGTAGTTCCTCGGTTGTGAGACCGTAGAGATGGGCGAAAATGGCATCAAGCTCGGCTTGTGCCACGGCACGACGTTTTTCATTGTAGATGTATGGTGACATTAGGCTAAAATCGGGCGTGGTGAGTTGACCGCTATCAAAGTTTAGATTGTTACATTCGGCTAAACGGACTAATAGGTCTGTACGAATGTCGTCTGTCATTTCATCATCGTTCCACAGTTCGTACATCCAGCCATCAAGGTCATGGTTGAAATAACAAAGTTCAGCTACTAGCTCAATAATGCTTGACTTTATGGCATAAGGAATTTGGTCGAACGTAAGAACAGGAAATTGCTTGACAAAATATGTACTCATATTTGTCCAATTTATTTTTTGTCTTGTTATATAATCAAGGACAATAGAGGAAAGCGTGGCTGTAAATACAGCCACGGGCATAGCTCCACGGTCGGCGAAGACGACTGTGGAGCTATTCCCGACGCCACAGGCGTCGGGAATAGGCGCGCAAATGAACGTTCGTTCATTTGTTGCATTAGTAAGCCCTCGATATATCAGGAACCACCGATGTTTCCATTCCCAAACAACATTTCCGTCCTTGTCTGTTTTTATTAAGCGGTTATCAACCTCCGATAGTGGAACCCAGTACCACGGCATAATTGACGAGTTTGGGTCAGCTAATTCCGGCAATGGCGGTGTGGATATGGAATTGGGGCGTTCAACTGATGTAGGCCATGTTCCATAATGGTGATTATAGTGCCAAATCATTTTCCCCTCATAGAGTGGCACGTATGTTTCGCCTTCCAACACGAAGTTGGGTGATTTATACAGAGCCCCAGCTTCCGTCAGTTGTGCATAAGTGCGGAAAAGATGTGAATCGCCAGACATGTGAAACATACTGCCAAACTTGATTTTCCACGGATTTTCATCTGTCACATCATTCATCAGCACTTGGCAGCGATGATAAATCTTAGTGGTAAGCCGAGCATCACGACTTGTACGGAACACCGGGCAAGTCTTTGTATTGGGGTTGAGAAGAGCAAAATCATCGGTACGCAGAGTATAGATGCGATTGGGGTCGAGCAGATGGTCAATGCGCGTCAGGAAAAAGCCACCGTTGACAATCCTTGGTTCCGCTTGCGCTTTCCCTGCCGTAAGCAGGCAGAATTTGAACATACGGTGTATATTAAATAAACCTTCTTTATTTTCAAAATCATAAAGCGACATCAGTCTGTTCTCATCAATAAGTTTGGAGAAGAAAGCCTTGTTGCTATCGTTCACAGCAATGCCAGTAGGCAGTACCAAGCCCCATGCCTCCTTACTGAATGAAAGGCAGAGTTCGGCGAACATCGGATAGAGGTCTATGTCGCCGGTGGCCGTCAGTTTAAACCTCCCTGAGAAACGGACAAAACGGCTCATCGCCTCGGCATCTTGCTGTGCTTGTTGATATTCTTCGAATAAATCAGGGTCTGTTTCCGGCAACATAGCAATGGCACGTTTGCGCTGTGCTGCCGTTCCGGCATTTACAATATCGCTTCGTCCATGATTTTCAAACCATTTCTTGTCCTCCACTTTTATCTTATCCCATGGCGGATTGCCGCACATCACGTCAAATCCACCATCGTAGGCAAACACTTCGGGAAATTCCACGCACCAATGGAAATAACGGTGGTCTGCAGCTGAGTCAGTCGCTTCACGGCGCAACGTGTCGGGCAAATGCTGTGCGTCCGGCTCATCATCAGGGTCGTCAAGGTATTTGATTTCTTGCAGAGCCTGATAGACGGTGCGTGTATAAGGTATGTTGAAAGCCGTGAATTTGCCCGTTTCATCCACGTGGCTCTCTATGTCGGAGGACGTGAACTGCTTGTAAAAAGCGTAAGTGTAAATGTCGCAAGCCAGCCGCAGACATTCCACACGGGGAGAACGCATAAGGTCTTCCCAGCGGTGCTGTTTAATGACTTGTTGCCCCAACGTATCTTCGGGTAGGGCCGCAATTTCGCGTACCTTGTTAGCAAGCCCCACCTGTTCACTGTCGATGCTCTGCATGGTGAAATCGCTGGTAAAAAGCGATACATTCATGCCTTGTTTTTTTCCGCTTTGTACAAGTTGGGCATCATCCAGCGCTTTCTTGTTCAGGGTTATCACCTGCTTCTTCACTTCTTTATCATCGGATGAGAAAGCCTCTTTGGGCACACCATCAAGCAAGGTGTCAAGGTCGGCCACACCCACTACGGAATTGCCGCATCGGATATGATAGTCAAGGAAAGACAACGGTTTGCCGGCGCAATATCCCTCAATCCATAAAACAACCTTGCACAACTCTACAGCATCAGGATTGTAATCTACGGCATAGACACATTTCTGTATGACTTCGCGCAGAGCCTGACGGTAGTCGAGCGAGGCCGGATTGTCCTCTCCAGTCCGTAGCATACAGACATACCAAGCTATGGTACGAGCCATAGCCAGCACGATGTGTCCCGAACCACTTGCAGCATCACATACTTTCATGGAAAGCAGAGAGCGCACTTTTTCCTCAGTAGTCTTGCATTTGGCAATACGTTCCTTAATGACCGGCTCAAGCGTGGTGCGGATAAGATTCTGCACAAGGTCTGGCCGGGTATAATAACTCGATGTACTCTTGCGGTCGAGACCACCCACAAAGCCAAACTGCCAGTCGGCCGGAGCTGCACCGGACTGCACAAAGGGGCGCATCTCAAGTATGCCCTCATAAACAGAGCCAAACTCTTCAACATCCAGCGATGAATAATTGATTTTTACAGGTTGTCCGTTTTCATCCATGAACTTGTTTAACGCATCGAATGCCTCAAGCAGGTCTTTGTTGCTGATTGTACAAGATTTGAGATAATGAAGCGTATCGCCGTCGAACAACATTCCTCCCAAAGGCTTTATACCAAGCCTCTCGCCAAAATTTCCGGTTTCAAACAGGCGGAATGTGTCAACCAGCCCAAGCCAAAGGTCTGCATATTGCCGTTGGCGCAAATAACGAAGCTCCGACAAGTGGCGCAACCGCGAGGCAGCATAGTTTTTCTTGTATATTTCCTGCCAACGACATATTTTGGCATAGTCAGGGTCATCAGACGAATCCGGCAATTGATAGACAAGTCCCCTGTCCTCAATAATGAAAAGGAAAAGCAGACGGTAGATGAAGTGTATGAGTTCCTTATTGAATGCTGCATCAGAGAGTTTGCCTTCTGTAAGGTCGGCTCTTAACACGTCATTGCCTGTACCAGCAGTACGCAGGGCGGCATTACCCATGACTTCCATAGCACGCTGCACAGCTTTTGACAAACCTTCACGGATGCGGTTGCCACTCTCTATGCTCATATTGAACCATCGTTCCATGACACACGGCTCATCACCGCCTGTCCGGAAGCGCGATGCGTGAAGCATACGGAACATCAGGCAAAACTCGCTGTACTTGTCTTCTTCAAGCATACGGCGCAGGTCGAACTCTATGTAGGTCAGTTTAACCAGTTGGCCGGAATTACGGATAAGACGTAAAGTCACACCATTGCTGATTATGCCATACACGTTTTCGGTGGCATTAAGGTATTCAAGCATGGTGGCGTGCGGCGAACGACGGCGACGCGCTCCTTTTGCACGGTAGTCGAGTGAGCATTTGTCGAGAGTTTCAAGGCCATTTTCTCCAATAATCTTATCGCCGACAACAATGACGGGCATATTGCCGAGGTCGGGACACAGATAACTTATCTCGAATGACGACCCGGCCACGTTTAGGTTGCCGTTCTGACGGTTGAACGTATAGCCTAAATTTTGAAGCAATCTTTCAATAAGGTCTCGCGAACGGCGTGTTCCGTACGGGTCATTGACACCAGAACGTTCGTTGAAGAAACGCCAATCATTACGCAGACTGCTCCACACGTAGTCGATAGCGGCGGAAGTGGATATGTCAAGACCAAAATCCTGTTGACGGTTGCCCAACAGGTTTGTGTCACGTTCAATGTTATGCAGAATATCATCGGACAACAAATGGCCGTATATGTGAATGCTGGTATAATCCATTTCAGTTGTTTTTATAGTTTTACATCAGTTGGTGTGGCTTGGAACAAACAGATATGCCGCAATGACATCCATAGGCAACACTGGTTCCACCACCTGATATTCGGTTGAGTTGATATATGAACGGTATTTGGCAAATGCCTCTACAAGATGGTTGGCACGCTCAAGGGCTATCTGATCAGTATGCAAACGCAACTCATTCTCATCATTTATCCAACGTATGGCATTGGTAAAAAGTAACTTTTGTGCGGTGAGGTCTATATTACCGGATGCCTTTGCATTGAGGAACAAGTTACAGGCTTCATCTTGCGATAGAAAATCGTGATTGTCTATACGCCCTCGATAGCCCAAGAATATCATTTCTTCACCAACCAATTCGCGGTCAATGGTTTTCTTGTCACGTATGACACTGCGCACACGCATGAGAAGAACGGTTGTATTTTTTGATACCGCCGAAGTTTCCATAACCATAGCACGACAAGCGGCTAATTCACCACCATTGACAGAATCATTCACCACTGCACGACTGAGGTCTTCCACAAAAACGTGGTTACGCCCGATGTACATGTAATGCTTGGGAGTGGGTGATGCAAAGGAAATGTGTACCATGCCAGACTTATTTACGTTATCCTTGAAATAGTGCCGCAGTTGGGGAGGAAGCTCCAACAAGTTGAAGGAATAGCACAAGGGTGCATCAGTCTTGACATTTACGTTTGCATTGAACAGTTCCTGCACTACAAAGTCGCGAGTGTCGTCAACTCCACCAATAACGGACTTCGTTTCATTGAGCGTGGCAGTAAGCCTTGTCGGATCCATCTGTTTGTTGTTATGCGCAAAATAGGTGTGCGACATCTTCTCGTTTTCTTCCATGCGTTTCAACTGCATCTCCCGTTCTTCTTCCTCTTGCTTCAACCATTCTGGATCTTCGTCAAATAGAGAAAGCTGCATATAGTCTGTGCGTGTAGGTGCCTTTGCCTCGAATATGCGTTTCATGATTGTTTCCATCAGGGTGGCATCATTATCGGCTATGGGCAGATAAACACCTAATTTACGGCGTATTTCCTCCTGTTTTTTATAAAGTACGTTGAGCACAATGTCATCAACCGGGTTGTTTTTTGAATGTAAAGTGGAAATAAGTACAGTCGGTGAAGTTTGCCCGAAACGGTCTATACGTCCGTTACGTTGTTCCAATCGGTTCGGGTTCCACGGTAAGTCGTAATGTATTACTGCCTCAAAACCTTGTTGTAGATTTACACCCTCGGAAAGACAGTCGGTACAAACGAGTACATGGGCATCGGTGCGTGTCAGTTCGTCAATCTTCATCTTGCGCTCCTCATCAGCCAGTCGGCTGGTAACGACTTCCACTGTTACTTTCTTATATTTTCGGTCATCGACAAGGTGCGTGCTTATGTATCGACCTACATAATCCGCAGTTTGTATATATTGGCAGAACACAATAGGATTCATGCCACTTGCCAACGAGAATTTCACTATTTCAAGAGCCTGACGCACCTTTTCATCACTGTCGGTAGCCTTGATTTCATTCAAAGTCTTGATAAAGTCTCGGAATTTACGACGGTCAGCATTATCGACTTGTTCCAGAGCTTCCGGTACGACATCATCTCCTGTAAGCAAATCTTTCAATGGGTCATTGAATACATAAATCTTCTCGTCCGTATCATCCGTATTCTGTTCCGACGCATCTGAACGTTTGTCTATCTTGTTCTGTAACATGCTAATGCCGGCATCTGGACTCGACATTACACCGCGCATCAGGGCCAACAAATCCCAATAAATGTAACGCTGCTTACGTCGGTCGGCAGAACTTGCATTCCGAATACCATTCTTTACATATTCTATAAGGTCGGCAAGCAGGTCTCTATAAACAGGTTTATAGGTATAATCGTCATTATCTATCTGCACCCGTTCAGGAAAAACCACCTCACCACCAAGATAATGCTTGATGTCAGCACGACGGCGCTGTACAAAATAGTGTGAAAGCTCTTCACGCTCTTTGGCAGTCTGTAGCTGATAATGCTCAAATTTAGGGTCAAGCAATCCAATCAGGGATTGGAACTCCTCTGTTTGACCGCTGTGAGGGGTTGCAGTAAGCATGACAAGTTGTTGACCCGGTTTGTCGGAAAGGTCTTTCAGAAGGCGGTAGCGTTGTTGCTGATACTTGTTTGCACCGACAGGCTTGGCACAAGTATGCGCTTCATCGACAATGACAAAATCGGGACAATGGTCAAGAAAGACATTACGACGACTGTCTTGTTTGATAAAGTCTATGGATATGACCTGGTATGGTATGTCACGGAAGATATTTTGGTCCGGACGCAACCATTTCTCCAAGCGGCTTATAGTGGAAGAACGTATTATTTCGGCGTCAAGTCCGAATTTGTCCTTGATTTCATTCTGCCATTGTTCACACAAATGAGGCAGGCATACCACGGCAAAACGGTTGATTTCACGACGGTCAAGCAATTCTTTGGCAATAAGCAATGATTCCAAAGTTTTGCCAATACCGACGTCATCGGATATTAGCAACCTGATTTTTTCCTGTTTTAACGCAAGAATGAGCGGCACCATTTGATAAGGGCGTGGCTCGAAAGACAATCTTCCAAGACAACGGAACGGTCCTGCTATGTCACGGAAAGACAGACGGCAGGCATTATAAAGAATGCGTGTGGAAAACTGATAGCTGTTTTCCCCTAAGATGTCGGCAGACGGATTTCTAAAATGATAGGGACACAAATTCAACTCCCCATCGTATAGTGGCAAGTAAAGAGCTACTGTTTCGGCATCCGTTCCGCCAAGGGGTTTTATGGTCATAAGGTCGTTGGCTTCAGATTGTTGTACGACCCACGGTCTGCCTCTGAACTCAACGAGTGTTCCTGTTTTATATTCCATAATTTTATTCATTTTACGGGTGTAAATATATCTTTATAACAATCAACGAAATCCTTTAAGGGTGTTGCATAATGCCATGACAATACGATATACCCGGCTTCTTCGAGAACCTCACGTTTGTTGCGGTCATCTTCTTGTATTTCGGGTCTGTCATGTGGCGTACCGTCGCAGAAGATGACGATACGGTCGTCATACATGAAATCCGGCTGTACAAAATATTGGTCGTGGAATGTCGGTTGCGCCTTATCGGGTAAGCGTAACCTATGTTCATAAAGATATTTCAAAAATTCATACTCTGTCGAACTATTATGGTCACGGGCCGCTTCAAGTGCCTGATACTGCTCATCGTAACTCAATATTTGACCGGCTCGATGTACTTCAATCGACGCATCCTGCATTAGTTTAAGCGTGTTGTAAATCTTGCGTATGTCTATTTGCTGGTGATATGGCTGATTATAATAATTGAGCAGATTGCTGTAATCGGCCGGGGCCAACTTGTCGAGTTCTTCTTGCGTATATTCAGCCTTAGAGCCAAAGCATATTTCGTAGGCACGATTGACCACAGCATGATAAGACGCAGGTTCTTTCACTAAACGGTCAAGTATGCCCAAAGACCCTTCGGCATTTTCATAAATGAAAACGTTAGGCACATTTCCTTCGCCCATAACGTCAGCCCCGATTTCATTACTTTCTATTTGGAACACGTCTTCAATAGCTTGTTTGAAAGCGTAAAGGAATGTTCTGACCGCCTCTCTTTCATGCAGCATCAATGCTTCCATTGGCTGTATATAAATGGCATTGGCGGTCGTTTCGGTAAACAACTTAACGAATTTAGTGCGTTCAATCTCTTCTTCATGCAGTTGTTGTTCGTCACGTATGCGTGTCAGACGTTCGTTGCTAATCCAGTCACCGGTCTTGGTGTCAAGTGCAAAACCATTACCGTTATTGTCGTTACGCGATTCAAGGAAATAGGTTATGCGGCAAGACGGGATGTAGCGGATGTTTGCAAGGTGCTGTTCGTTGTACTGCAATTCACACTCACAGATAGAACGGGGGGCGTCACTTGAAAAGTAAGTGGAAGTCTTGTAATACTTACGGTTACGTTCTTCCTCCTGGCAAGTTATTTTCTCTTCCTCAATGGCAATCATGTCCTGCGCCTGAATACAGGTGCCGGGTATTAGTTGGGCTATGCTGTCAAGCGGTTCCCCGGTAATAATGTCTGTATGATGCGTACCGAAGTCTTGGTTCTTATATATGACACCCGTTTTGGGATTATAGAAAAATTTATCGGAGTTCAATTCACCAGTGAGCATCATACGGGCTACACGGAACTTGCTACCATTGTTATAAATGATATTTTGCGGTCCAAATTCACTTAAAGCCAATACCTTAGGGCGGCTGAGATATTCAACTGCTTCAGACTTATACTGCAACATAACACGCTGTGGCAGGCGTGTGAAATTATAGCCCGGCAGGAATCCTTCGCTTGCAAGGTAGCGGTAAGGATAGAACTCGTTTTCTTCCTTGTTCTTACCTTGATTTTGTCCGAGCAACATATCCCGTTGATTGGTAGCACGCCTTTCTTTCATCAGCGCATCTAATTTCTCTTTTGAGTTATCTGCATAAATTTTATTCCTTATTATATGTTGCGCATCTTCTATTTGCTTTTGTGCTTCTTTGTATAAGGCACGCCATCTGTTAAGTGCATGGTCAAAATCATATTCATAAGCATCCAATGCTTGATCAATCCATTCATCGTTAAACCAAAGAGGCCTTTCAGTTTCAAGTTTACCTTTGAGGAATGTGTCAGATATTGCTTTATTGAACACTTCCTTTATTCTTTGTTTAAGTTCATAGGACAATTCAAGATGTATTTTTACATCCTCTCTTAAAGTGATGTCGTAAGGATTGGAATAGTCAACCAAAGCTGATATTCCATCAGAAAGTTGCCGAATGGGGCAAAGAGACAAGATAGTGGAATGCAGATGTGTGCGGAACAATTCTTCATTGACAAGTTCCATACGCGGAGCTTTGACTTCACCATTCACCATTTTCTGCGGATTGTGAAGGTAATAATTTTCATGCGAATTTCGTGGCCGACAATAAGCGTAAACCAAAGCGGCCTGTCCGCTACGTCCAGCACGACCGGCACGTTGAGTATAATTGGCAGGGGTGGGCGGAACATTTCTCATGCCGACAACAGAAAGGTCCTTGATGTCTATACCAAGTTCCATTGTTGGCGAACAGTAAAGGATTGGAAACTTACCCTCACGGAAGTCTTGTTCACGTTTTTCTCGTTCTTCTTTTGAAACCTGACCGGTATGGTCTTTAGCTTCAAGGTTCACTCCTCCGAGAGGCATAGTCTGATAAAAATCCTGGAAGAAAGCGTTTGGTTCGCTATGAGGTAGATCAGATCCACCAAGAATGCGGACGCGAACCATATCTTGTCGAACAGTTTTTTTATCACCTGCAGCCCAAAGAATTGAACCGTAATCCAACTGATAAGTTCCATTTTTTTCAATGATATAATTAGACAGGCTGGCAAAAAGGCCTTGCATGTATTTGATATAATCATCTTCACTATTCAAGTTTATTCCTGCATTTGCAGAGAGATAATCACGTACAAACACTGCAAGTTTACTTCTATAACCGCCGCTTTCAAGATTATATGCCCTGCGACGCCGTGGATTGACAATATACAATTCACTTGATGGTACAATACTATCACTTTCATCAAGCGTCCATGGCTTTTTCAAGTTATCGCGTACAGCCTTACTTGTATCTTTTACCGCTTGTTGGGTTCGTTCAGAACTACCCATACATAACTTGTGCCTGAAATAATCCAGAATTTGAATGATGAATATTTCTTTCTGTTCATCAGAAAGTCCTTCAAGTTCAGGAATGTCATACAGTCGTTCAGAATCGTTTTCTCCCGTAATCTCATCATGTAAATATTTATAATCGACTTTAAGCAAGGCACAGTCTTCCAAGTTGGGAGTGATAACAGACCAGTTACCTGCCAAATCATCGTATATGATAGTCGAAAGATAACGGATTAAAATTTCTTTTACATCATCCAAACGTTTTCCACGAAGGTCTGGACGGATTGAATAGTCATCAATACCCAAATGTAAAGATTCAAATACCAGTCTTGCAATCTGAGTGCTGTCTATCGGTTTTCCTGCTTGTTTGATAGCATTCCAAATAGCAGAACGTACTTTGCCAATACGAATAAAGTCATTAAAATGCCCGGCCTGCAAAGCTGCATCTTGTCGAGCGTCCACGAATGTCATGACCTTTCTGTCCTTTTCTTCAATGCCGGCGTTCTCCATAAGAATAATATCTTCGTAAGACAAGATAGTTGTTGCCGTACTTCTTCCTTCTCCGCCAATTTTTGATAACTTCGCAAATTCAGATGGCCTGCCTTTATATACAACACGGGCCGTCGGATCATACATCAATGGTGACGGCATATATATCGCTTCAATATAAGAATTAGCATCTGCTGGTTTTACAAACGAAAAAACGCCTGACTGTGTGATGTAAATAATGCGTGGTATTCTTGATTCATAAGAACGCTTTAAGCGTCTTGTTCCTATACGGGTTACATTAAACCAGTCATTAGGTATATCGTCAGAATCAAGCGATAAGCGATAATTATTGACATTCTCACCTGTATGTGGAATAACAATGTATCCGTCATTATCATCACCATCATCGTTTGTGCCCATGCGACCATCAAAATTACGGGGCAGAATATGACCTGACTTGTCATTCAATCTCACGACATAAAAATCGTGTCCGCTGTATCGACTGAATACGACAGGATAATACATGACCTTGGTATCTCCATGAGACAATTCTTCGCAATACAGTTTTTCCTCTACGGTAATCAAACGTGTGTTTGGTTCTCCCAATGTGACATATACATTACCAGTCTGTGGAATAAATTGATGTATTTTATATGGAAGCACATTTTCGGGATTTGCCAAGTTCACACGGTTACACCATTCCAGAACAGACAAAAGATGAGTGCGGCATATTTCAAAATCCACATCGGTATAGCTTGCCAATTTCTTTGCAATATTTTCAACAGACATCGGATTACCTCGGAAATATTTTTTTGCCCTCTTGTCCCATTTTAACGCAATGTTTCGTTCAAGCCAAATTGTTGTCGGATATTGTTTTATCAAATCCACATTCTCAGAAATTGGAACAGGTTGTTCTATAACACGGCGAAGTTCTTCCTCAGAAGGTTCTTCATCGCTTAGTCCTGTACTTAATGTTTCATCTATAACCTGCTCTTTTTGGAAATCACTGCCAAAGATGCAGGATGCCACTTCGGCAACCTTTTCACAACGTTGCTCATAAGTCATACTCTCATCAGCCACCATTGTAGCTGATGTCCCAAAGCACAATACATTGCCATTTGCAAGGGATTTGATACGTCGTATCAAAAACGAAACATCACTTCCTTGCATTCCACGATAGGTATGTAATTCGTCAAAAATCAGAAAATGCAAATTATCAAGGAAACATTTTCGCAATTTTTCCTCGCCTTTATCCGCACGTGTCATTAAAAGTTCCAACATCATATAATTTGTAAGTATGACATTGGGGGGAGTTTGTTGCATTTTTACACGTTGCTCATCATTTTCTTGTCCTGTGTACTTTCCAAATGTGAAAGGACAAGTATCACCCGTTACAGATTCATATTGCTGGCGATAACGCTCTAATTCTTCTGATTGTGAATTGATAAGGGCATTCATTGGATATACGATGATTGCAACCGTTTTGTTCACACAATCATCCTGGTGGTGCAAAATATAATTGAAGATAGTCGCCATAAATGTTCGAGATTTACCCGAGCCTGTGCCGGAAGTCACGATGAATTCCTTGCCACGACAGCCCAATTCTATGGCTTCTTGTTGATGCTTATAAAAGGGGGTATTGAAAAATTTCTCCAAATCCCTATGGATAGGAAGACCATTTTCAATCATTTTTGCCACATCAATACCTTTGGCGTAGTTTGGGTTAAATTGAATAAGTGCCTTGGGCCATAACCTTTCATCCTGGATGGCTTCAAAGACCTTTTGCTTTATTCGACTATCTTTTATAGATATGAAACTTCCTATATAGCTTTTATAATTGCTTTTCAGATTATCATATATTTCTATTATATTCATAGTGCGGCCTATTTATTTGAATTTATTTCTTTTGTGGGATTATTAACAAGTAAATCTGTCGGATCAACTTGCAATATTTCTGCTATTTTGTATAATACGGGAATTGGCGGTTGGACGGTGTTTGTCACATATGTGTTGACCGTCCTGAAACTTTTTCCCAACTGTTCGGCCAGCCACACTTGCTTTATTCCTTTAGCGGTAAGAACTTCTTTTATACGATTATATTGCATTGCTTATGATTTTTGAGATTACAAAAATAAGAAATTTTATTGGATAAAACTTGATTTAGAACTGCAAAGTTAGAATCGTGAGTATATTTGTATTTAAGTATGTACAAAATTACGTCGGATTTATCCATTATTATTTCTATGGCATAATTTGTTGAATGTAGCATAGATATTTTATTGTAATATGGCAATTCGCATAATTGGGAATGCTGTAACAACTTGTTTTCTCCGTGTCAAAGACACCAGGCAAACAAAGTTGGATGTCTTTTTCCTACATATGGCATTGCCATGTCCGCCGCCAAAGAGAGAACTTCATGCTGTCCGTTGACCTTTACGGCCCGAAGTTCCCACATTGTCGGCAGTTATTGGGTGACTATAAATAAAAGGAGTCATTCTTTTACAAACATCCTTCCGGTCTTATGCCCGGCAGCTTTTTTCGTGCAAAGATACTGCGGACGGAAGGAATGCCAAGTGCCGCCCGCGCTTTCGTCGGGAGAGCTTGACGGCAGCCTTCCGCAAATTTCCGCGTGCCTTGGAAATTTGGGTATTCCGTCCGCGCTCTCTCGCCTCACACTTGTCTTATCCTTCCCTTGTCCGCAGTGACGGTGACTCACAAAAAAAGGCTTTCCCGGCCATGAAGCCCCAAGAGGCTTCACAAAAGGGAAAAGAATTGAATTTTAAACTTTCAAGACATCGGACTATGCGTGTAAGAAGAATGACAATCGAACAAGGACGGAGGGTCGGCATCGGCCGTTTCCCGAATTTCCACCGGACAGGAAGCATAAAAGGTATGAAAAGGCTGTATTACGGCAAGGACTGCCTTATGGTGCGCTGTGGCAGCTACGTCTACAATGTATCGGCCGAACCGCAAATCTATTATCAGGCAAGTGTGTAACATTAAATACAAGTATCATGGACTATCAGAATTTTACAGAAACGGCCATATCCAAACAGGATGTGGAGTTTGCCAAAGAGTTTGAAAGATTTGTAAACGGACGGATGCGCTCGGCGGATGACACGGGCAGGGAACTGACAAGGGCGCACCGCTACCTCCAGCAGCAGATGTTCAAGGTGTTCATCGGCTTCATGCGCCAACTGGCGTACAACTATCGGAACGGACGTTATGACGACCGCAACGAATGGGCATCGCGTCTTTCGGCGGAGGCATACGGCTCACTTGTGGAAAAGGGGCTTGTCTATGACCCGGACTATAAAAATGAAATAGTGTAACAACCTAAAAATATATGAATATGGCAGGATATACTGATTTTCCCGAATACGGCAGGGAATGTGAACTGATTAGGCCGTGGCGTGGCTACCGTCACGGGATTGTGGTCGCACTGACAGATACAGGCTTCATCGTGAGGCTGACAAGCGGTGCGGAGATAGAAGTGCATGGTGACGAAATTAAACTTTGCTGATATGTGCAGGTTGATGACACCCCTATTGGAGGAGGCCTTGAAAGGCCATCCCCTGTATTCGCAGGACGGCAAGGGGAAGGAAGCCGTCTGCGTGGCCATTTTCGCGCTCGGTTCGGTGCGGTGGTTCATACTTGAGGGAGAGGTGCAGGACGGCGACACCATCCTTTTCGGCATTGTCGTAGGGCTGATGGAGGACGAGTACGGCTATTTCTCGCTCAACGAACTCTCGGAGGTAACGCTTGACCTCACCGCACAAGGGTTGGGAAAGTTACAGGCAAGGCAACAGGAAAACTTCCGACCGACACAACTCAAAAACCTGCAGGACTACCGCTTGCAACGGTTTCTTGTCGGATTTGAAAATTGACATTTACTAACCCGTCAGTCGTGGCTTGTGGCCACGGCTGACACAAACAGACAGAAACAATGAATACGAACAGCATTATTGACACGGTGATACGGTGCGGCGAGGCCAACGGATGGGATGTGCGTGCCGACAGGCAAGGGAAGAACGTCATTTTCGAGTTCTACAAGTTCACACCTGCGGGGCAGGACTTCGGTTTCTCGGCTTCGATGAAAGGAAATAGCATCGACAGCCTGGCCGATGACATAGAGGAGTATTACGAGGGATTCGACCCGGACTATGAGGCAAGCCTGTGGATTGGGCAGGACGGCCACGGCCGGCGCGGTGCGCCATACCACATCAAGGACATCATTCTTGACATGGAAAAAGCGGAAGAAATGGTGTGCGGCCTGCTGGAGGCAATCTGGAAGATTGCATGAGCGGACAAAAGCGGAGGGAACCGGCCATATCCATTACGGGGATGGCCGGATTTCCCATGCTTCAATGTGAGTCGGATGTATTTATTGGGTACAATTTTTTTTGAAATGACAGACAAGGACATCATACACATAGCGGTGATGAACGGATGGAGGGCATCGGTCATGGAAAACCCGGACAGCACCAAGCGTGCCTGCTTCAGGCGGTATATGGGAAGCGGCATACCGTTTACTTTCACGGCAGAGATAAGTGACGGCAGGGCGGAAAGCCTTGCCGGTGAGATAATATCATTGGTGGATGCAATCGACCCGGAAACCTGTGCCGTGGAATGGATGGTTAAATCCGGCATGGCATCTATGTCTTCGTTCAGGCAGGCCGTGACGGACATGGACAGCATACGGACGGAGGCATGGCTGCTGGCCTGTGGATTTCTTGAATTTTCAGGAAACGGCCTGCTTCCATGATACAAGTGTTGAAAACAGGCTGACGCATATGTCAGCAGTTGTAATCCTTACGTTTGCGTCCTTTCTTGGGAAGTCCGGCCTTCTTGAATATTATCAGGTCTTCGCCGATGAAACGAAGCCTCAGGTTGTCCGCCGTCCTGACAAAAGGAAGCGGCCTTTCCGGATGGCTGATATAGGCATATATGGTGCAGCGGTGGACTCCGAGGAAACGGGCGGCCTCACGTACCGAGTAGGTTCGCTCCGGGAAAATTTCAGATAAAATGTTACATAGGTTCATAGGCTTTCCTGTTTTGCCATAAAAATAGGACAAAGACCGTCCGGATGCAATACTTCAAACATGGGAACATGAGGGAATTGCCCGGAATATGTGGGAGTTTGTGGGACAAGAGCTGTCGGCGTGTTCCAAGAAGAGGCAAATAGATGGCCGGTGCTAAGGAAAATTCGTTTGCAGAAATAAGAGGGGTATGTATTTTCAGGTTGACAGCGTTGACAAGGTTGACACGGGTAAAAGCGTGCGAAAGCAGACGCTTGCAAATTACTGTAATACAATATATTATCTTTTTTTTAATCAAAAACAAAATTATATATGTATCGTGTTTTGTCAACCTTTGGCTATGAATTTCAGGTTTTTCCAGAATCTGTCAACGTTTGTCAACGTTTGTCAACGCATGATTTTTCATGGATGTGTCTGATATAATGTAATTTAGTCATTGTCAACGCTGTCACCCTTGAAATGCGTGCATATTATTTTTTGATGGATTCTTCATAACAGGCAATTATGATATGTGTTCATCTGATATTGCATTCATTATGGTTGAAACAGCTAACATGGTCGCATAAAAAATCCAGGCAGATGAATCGATGTTCAAATGCCCGGATTTCAAATATCGTATAAATATTGTCCGAAAATACTGTGTACAAGTCGGTTGTGATTTCAAAGGTACTTATTCAGTTCCTCTACAAGCAGATGTACAGTTGTGGATGATTCCTCAGCGGCAGGATTTCCTTTTGATATTTCAGACAATACAATCTTTGCATTCTTGATGGCCTGTTGTTGTAGGGCTGCCAACCTGTTATACATCATGGAGCCAAAACCTTCGCTCTTGGAATACTGCATACCCGTAAGCTTTGTCAGCATCCCGGCATAGCTGTTCCTATGTAACGGTCCTTTGTATAGGTTGAAATGCAATAAAAACCAATACTCAAATGCTTGATTACTATATGCCACATGGAATCCGTTGTTATGGGCAAGCTGGATGGCTTGGTTAAAATCTTTTGCAGGAAAATCATCCTTGTCAAAGACAACCCAGCACTGGTCATAACTGCGTTTCTTTTTCCGGTCAGCATCGCGGATGCTGACGGCCTTGTTCACGAGACTGACCGTGTTCATAGCCTGGCCGACAGCCTTGACTGTTGCGGTAGTGATACGGAAGGCTTTGAAATATTCGGGTTCTGTTCGTACACCCTCACATACAATGAGGAAGGATTGCTTGATGTTCCTTATTCCTTGCCGACGGGTAATGTCTGCAGTACGATGATCTCTTTTTCCTTGCTTTGCCATACTCAACCCTCCGGATAAAAAATGGTTTCCATTTCACCTATGATAGGAGTCGCCCCAAACTTGCCTTGAAGGTATTCCTTCTCAAAAGGCGAGTTGCCGCGAACCTTGTATTCGGCAAGCGAATAAGCTTCGGTGGCGCCAAAACTGTCTTTTTGGGTAAACCACACCTGATCGCGACGAAACAGTCCGGCACCAAGCAGGAATGTGTCGTGTGTCGTGAAAAGCAGTTGCGCCCCCTTCGGATTGGTTTCGGACGAATTGAATAGGGTGATTATCTTACGTATTAGCAACGGGTGGAGTTTTGAGTCAAGTTCGTCAACGACCAGGCGTTTGCCATGATCCAAAGCATCGATTATCGGATATGACAGCGAGAAATATTTGATTGTGCCTTCTGATTCGTTGCCGTTAAAGGAGAACGTCACATTATTCACTTCGCGACCTTCGTCATCATATTGACGGTGGTTGCTCACAATGCGGTTGTCTATCTTGGTTATGCTTTCTATTCCTAAATCGGCATATCTTGCAAAACGGGTAATCCTGTCACGGAGACTTTCATTGTCAAGGTGCCTGATGGCCTGTGCCCATAATTTTTCGTCCTCGCTACAGAACAGGACCTGTGTATCGCCCAACCAGTGCAGGATATTGACCGCCGTGGGGTCATTGAACTGGGCGGCCGTGGAGAGCAGAAGGGCGTTGCCACGCACCATTTTTTTGTTCGCCAAATCTTGTATTAACGGACTTTTCGGATGTACAGTGGTGGAGCCGTCTTCACGGTAGAACACTTCCACTTCCTTAGCACGTTTCTTGTTCACCCTGCGGTACAGCCACTCGCTATGCACAGATTTGCTGTCAACCTCAAAGCCATAGCGGTAGATGTAAGTTCCATCAGTAAATGTGGCTTCCATTGTGGTGGGTTCATTGACAGTAGCAGCGTTCAGGCGGAAATTCTCCACATCGATAGACTCGCCAGCCTGGCTGTTTTTGAACGAGTCCATTATGAAATGCTTATAGAAGGCAACCGCCTTCAACACATTTGTCTTTCCGGAGGCATTCGCTCCGTAAATCACGGCACTACGTACCAATGAAACTCCCGTCCCGGGAATGGGAACAAGGTCATTGGCATCAGGCAACGATTCCTTGAGGGAAGTCGCCACAAAGGATATTTTCATTTCATCCTTAATGGAAAGGTAATTGCCGACACAAAATTCTAAAATCATATATTTAACTCGATTATTTGCTGATTTTCTGCAAAAATACAAGTTTTCTTCCAAATATAGGAAAGAAAACGGGATTTATTTAGATTATGAATTGACCGTACTTGCTGTTACTTGTCAATTCATCGGACATGCAGGATGTCTTTTGTTCCATAAATTGTTAGCACATTCTTAATGTTTGTACTTTTGTGATAATTTTCACCCATAATGAAAATCGGCATTTTTGTGGCGTTTGGGTCGCTGTTTTTGCGGCATTTCAGTCGGTACTTTTGCGTTAAATCGCTTTTCGGAATATTCGTTGGCCAATCTTTCCATTAAAACGACAGTTCTCCTTGTGGCGTGGCACCCACATTGATGTTCGACTTATCGGATTCATCGTCTATGACTTCCGTGTCGGTAATAACTTCCGTTTCAAGGTCAAGCCCGAAAGCGTCTTTCAACTGCCGGTAGTCAAAGCACAATGCCTTCGGGCGGTTGACCCTGACTTTCCTGACCTGTTGCCCGTTGACGAACTCGACCGTGTAGTCCGGCTGGCCGTTTGGAAGAAGGATAGTGAACCTGTCCTGTTTCAGGCCGAGGAATGATGCCTGCGACTTTAGGTACGACATGACGGTCGACCAGTTGGAACGGTTGGCCGTGGCGTTCATGGTACGGCTTCCAAACAGCGAGGACACGGCCGCCGTGTTCAAATACAATATGGGGCGTGCCTCCTTAAAGTCAAAGGCCTCGCGTGACGACAATGGACGGAAAGATTTTAAGTATCTTATTCGGTAATGCGCATTTTCTATGCACTTCCCTGATGTCTGGAAGCCCTGCAACATATTCCAGAAGTCGGCTATCTCGGAACTTTCCTGCGCCAGCTCGTTCTGGTTGCGCAACCCCCTGAGCGATATGTCGAACAATTCCGCATAGCCGAATGGTACGTTTATGATGGTTTCCAACGTGCGGAACGTGGCCAGCGGTACGACCCAGTTCCCGAAGATGCGGTCATGCACCGTTTCGTTTTCCAACTTCGTGGCCAGCTCCCGTTTGGTGATGGAATAGATTTCCGGGAAGTTCCTCTCGAACAGTTCCCGATGTTGCAGGATTTCAACGGTCAGGTGTGTCAGCCCAATGTTGCACATTGACACCAAATCCTCATAGCGTTTTTTTTCCACTTGGCTGAAGGAGGTCTTTGAAAAGGAGAGGAACAGGACACGAGTGTAAAGTGCCATGTCCTGCGTGGGCTTGTCCTGTCCGCAAAGCACCACGCCAGTACTGACGATAGTCTGCGCCGCCATGCCATCCGTACTTGTGTTTTTCTTGGTCTGTCCGCCGCCTCCCCAAAGGCCTTTCAAGTAGGCAATCTTGCGGATGTCGAGGTCGTTCTTGTACTCATCGAACACAGTAAGGGTGTTAACTGCCTGCGACACCCTGTCGTTCATGGCTGGAACGGACGTCACGCCGAGGTTGGGAGGGTCAACGCCGTGCAGGAAAAAGGACTGGAGGGAAGTGGCAAGGGTGGTCTTTCCTGTGCCTTTCTCGCCGAAAAGGTTGAGAATTGGGAAATGCCTTGTACGTTTGAACACGACATCACGGAACATGGTAGCCAACAGATAACAGAAGGCAACGGTGGCGTTCTCGCCAAAAACATCCATCAACAAAGAAACATAGTCATAAAGTTTTACCCCACTGCGGTTCTCATGCACCATCAGACGCTCGAACTGGTATATCTCCGGATTGTGCAGGTAGATTTTAGAATGGCCGGGCAGGTAGAACGCCTTGTCGTTTACGCCACGGACTATCCCGAGGTCATCGGCTTTTTTGAACGTGCTTCCATCCAGTATGCCGTTGCCGAAGGCGAAAAAGCCCTCCTCCGCGTACCACCCCAATTTTCTTATGCGTTCCGCAGTGTCGGTCTTGGAGTACAGATATTCCTTGACGCGGTTGAGCTTGTCTATCTTGGAAAGCCAGACGTAATTACCCAATGAGCCAACCTTCTGCAGGAAGTTGCTCAGTGAACACAGCTCGGATTCTTTGAGCTCTACCACGCGGCAAACGTTGTACATGTTGCGCATCCTGAATATGCGCGTGCCGTTGTTCTCGTCCTCGATGTGGAACAGCGGTTCCATGATGAAGTTAGAAATTCTTGACGGTTCCTCGTCGTCATCTCCGGTGGCGTAATAACAATTCTCCCGGATGAACAGCCCATGCTGACGAAGTAGTTCCACCTCACGCTGCCTTTCATCCATCGGTGTGAGTTTGTCCTGCCTTTTTCGTGCTTCTCCACGGGCTTGCGTTACGGCATCACGCCACAATTTGGCTTTTCCGTAGATTT
>ERZ857521.1607-NODE-1607-length-25512-cov-13.739914_pt1 | contig 25512 bp, 17 predicted proteins | sample MGYA00519701_ERZ857521 | MGnify/ENA primary metagenome ERZ857521 (study PRJEB31778, sample SAMEA3449346) | human gut metagenome | biome: human gut; feature: human-associated habitat; material: faeces | place: United Kingdom | collected 2010/2012 ...
GCATGTATTCTAACCAACTGAACTAACGCACCATTTTGTTTTTCTTTCGTTGCTATCTCTCTCGATTGCGGTTGCAAAGGTACAACTATTTTTTAAACCTGCAATACATTTCCCTGTTTTTTTTCATTTTTTCTTCATTTTAGGGGAAAAAGGGGAGAATTTCAGCTGAAATCTCCCCTTTATAACAAGCTTCAAGTGATTTTTTTCATTTAATACGCTTATATCCGTATACTGCCAAGTCACCCAATTCTTCTTCGATACGGAGCAACTGGTTGTATTTCGCCATACGGTCCGAACGGCTCAGCGAACCGGTCTTGATTTGTCCGCTATTTGTTGCTACAGCTATATCGGCTATGGTGGCATCTTCGGTTTCACCCGAACGATGGGATGTAACCGTAGTATAACCATGGCGGTGTGCCATCTCGATAGCATCCAGCGTTTCGCTAAGTGAGCCTATCTGGTTTACCTTTATCAATATGGAATTAGCACATCCCATGGCAATTCCTTTCGAAAGGAATTCTACATTGGTTACGAACAGGTCATCGCCTACCAGCTGGCAACGTCCGCCGATACGTGCCGTCAGTTTCTGCCAGCCTTCCCAGTCGTTTTCACTCATACCGTCTTCGATAGAATCAATCGGATACTTGTCAATCAGTTCTTCCAGATAAGCGATTTGTTCATCCGATGTACGTTTCTTTCCTTTTTCCCCTTCGAAAATGGTGTAATCGTATACTCCATCCTTATAAAACTCAGATGACGCACAGTCCATACCGATTTTCACGTCCTTGCCTGGTTCGTAACCTGCTGCCCGGATAGCGGCAAGGATGGAGTCAAGTGCGTCTTCCGTACCATTCAATGTCGGAGCAAAACCTCCTTCATCACCTACCGCCGTACTCAGTCCACGGTCGTGCAAAACCTTCTTTAAGGCGTGGAATACTTCTGCACCCATACGCAAGCCTTCACGGAACGAAGAAGCACCTACCGGACGAATCATAAACTCTTGGAATGCAATCGGGGCATCGCTATGCGAACCGCCATTGATGATGTTCATCATCGGAACCGGCATTACATACGTATTTACCCCTCCGATATAGCGATAGAGAGGAATGTGCAGGTAATTTGCAGCAGCTTTTGCCACGGCAAGCGAAACGCCCAAAATGGCATTGGCACCCAAATTCGATTTTGTCTTGGTGCCGTCCAATTCCAACATTTTCCGGTCGATGGCACGCTGTTCCAGTACAGACCATCCCGTCAAAGCCGGAGCTATGACCGTATTGATATTCTCTACAGCCTTCAATACACCCTTACCGCCATAGCGTTTCGGATCTTTATCGCGAAGTTCCAACGCTTCGTGCTCGCCTGTAGAAGCCCCGGACGGAACCGAAGCACGTCCCATTATACCAGATTCCAGCATTACATCCACTTCTACGGTAGGATTGCCACGCGAGTCGAGTACTTCACGACCTATGATTGATTTGATTTTCATACATTTATTGATTTTAAAAGTTATTTTCTATGTCCGCAAAATTGCAAACTTTCATCTGTTTTGTCAATACCTGAAAGTAGGTATTTTAAACCGCAAGGGACACAGAAATACCCCTGTATCCCTGTGTCCCCTGTGATAAATTACCGAACTGTCAAGCAAGGCTTAATAGTTCGTTTTCTGCACTTCAAAGTAAGCTTGTGGATGCAAGCAAGCCGGACAAGTTTCAGGAGCTTCCGTACCTACATACAGGTATCCGCAATTACGGCATTGCCATACCACTTCGGTATCTTTCTTGAACACCTTACCTTCTTCTACATTCTTTGCCAGTGCAAGATATCTTTCTTCGTGCCCCTTTTCGGCAACAGCTATTTCACGATACATCTTGGCGATAGCAGGAAATCCTTCTTCATCGGCAATATCAGCAAACTTCGGATAGTCCAGCGACCATTCCTCGTTCTCGCCTGCTGCAGCAGCCTTCAGGTTCTCCAGCGTAGTTCCGATGACACCCGAAGGATAGCTGGCTGTGATTTCCACCATTCCGCCTTCCAGCCATTTAAACATCCGCTTGGCATGTTCTTTCTCCTGGTCTGCAGTTTCGGTAAAGATAGCGGCAATTTGTTCATATCCTTCTTTCTTTGCCGCACTTGCAAAGTAAGTGTAACGCATTCTTGCCTGTGATTCGCCAGCAAATGAAATACCCAGATTCTTCTCTGTTCTTGTTCCTTTAATACTTTTTCCCATAATCGTTAGTTATTTAGTGGTTAGACATTGTTTTCTTTTCAACATTACAAAGATAGTATTTTTATTCAAATTTGTAATCATTACAATCAATCTTTTATGTTCTATTAAGACTTTCTTACCTTTTCTTGAAAGATTAACGGGAATGTAGTCGTTTATGTTCGGATAAATATATACTTTTGCACTTCTTTTTTATTATTTTAATTATTTCAATAGGTATATGAAGACATTTCAGTTTAAGCCGAAGCTGGTAGATACGCTTCGGAACTACACCCGGTCGGACTTCTCTACCGACCTGATGGCAGGCATCATCGTAGGCATCGTAGCCCTTCCGCTTGCCATTGCTTTTGGCATCGCTTCGGGAGTAAGTCCCGAAAAAGGCATCATCACCGCTATCGTAGCGGGATTCATCATCTCGCTTTTGGGCGGGAGCAAAGTACAGATAGGCGGACCTACGGGAGCCTTTATCGTTATTATCTACGGCATTATCCAGCAATACGGACTGGAAGGCCTGATGATAGCGACCTTAATGGCGGGCATACTCCTTATTATATTAGGAGTGTTCCGGCTTGGCACCATCATCAAGTTCATTCCCTACCCCATCATCATCGGTTTCACAAGCGGTATCGCCCTGACCATCTTCACCACACAGATAGCTGATGTATTCGGCCTGCAATTCGGAGGCGAGAAGGTGCCGGGCGACTTTATCGGCAAATGGATACTCTATGCACGTCATTTCGATACCGTCAACTGGTGGAACGTAGCGGTCAGCATAGCCAGCATCCTGATTATCGCGCTCACGCCCAAGTTCTCGAAAAAGATTCCCGGCTCGCTGGTAGCGATTATCCTTGTGACCGTAGCGGTATACCTGATGAAGATGTACGGAGGTGTGACCAGCATCGACACCATCGGCAACCGCTTCAGCATCCAGTCACAATTACCCGAAGCTACCGTACCTTCGCTCGACTGGGAAGCGGTGAAGAACCTTTTCCCCGTAGCGATAACCATCGCCGTGCTGGGGGCAATAGAGTCTTTACTCTCCGCCACCGTAGCCGACGGAGTCATCGGAGACCATCATGACTCAAACACCGAACTGGTGGCACAGGGCATTGCCAACATTATCTCACCCATCTTCGGCGGCATTCCTGCCACGGGAGCCATTGCCCGCACCATGACCAATATCAACAACGGAGGCCGCTCGCCGATAGCCGGTATCGTTCATGCCATCGTGCTTCTGCTCATCCTGATATTCCTGATGCCGCTCGCCAAGTTCATCCCGATGGCGTGCCTTGCCGGCGTGCTGGTAGTAGTATCCTATAACATGAGTGGCTGGAGAGTATTCAAAGGGCTGCTGAAAAACCCGAAATCCGATGTCACCGTATTGCTTATCACCTTCTTCCTCACCGTGATATTCGACCTGACCGTGGCTATCGAAGTGGGGCTGGTCATCGCCTGCGTATCGTTCATGAAACGAGTGATGGAGACCACGCAGATATCGGTCATTACCGATGAAATCGACCCCAACAAGGAATCGGACGTGGAAACGCACGAAGAACACTTGGTTATCCCCGAAGGCGTGGAAGTGTACGAAATAAACGGACCTTACTTCTTCGGCATCGCCACCAAATTTGAAGAAATCATGGCACGGCTGGGCGACCGCCCGCAGATACGCATCATCCGCATGCGCAAAGTGCCTTTCATCGACTCTACGGGCATACACAACCTGACTACCCTATGCGAGATGTCACAAAAGGAAAACATCCACATCATCCTTTCGGGTGTCAATCCGCAGGTGCACACCGTATTGGAACGGTCGGGCTTCTATACTTTGCTGGGCAAGGAAAACATCTGCAGCAACATCAATGAAGCACTCGATGTGGCACGGAAAGAGCTTGGCGTAAGCTGATGCCTTAATCTGTTAAAGACTTTTGAATAAGAAGGTACGTTTCTTAAAGCATGTTATAAAACACGTTTTTATAACCCTAATGCTTGCATATTTCCCAGAAGTCCGTACCTTTGCAATGTGTTTTTCATAGTATTAGATTTAAGGTTAACAAAGGTTGGAGTACAGCGGTACTCCTTTTTTTATGCCTGTACGTTCCGTGTGTCCCGATTCTCCAGACTATAAAATAAACTTCGTCGACCTTCGGTTCCTCATACTCAATACTTGCGAATTGCAAGAGTTGTTGAGCGAAGCGAAAAAATCCGCAAGAACAGATATGGGATGATTCATCAAAGTGTTGCCTTGCCTTGATGTTCTTTCAAGAACTTGTCACGAATCAGCAAACCGATTATGTGGAGGTAAATCTGTACTGACTTCCCGTGCTGATAAGCAAAATCTTTTATCCGGATGATACTATCCGCATCGAAAAACTTTTCGGGTTCTACAGATGCTGTCATAAACAATATTCTTGTACATCGTATGCCGTATTTACCCCCGGCAGCTCGATATTCTTCCGAATCTTTTCCCAGTTTTTGCTGATAATGCCGTCTGCATCTATCTGCGTGGCAATTTCTTTACCCTCATTTGTCAACGATATGGGGCTGTGGCTTTGTATCAGGTTTGCGCCACCGTTGCACAGGAAATCTATGTTCTCTTTGATATATGACATATCTCTTCTTATCTCATCGATTTTGTTTTCTACGCTCTCAAACCGTCTTTGCGTATTATCCTCATTACGGTCAAGCGTGTTCAAGACGCGTTGTTCCATTTCCTGTTCGTCTTTCTCCAGCTCGGCATGTCTGGCATGTATCATCGTCACTTTCTTTGTAATGAAATACACTAACCAAAATGCGAGCATGATAACGGCAAAGGTGATTGCTGCCGATATTCCGAATGTGGCTGAAATGAATTTAAAAACCTCTTCTTGCATACTACAGACTATTTGATTAATGGTATTGCAAATATAGATATAATCTGCGAGATTCTACACCGACAGAATAAAGAAAACGTTTTTCTTTAGAGGAAAGATATAAAATTTCTGCCGGAAAGAAAAACGATGGTGTTGTTTTATTTGTTATAGTAGAACCAAATCGGTTTGTGGGAAATGGAACGCAGAGACACAGAGGTGCAAAGTTCTTTTCAATTGACAATTGATAATTGACAATTGCGATGTCGCACGGTTCATTGTCCATTGTCAATTGTTCATTGTCCATTGTCTTTGTGTTCAAAACCTAAATGCGTTATTCTGTAGTTGTTGGAGTGACTGCATAACAATAAACCATATTAGCCGAGGCATCTCCTCCGCCAGTGTTTCCCCGCATTCCCAGTTTTAAATAATATTGTTCCACTTCGCGGGCTACGCCCGAAGAGCCAGCAACACGATAAATCCACCAGAAATTTTCTTTCACATGATGTTCCTTAAACAATCTGTTCCGGGCATCGCTTGATATGCCGATATAGAAATCGGAATAATAACTTCGTCCGCTTTTCTGCAGATGCTCATTTATGTCTTTGATGATTTGTTCGTAACTATTTGCCACATCCTCAATGCTTTTATAACTTTGTCATTACTATTAAAAATCATGCTTTTGCAAACTTACGAATAAAACAAGAAAATATCAATAAATCAATAGCCGATTTTGTAATGGTCAAGCCAATACCAAAGCAATACAAGTACTCGACAAAATCCCACCACATAAACCTTGGTATTGTTTAATGTAGAGGGATATTCGTTTACTCAGTAACATCACGGACACAGCGGACAAAACCATCATTGTGGTTAGCAAATGTTCCTGTATCATTTTGACGTCTATCTGTTTCCAGATACAACAACCCTGACCATACGGAATACATAAAGCCAGGCCGATGGCCTCCATATTGACTGTCATATTCAAAACTAGTACTACAAACATAGTGCCGGTTTGTAAAATCTACAAAATTATTATCCATTTCATATTGATTATTATCCTTATATTGAGAGTTTGGATCGAACCAAATCATGCCAGTTTGCTGATCGTTTGGTATATTAATATACATTAGCATTAACTCTCGTTGATTTGGCATACGATACCCTTCAGGACAAACATTTTCGTTTTCATAATCAGCCCAAGAACCTAGTTCCCAACTATTACTATTTTCTTTCCAATTTAGCCAAAAATCTCGATTCTTAATCACTGCAAACTTCCGATAAGGACGATTGGTATAGTCACGTTCTGTATGACTGGGCAATTCTGCATCTTGCACAATAGCAGTGCGAATGGAATTGCTTTCCATTCCTTCCATACTAAGGATAATTTCTTGATAGGTTTCTCCATTATCGTTTGTATATGAATGGTTATCCGTAGATACGCTTACATAAGGATCAACTTCCGGAGATTTTTCCTCCAGACTGATACCTAAATTGCGAACACAACGATAGTGGTATCTACTGCTATTTCCAAACTTGTCTGCATCTACAATAGTTGTGTTATTCGTCCCTTCGCCATTAGATCCAGTACTGCCACCAGACAATGCACCACGTGAAGCTCCCTCTTCAGCCCATATCACAAATGGGTCGTTAGGCGATCCGGTTTCTGTATTTCCACCAACATAATAAGTGCTGCTGGCCACATGTGACCGCACATTGCCTGTCCCATGATAGAGCCATGCCGATTCATTCAATGACCATTGACCTATCCAAATGTCTGTCAACTGGTCTATGGAAGCCAAATACCAACGTATTTCATCTTCGTCGACAATATTATTGCCATTTAAATCACGGTTACGGGCAATGCAAGCATACCAAATATTATTACGGTTTCCTTTCAGTTGCAATGTTCCATCATTATTAGGCTCACGACTATTGTCTAAATACATCAAATCGTCCCAATTCAAATTACGAGCTCCATTACTGCTATTATACAACACATTACGCGTATTAGGCAATCCATTGGCATTTTCATTTATATAAAGATCACCGAAAGATTCACCGGCAGATGGATATGGACTTATAGGCCCGGTTTCGTTAATAGATTCAGTCCCCCAAGCTTCGGTAATTGCATCATCGTTCTCATTAAAGAATGTATAAATAGGTTTTTGCGTAATGGTAAATACGTTATCAGAAACAGATGTTTCGCCGTCTGGACTATAAATAGCTCCCGTAGTGCATAAATAGAGCATACGATTATCACGGTTTACTACATCTTTCCATAATTGTAAATTTACATCTTTATCATCTGTTTTGACTGTGAGAGGAGAACGATAATATACTTCGCGTGGATCATATACATAAACATATTCGTCTACAAAAGCTGTAATGATTACATCACCATTCCTATCAAAAATGGATGAAGCAGGATTTGTTCTTTTAGCTTCGGCATATAGATGGTTGACCAATTGATTGGCATCATACATAACCACTTTACCATTTGCAGGATATTCAGTCCATTCAGGATTTGCCCCTTCTCCGCCAAACGGTGGTGCTGGTTGATAAGGGTCATTGGGATCACTTCCTGTGTAAGATTGATAACCTGGATATTTGGCAAAATCATCATTTTCTATATAACCAGCTTCTCGGTTAATCACAAATTGCACCCATTTGTAATCGTTAAGATTCAAATCTGTTTGGAGGGATTCCCATTGTTCAAGTGTATAGTTATTTCTGTCAGTACTGACATTATTATTATTCTCTACAAATTGTTTTGTGTTAAAAGCCTTCATGCCACTTTGTAATGGAGTGCGTACAGCCCACGACAATCCCCTTAATATATCTTGTTTATTCAATACAAAGCGTGTGCGCCCATAGTGCGCATCCATTTCTGCCACTGCTTCACCTGAGAAAATCACATCACCTTCTACACCAGGACGTTGTTCTTCTCTATCGTCTTGCACTTCCACTCGCATTTTCTCCACACCGGCAATTTCTACTGTATAAGTATAATGAGTGTTTCGTTCCGTACGATAATTGTTTACATATTCAGGGTCATTCCAATTTGAACTTCCTCCCGTGCTGCCTAAATGAACTGTATATTCAGCATCAGCATACACATACCTTTGCTTTTCATTATCAAAATAAGATAATGTTCCATGAAATACTACGTAAGTAGAATTGGGGTTTGCGTATTCAAATTCTCCATTTTCCTCTTCTTTCCCTGGTTTATTGGGGTCGATAATGCCTGTTTCTTTTTCTCTTTTTTCACGCAACGCATATAAGTTCTCTACTTCTTTATTTGCATCTGTGTCCGTTATATTTTTCTTGGGACTTAGCCTATTTTCAGCCAAATAGAACTCAAATATATAATTGCCGCTTTCGTCCTGTCCTTCTACATTACGCTGAACATCATATTCCTCATCAGACATGGAAACATAGTTCAATCCGTTTTCTTCTGTATAATCTTCATCATGAGGAAACACATAAGTATGTTGAGGTATATTTTCAACCCAATAACGGTCAGGTACGAAATTAAGACCCTCTGCACCCTTAATCTTAAATGTAATCTTCGCATCTACTTTTTTTAATTTAATTATTGGTCTTTGATGATCAGTACATAGTTTCGCCCCAATAAGGCTTCCATCTTCATGCACATTGATCTGCCCTCCTTCTGTAGCCGGTTCTAATTTCCCAGACATAAGAAAATAAATACGCTCGATATTTGTAAGACCCAGCAAAGACGAGGTAAGATTTAACAATTGTTCCTCTGTCTCTATTGCTGCTAATTGTTCTGTACCCAATGTACCAGAGCCACTATTGGGATTAGCTACAGCATAAAAACGTTTATCATAACCAGAATGCATAGGAAATTCCCTTATTGTTGTTATACATTCTGTTGTGGACTGATTGATAGAAAAGAGTTGTTTATTGTCTAAAGACCCGTCAGAATTAAATGCAAAAAGATAAATACGATTGACCGTGTGCTCTGGACTTTCATTTTGTTGGGTAGCACGGGTCACAATTTTAGGAGCGGAAATACTCAAATCAAATGAAACTGTTACAGGTACACCTTCACGGATATTTTTCTCATTTTGCTCTATCCAATCATCAGTACAAGATAAAACCATTATAGATACCAACAGACATGATATAGTATGTTTTACAAATCGCATCATCATTCTTTCCTCCATAATTTTAATCAAAATCTGGAACTTCTACATTAATTCTGTCCCATTCACTCACTTGAAAATGCACCCCAGTATTTATTTCTTCCACATTGCTATCCGGTTCGGGTGTACCTAACTGACTGATACGTTTTACATACAACTGATATATATTATTACGCACAATCGCATATTTCATTGGACTAATGACATTGGTATTTTCACCATCTGCATGACATATCCAATAAACATAATAACAACACCCGTTAAGAAAAACATCACAACCGTCAATATCGCCCCATGCACTTTGGTTTTCTTCTGTAAAGGTTTCGGGGAAAGCATCCATTAAAGCATCCGCCGTATAAAGGGTCGAACCGTTTCCATTGCGAGAGGTATAACGATAGAATGTCTCTCCTTCAGAAAATCCAGCAGGCGTATATTGTGCCTTGAACATAATGCCTGTAGCATATTTTTGGATTCCAACTCTTTCATTCTCTTCCGTTTCTGATAACTGTTCTGTTGTATTTATGTTTTCACGGGCATAGCTAAGGCAATAATAGGTTCGCCCTTCCTGTTCGGAAGTAACATTGTTCTTAGGATTGGCAAAATCATTCTCTATATCCCAATTCACATACTCCATATAATAATAGGTATAATGCGAATTATACTTCCCTGGAACTGTCAGCGGGTCTAATACATAATTGTTGGCATTGCCAGTTGTCCCGTTTTCTCTTGTCTCATCACCTAAATAGTTTTCAGTGTTTAAATCCGTACCATTCGTTACCCGTTTAAAAGCATACGTATTCCCTACATAACGGTTTACTAAAGCGGCACCAAGTATCTTTACGTTATCTTTTTTATCCTGACTGGAATTTCCACCGTCGCTGGGCATGTTGTCACCTGTTACTTCGTATTTATCTTCCCATGCACAGTCCACCCGTGCCACCATTCTTTCTACGTCCACCTTTACCGGAACCGGATTGTTTTGTGTACTGGGTGTTATTGTTACTTTGTCATCACTTTCTGAGGACATTAAAAAGTTTGTATAATTATCCGTCACAGGTTGTTCAATCTGATAATCACGCAAAGTATGCAATGTGTTTACTCCTGTTATACGGCTACCTGTATTGGCGATAACCAATACATGGTAAGTCTCACCTAACAGAAGCACATCTGTTACTTTTTTTGCTACCGAATGATATACATTATCATTACTTGTTTGTAGTTCCGCTCCACTAAAATAAAGTTGACAGTCTATATTGGGATTATCTAAATCATTGATGCCTTTCCCTTGAAAGAAAAACACATTCAAGTCATGCACCATGTTCTCATCGCCTGTACCCGGTTGTTTAGGCAAATCACCGTCTTCTCCTGGCGTAGGCACACGCGAAGCATTGCTGCCGCCCGTATTCACTACCACACTTACATACACGCCGCTGCCTGCTTCCTCTTCTTCTGCGGGAGAAGCGGGAAGGGTGTCGTCCTTGCAGGCAGTGACGAGCAGTGCCAGCAGGAAGGGGAGGAGGAGGTATGTCAGAGCGTTTCGTTTCATGGTTTTGCTTAATCTAATGATACATTCTGGATGCGTTTGCTCCAGCCGAGGATGCCGATGGACACTTCTACGTATTGCCACTCGCCACCTTGCAGGAAGAAGGTGAGGCGGAAGTCGTAGCCGCGGTCGAGGAACTCTTGGAGGGAGTAACGCTGCGTTTCATCGTAGTTGCGAAGCTGACCCAAGAGATTGCACAGGTCGGCTTCTATCACTGTATGGTCTGTGTCACGGTGGCGGATGACGAGGCGTGCACGGTCTTCTTCGGTGCCATCGGCATAGAGGCGTGAGGTCATGAAGTCGGCATGCGCCGTGCGTCCGGCGTCCGACCTTGCTGCCGAAGCATCGGTGTCCGAGGTGTTCCAAGTGGCGTAGGGCGTATAGATAGCCGTGCGTGCTTGGGCAGATGCTTCCAGGTCGTGCGTTGCCGGGCTGTATGCCATGGTCAGGTCGCGGTGGTAAATGAAGAAATCATAGTCGGCAACGTCCATGGTTTCGGGACGGTCTATCTCACGCAAGGATACGGATATCGACTTGGTGTCGCGCACCAGCGAAAGTGTATCGTAGGCATAGCCTTCGGCAGGGACGTAAAGAGGCGTTGCGCTGACGGCGTGCCAAAGCGTGTCCAGCGGCAAGTTGCCATGGGGCACCGTGGCGAAGCCGTTGCCCAGGTCTTGATGTGCCAGCGATACACTGAAGTCGTCTATCCCGTCTCCGGCATCGGGTGCCGACCAGGTGAAATTTGCTCCGGGTCCGGCTTGCAGCTCGTCGAAAGAACGCTGCTGGGCTACGGCTAGGAACTGGTAGTTTCCCTGAGGCAAGTCGAGGTACAGGCAGGGCTGCGTGCGGCGGAGATTTGGCTCGATATAGGAAGTGACAAAGCGTCCTTCTTCATCGTAAACAAATACGCCTACGCTACCCACGTGGCCGATCATGTCGGCACGCTGCAGGTTGTAGTCGTACTTGAAGCTAAGGCATACGCCGTGTTCGCATCCGCTGCGGTCGTCGTACATCCAGTCGGTGCAGGCGGAAAGGGTGATTCCAGCCCACAGGATAGCCAGCATTCGTAGGGTATATATCGCTTTCATTTAATAATTAATAATTAATAATTAATAATTAACAATGAACAATTAATAATTAACAATTAACAATTGACAATGAACACTATGGCACTGAGGTTTTTCTTTTCTAATTTGATGAAAATCAGTTGTCATGCTGAACGCAGTGAAGCATCTCGGATGCGCCTACGTGGATGTTAACGAGATCCTTCGCTCCGCTCAGGATGACATTGTTTATATTTTCTTTTACAAAATTAGAGTTCTACATTTTGTTGACGAGTAGCCCAAGAGAGGACGTTGATTTGGCAGTTGATGTAACTGCTAGTCTTATCCGCAGGCTCTTCAGGTATTTCAGGTATGTCAGGCTCACCGGGACCGCTTACTTTTGTAATGTTCAGCTCATACCAGTTGTTGCGTACCACGCCCCAACGGCCGAGGTGCTTTCCTTCATCATAGTTGTCAAGTTCACTAATTGACAAATCATCAGCTATAGGAGTTTGTGCGTCACCAAAGTGCTCAATCAACGTAGCATAATAATAAGTTACACCACCTGCATAGTACTTGATGTTGTTACCCATTGCGGTAAGAATGGTAGTGGCTTGGTCATCGCTAAGGGCTGATGTACTTCCACTGGCACTTATCTGGATCAGATCCTTTACTCCTTGTATATCGGTAATGGTACTTCCCTCCTTACCAGGAACAACAGAAGATTCTTTACGAACCAAGGTTTGCCCTTCCGTCAGATCATGTGCACTACCTGCCAACGCTCCTGTGGCTACAGCCAAGAAGTCTTCATTGCTATAGATAGCCGAGAAGTTGTTCAGCATAAAGAAGTCATCGCCTGCGGTTGCTCCTTTGGGAGTGAAAGTAGCTTTCAGCAATACGCTGGTCAGGTTGTTGTCCTGCATGGCTTTTGCTATGGTTGTGTTTTCTGCGCAATATTCTACAAATTTCCCACTGTATGTGGTAGTCGTGGTATTGCCAACTTTGTTCCACTGTTCAGGTGCAGGCTCATTCTCGTTAGTATAAATGTTGAAGTTCGTTGCCAAATCACCGCCGCTAATGAGACTATAGTTCGGGTCTATACCCCAATAAGTGCGGTAAGGATTGGCTATTTGTCCAAAGAAACGGTTTATTTCATTGGTCGTTTCAGTAGTACCTTCGTTGAAATATCCTTTCCAATCTTCCCAATTGGCCAAAGTGGCATCTTTTACTTTGCGTACAGTGTAATATTTCTTGTTGGTGTTTTGCAGTTTCCATCCGTCAAAAACTACGGAAGCTCCGTCATATGCAGGAACTTCGCTGTCTATGATCAGTTTTCCGTCTTTACTGTTGACTTTCACCGTGGTCTTGGCTACTGCACGTTCCACATAAATGGGGTTGGCAGGTGCGGAACCGGCTGCGATGTCCTTGTCGTTGTACACTGTGATAGGAGCCAAAGTGGTAACCTTGAAATCTGCAGGCGCAGAACCTTTTTTAAAGCTTGTGGCACTTGCAATGGGCGCGTTAGTCATCAGGAAGTTGCCATCATTTTCTGTGGATGCAATGGATGCGGCATACTCCTTGGATGTCTGGATATCTGCCAACGTACCGTTGAAAGTAGTACTGTTAACTTTCAGCTTGGTGGACAAGACGGTTGTACCATCGTCCTCACCTTCTTGTGCTGTATCTTCTATGGAAAAATCTGCATCTGCAGCATTCAATATGGCTAATGCATATACGTGCTGATTCGCTTCCGGAGCATCAATCATGCGTACACCGCTTGCATAATAACTGGTGATGTTGTCTGTATTGGAACCAGACATCTGGAAATCAGTTTCAGTGAGCTTGAAAGCGTATCGGCATGTAGCGTTTTCTTCATCTGCACCATAGAACAATGCGATAATAGCATTGTTCACATTGTACTCAGCTGCCAATCCATCATCGAAATTGTCATTCGCACGTGTATTCCCTCCCGAAGTCGTAGGCAGATTCAGCGATATGTTCACATATCCCGTTTCTCCTTGAGGAGTAGTCCCACCCGCATTTCCTGCGCCTGTGTCTTCCAAATTGTCGCTACATGCGGCAAACATGCCTGCCGCGAGCAACATTGCTAAATACTTCACTTTTTTCATAATCGTAGTATAATTAAATTAGTAATCTCTTTTTTAGTTGGCTAAGTTTCTTAATACACTTGTTACCTTTTGCCTTCGAACTTATGGGAAATACGGGAAAAAGGGAACTGGTCTTATGAAAAAAGACTATGATATATGACTTTGGCAAGGAAGTGGCTTTCGCAGTACCGGGAGGTTCAGTCCTCGCAAAATCCTAAGGGCTCAGGACTGCAGTCCTTATAGTACTAGGACTGGAGTACCGGTGCAATGAAACAGCAGTCCTACTGCATTGGGACTGGCGGATTGATTGTATTATTCGAAAAAGTCAGTAGTATGACTAGGAAACTGTTTTGAAATTCTACAAAAAATCTAATGGATTCCGCAATTAGCCAACGTAGGGGCGCATTGGGCAAAATGCGAATATTCATTTAAACTTATCACTGCAAAGTTAATTGTTTTTCCCGTATTTCCCAATAAGTCAAAGAACGAAAGAAGTTATCTCTATCAAAACCACTCTCTTTTCTTTCACCACCGATTACACAGATTTTTTATTGGCAATGAAAAATTAATTATTCAATCTGTGTAATCTGTGGTGAGCCTTCAAATGCCCGACAGGTTGGCTTGGGCTTCCTCCAGCCCGGCTTCGGAAGCTTGGTGGAGCCAGCGGACGGCTTCATCGTACCGTTCCAGCATACGTAAGGCTACGCCCCGTGCATTGGCTGCCTGCGGACTGTCGCCTGCTTTCATCAGGTAAGGCATTGCCTGCTGCGCCAGTCCTTGTTCGAGCAAGGCATTTGCCGCATTGAGGTTTGCCACCGGGTCGGTAGGGTAGTATTGCACGGCTATCTGGAACACCTCGATAAACTCCGGACTTCCAGGGCGGTAGGTCTGCGCCACGGCAAACATTTCCTGCAACGACAGGTTCTGCGGACGGGTGCGGATGACCTGCTTCGCCTCATCGACATTGAATCCGCGTATCACATAGTCGATGCGGTAATCGGAACGGCGCAGTCCGGGATAACAGTCGGCAAGCAGGGTGCGGTATGCCTGCGGATAAGCCGAACGCAAGCGGCGCTCTTTGGCATCAGGCTCATCTTTGCTATCGATTATCTCCAGAATGCCTTCCTTATCGGCAAGGTTGCTTCCGGCTACATAGGCACGCAGCCCTTCCCAGTTCTCGGGCTCGCTGTCTACGGCAAACAAGCTGCCAGCCAGCCCGTAACGGCTCATGATATATTCTTTTAATGCCTCGGTACGGCCTTCTGCCAGACGTGCATTCGAACGGTAAGTGCCTTCGGGCGAAGCATATCCCTTGACGTATATCTGCACGATATTCACGTCTTTATCGGCACGCACACTGTCTATCGTGGCACGTATCTTTGCCAGTTCTGCCGGATTACGCCGGTAATCGGGGTAAATTTCAGTCTTGTTGACAGGAAAATCGAGGTAAGCACGGCCGCTGAGCTGACGGCTCTTTACGGTCTCGACCTGCGGAGCAATGTATGCCAATGCCGGATGCCACGCAATATCTGCTACGGCAAGGGGCTGCTGCATGGTGTTTATCACCTGTCCGCACCCGCATTCGTCTTTCCCCAGATAGAGTGACGCACCTTCCATCCACGGCTGATAAGGCAGAACTGCCTGGTAGGGGAGCTGGGACGGCATATCCTTACCGGCTTTCACCACGCGGCAAGGCGTTCCGGCATAAACAAGCGAATCATTACGCAGGTAATACAGGTAACGCTTGCGGCCCATCAGTTCGACGGAGGGCAACCATTGCCCGCCGCTTTCTCCCTTGAAAAACGGCTGAAGCACCAGCGAACGGTTGGAACGTATCTGAAGGCTATCGAGACGGAACAGCAATGTGATGCGTACATTGTCGCGCACACGGCTGATCTGTACGTCATCGACACCGACAGCATTGCCAGCCGATGGTACCTGTGCAAAAGACATGAGTGGCAACAAAGCCAACCCACTCCCGAACAAATAAGATAATATGTTACGTGTCATTCTTTTCATATCCACCGCCTCCCTTCCGTTAGAATACATAAATGAGATTGACCGCTGCTTTGGTAGGTCCCACGTAATGGTGTGGCTTGTTGTTTTCCAGCTGCTCTCCGCAACGCGGACACTCGTACTTATCTGCCTGAGTATAGACATATCCGATGCCTATCTCAGCCTCTACACTCCAATGTCTGCCCAGCATCCAGTGGTATCCGTAGGCTATGCCTGCCCCTACCAGCCAGCCTTCGTAGCGGTGTTCTTTCAGCTGTCCGAAATCGGTACCCAGGAAAGTAAAGTCTGTATTCCAGTTTCCCATATTATAGATGCCGCCTACAAGATGCGCACCGACAAAATGTCCGTTAAAACGTTCGCACAGCCAATAGCGTGCTTCGGGCTGCAGCACCCAGTGTTTCCATTTCTTATTATCGCTGAAAGTCCATGCATTGAGATTCCCCGATATGTCTACAGTCCATTTCGGAGCCACTTTAAATTCTATACCAAGATTTGCTGTTGCGGTTATGTCGTATAATAAATTAGTCTTGACCACCACATTCTGTGCAGATGCGGTAAGACTTGCCACGACCAGACAAATACTTACAATTAGTAATCTCATACTGAACTTTTTTAATCTCTATCGAACCTCTATCAAAACGGGGTAAATGTAGTAATTAATTACTAAATACAAATATATTTAAGATACAAGTGTTTAATTTTTAAAACATATTAACGAATAGAGAGGGATAAATTAACAAGTTGTAAAATAACGGATAATTTCAAGATAAGGAGTTATTCCAGGGAGTTAAAGGGAGTGAGAAGCCAATACTTTTACTAATGGAAACCCTAACAGAACCATTGTCCTTTAACTCCTGTGAGCAAAGCGAGCATAACTCCTTTTCATACCATTGGCATTTTGCAGATATTCAGAAACTGTTCCCAAGAACAAAAAAAATGGGAGAACGCTTTCTCCCAACCTTGTTAACCTTAAATCTAATACTATGAAAAAAATCACTTTGCAAATATAGTCATTCAGCTTGATTCTTCCAACATTATACAAGGATATTACAAATAGTTTAAAATTCTTTTGCATAGCTCCCGGACATTCATAAAAAACGAGTTGACAAGAAGACTTGGATTTAAATCCTTATCAACTTGTCAACTCGTCAACTATCCAGTGCCTGATACCTAGTATCTAGTACCTAGTCAACTAGTCACCTAGTATCTAATACCTAGTCACCTAGTACCTAGTCAACTAGTCACCTAGCCTCTGGCACCTAAAAATCATCAGTCTTTCAGTTTTGCCTTGATGAAGTCGCGGTTCAAACGAGCGATGTTGCTGATTGAAACGTTCTTCGGACATTCAGCTTCACAAGCACGGGTATTGGTACAGTTGCCGAAGCCCAGTTCGTCCATCTTGGCAATCATGGCTTTCGCACGGCGCAAAGCTTCCGGTTTACCTTGCGGCAACAGATTCAGCTGGCTAACCTTTGCTGATACGAACAGCATTGCCGAACCGTTCTTACAAGCAGCTACACATGCGCCACAACCGATACAAGAAGCGGCATCCATCGCTTCGTCAGCCACTTGTTTCGGAATCAGGATAGCATTGGCATCCTGAGGAGCGCCTGTACGTACACTGATGAAACCACCAGCCTGCATGATCTTGTCGTAAGCCGTACGGTCTACCATCAAGTCTTTGATAACCGGGAAACCAGCCGAACGCCACGGTTCAACGGTAATGACATCGCCATCGTGGAAACGGCGCATATAGAGCTGGCAGGTAGTAGCACCTGTTGCAGGTCCGTGCGGATGTCCGTTAATATACAGAGAACACATACCGCAGATACCTTCACGGCAATCGTGATCGAATACTACCGGTTCTTTACCAGACTCAACCAACTGCTCGTTCAAGATATCCAGCATTTCCAGGAACGAAGTATCGCCCGGGATATCTTTCATCTGGAATGTATCGAAATGACCTTTTTCCTTCGGTCCGTTCTGACGCCAAATTTTCAGCGTAAATGATATATTTTTGTCCATTGTTTTTATTTTTAAGGTTACTAGGTACCAGGTACCAGGTAACTAGGTTTAAAATACAAATGACTTACGTTTGTTTATCAAAGCCGTCAACATTTTTATTATTTCACTGTTCATGCTGTCCAGCTCTTGATATTGTGCATCCGAAATATATGCAATATCCTTACAAATAAGAAACTGCGTTTCCAATTCTGATGCAGATCCTAAAGCCATATATAGGAAATGAATCAACTCTTTATCATACCCTCTGCCGAATCCTTCCGCAATATTTGACGGAATCGATACGGCAGCACGGCGCATTTGGGAAGTGATTCCATATATTTCTTCTTTAGGGAAAGCCTGAGTTACCAAGTAAAGACACTTGACCATTTCCATACTTTTCTGCCAAACGACCAATTCTTTATGGGTCCTCATAAGCTTATACTATTTAAAACCTAGTCAACTAGTCAACTAGTACCTTGTCAACTGAAATTAATTAACTCTTATAATTTCTTGTCTGAACTTTAATAGCTTCGTAAACCAGCGGTTCCTTGTAGAGAACCGGAGCTTTATCATCCGAGCCTTGGTATTCCCAGCAAGATACATAGAAATAGTTGGCATCATCACGTTTGGCTTCGCCTTCTTCGGTCTGATATTCTTCACGGAAGTGACCGCCGCACGATTCGTTACGGTTCAATGCGTCGTATGCAATCAGTTCACCCATGGTGATGAAGTCATTCAAGCGGATTGCCTTATCCAATTCTACGTTCAGACCTTCTTTCTTGCCCGGAATGAACAAGTTGGTTTCGAATTCCTTGCGGATATCTTTCAGCTTCGCAAGAGCAGTCTTCAGTCCGGCTTCGGTACGTCCCATACCTACGTATTCCCACATGATGTGGCCCAGTTCCTTGTGGATAGAATCTACCGAGCGTTTGCCCTGGATTCCCATCAGGTGGTCAATCTTAGCCTGGACAGCCTTTTCTGCTTCCTCAAATTCCGGCAAGTCGGTAGAGAAGCGGGGAACAGTGATTTGGTCTGCCAGATAGTTCTGGATGGTATAAGGCAATACAAAGTAACCATCAGCAAGGCCTTGCATCAAGGCAGAAGCACCCAGACGGTTTGCACCGTGGTCGGAGAAGTTACATTCGCCGATAGCAAACAGACCCTTAATGGTAGTCTGCAATTCGTAGTCTACCCAGATACCACCCATGGTGTAGTGGATAGCCGGATAAATCATCATCGGGTTGTAATATTTCACGCCGTTGATTTCGTTTGCCAATTTGCCCGGGTTCACATCGGTGATTTCTTCGTACATATCGAAGAGGTTGCCATAACGCTGGCGCACTACATCCAATCCCAGACGTTCGATACTTTCAGAGAAGTCGAGGAATACAGCCAAGCCGGTATTGTTGACACCGAAACCGTGGTCGCAACGTTCCTTAGCCGCACGGCTGGCAACGTCACGCGGAACCAAGTTACCGAATGCCGGATAACGGCGTTCCAGGTAATAGTCGCGGTCTTCTTCCGGAATGTCACTGCCTTTCTTGGTACCAGCCTGCAAAGCCTTGGCATCTTCCAGCTTCTTCGGAACCCAGATACGACCGTCGTTACGCAACGATTCAGACATCAAAGTCAACTTAGACTGCTTGTCGCCGTGTACCGGAATACAAGTCGGGTGAATCTGCACGTATGCCGGATTAGCGAAGAACGCGCCTTTACGGTAGCAAGCCATTGCAGCCGAGCAGTTACATGCCATCGCATTGGTAGACAAGAAGTAAGTATTACCGTAACCACCGGTAGCGATAACTACAGCATGTGCAGCAAAACGTTCCAGTTTACCGGTTACCAGATTCTTGGCAATGATACCGCGGGCACGGCCGTCGATGATTACCACATCTTCCATTTCATAGCGAGTGTACAGCTTGACTGTGCCTGCACCTACCTGGCGGCTCAATGCCGAGTAAGCACCCAACAGCAACTGCTGTCCGGTCTGTCCTTTGGCATAGAATGTACGTGACACCTGTGCTCCACCGAACGAACGGTTTGCCAGCAGACCTCCATATTCGCGTGCGAAAGGTACACCCTGAGCCACGCATTGGTCGATGATGTTGTTCGAAACTTCAGCCAAACGATAAACGTTTGCCTCACGTGCACGATAGTCACCACCTTTTACAGTATCATAAAACAGACGATATACAGAGTCGCCATCGTTCTGATAATTCTTTGCAGCATTGATACCACCTTGAGCAGCGATAGAGTGAGCGCGGCGCGGAGAATCCTGAATACAGAAGTTAAACACACGGAAGCCCATTTCGCCCAAAGAAGCGGCTGCAGAAGCACCTGCAAGACCGGTTCCTACCACGATGATATCCAAACGACGTTTGTTGGCGGGGTTCACCAGTTTCTGGTGAGCTTTATAGTTGGTCCATTTTTCAGCTATCGGACCTTCAGGAATTTTAGAGTCGAGTATATTAGCCATAATTGTTTTCTTTTTTAGTTGACTAGGAACTAGTTGACTAGTTGACTAGGTTTTTTCATCCTTAATATAAAGTATCTGTAACCTAGTACCTAGTACCTGTAACCTAGTGCCTACATTATAAATTCTTCACAAAAAATACTACCGCAACCAGCATGAAGCCCAGCACGATAATCGTAGAATAAATGTTAGAGATGCACTTCCAACGGTTGATCCAGATGGTGTTGTTCCAGCCTAATGTCTGCATAGAGCTCCAGAAACCATGAGTCAAGTGGAACCACAAAGCGCACAACCAAACGATGTACAGAACGAAGAATACCGGATTAGAGAAAGTCTGCACAATGTAACCGTAACCGTCGGTTGCTTCCAGACCGCCCATCATCGGATTGCCTATCAATTCGGCAAACATCATGTTGTACCAGAAGTTGAACAAGTGCAACAGCAAGCCCAGGATGACAATCACACCCAAAGCCAACATGTTCTGAGAAGCCCATTCCACAGTTTTAGGCTTTGCACTCACCGCATAACGTTCGTTACCACGTGCGGCACGGTTCAACATCGTCAGCCAGAAAGCGTAAACGATGTGAATTACAAACAAGGCAGCTAACGCCAAGGTACCTATCAAAGCGTACCAGTTAGTACCCAAGAATTCACATACTGTGTTATAACCTTCCGCCGAAAACAGTGCAACAAGGTTCATCAACATGTGAAATGTAAGAAACAGGACAAGGGCGATACCTGTTACGCTCATCACCACTTTCCTTCCAATAGATGAATTACTTAACCACATAAATGATTGAATTTAAATTATTTAATTGTTTGAACTAAAATATCCTCCAGTACGGTCTGTTACACGATGCAAAATTAGAAGATTTATTGAGATAACACAAGCGATTACGGAAATAATTCTTTAAATTCAATCAGATAATGTGTATTCTTTCCATAAAATAATCAGTTCATTGAACATTTCGCACTGTTTCTGTAGAGACGATGTGCACATCGTCTCTACTACATGGCATATACAAAATGCACAATTTCATACAGCGCATGGTTAAAAAGAAGCCATCTTCGGAACATTCAAAAAGGATAAGTTAAACTTTATTAATGTCCATTTTTCGTGACAAAATATAGTCCCAAACATTTCCATTAAGGCTGTTTATACATCTTTTTATGCCCGTTTTAGCGCAATTTCCTGACTACAAAACCGGCACATATCCGGCACATTTAGTTAACAAATCCTAATGCAATTCGAATACATTCCTATAAATCAACCGTTTACAAACAATCCGTCAGTAGCCGGCGCGGTTACAAGCCTGAGTAGAAACAGGCAGATACAAAAGGTAAAGCAGGACTTGCAAATACCTGAGTTAGAACGATTTGAGTTTTTTAATTTATAAATTAAATTTTATTTGTTATGAGAAAAAAGTATTTAAGTGCACTGCTGTTCGGAGCGTTATTGTTCGCTTCGGCAGGAACTTTTACCTCTTGTAAGGATTATGATGATGACATCAATAATCTGCAAGGTCAGATTGACGGAAATGAAGCTAGTCTGACTGAAAAACTGACTGCGGTAGAAAATTCTATTTCAAGCTTGCAACAGGCTCAAACTACAATGCAGACTGATATCGCCAATGCACAGCAGGCTGCCCAAGATGCACAGGCATCTGCAGATGAAGCGGCAAAAGCTGCAGCTGATGCAAAACTGGCTGCTACTGAAGCTCAGGCTAATGCCATTGCAGAAGCTCAAAAGCAACTGGAAGCTGCCAAAGCAGAACTGACTGAATTGATTCAGCAGGGCGATGCAGCTACCCAATCTGCTATCGATGCAGCTAATGCAGAAATTGCAAAAGTACAAGGTGCTGTCCAAGCTTTACAGGCATGGCAAGGCACTACTGAAGAAACTTTGAAAAGTTTGGCTGAGGCTGATGCCGCATTGGAAATTTCATTGGCTGGCGTACAGGAAGAACTGACTGACGTAGCTAACCGCGTAGGAAAATTGGAAACCGGCTTGAAAACTCAGGAAGAAACTTTGGCAGCTTATAAGACTGAAAATGCAGCCAACCTGACCGAAATTGAAGGTGAACTGGCAACATTGAATGAAGCTGTTCAGAAGCTGGCTGGCCTGGAACCGGATGACTTGGTGAACATGAAGAATGATATTGCTACTTTGGAAGGACAAGTTAGCGAACTGAACAATGATATCGCCGCTATCAATGAAAACCTTGCTACTCTTTATATCGCGGTTTACAAAGGCATTACCCACGTAGCTTTGGTGAAGGGATATTGCGTAGAAACAGGCAAGTCTTATTCTGATAGCGAACTGAAACTGCTTTCTGACATCGCTGTTCAATCATATACATTCGGATCTGACAAGTATGGTGATGTTGAAATCAAGCACATGAAAGGCGCTACTGTTACCGACGGTGTGACTTTCGTGAAAGGCGAACGCATGAAACAGACCGCTCATGCACTGCTTCGCATCAGTCCGGCGAATGCAACTATCGACAAGAGTGACATTCGTTTGGTTGACAGCAAAGGCAACGACTTGGTACAAATGGGCTTGGTTGAAGTAACTGCTGTTAATATTTTCGATGGTACTTTAGGTCAAAGCCGTGCAGACATTGTAACTAGCGGAGTTACCGGTTTGGTTGAAGTGGAATTCCAAGTAGGTCCGAAAGCTGATGAAGAAGGATATGACTTCGATGGCGAATTTGTTGATGCAGTAACAGTAAAAAACAATAAGAACCAAGATTACAGCAAACGTTTTGCGATTAAGATTCAACAGGTTAAAGACATCCCTGCTACTGGTGAAGGCACTGCTGCAGAAACTATGGTTAGAAACGTAGTCAGCGCATATAGCTTGATTCTGGATCCGACTGACAAGAACGATAATGCAGGTAGCTTAGACTTCAATTTGTACAAAGACATTAACCATCAAACCAAAGTTAAAGATATAAACAATCGTAATGAAGGTAATAGCGAAGAAAAGAATGGTCCTGTTGAATATATGTGGATTCCGGATGGTCCGAAAGCAGATTTGATTTACGAAGGATCTAATAAGACCGCTCAATATGCTGACGATGACCGGAGATTGGATAAAAAAACATTCAACGTAAAAGCAGGCGAAACATTCTATGTAGACTTGAGCAAGATGAATACAAACGACCAGTTTGTAAAATACTTCTACATTGTGCTTGACCGTGACTTCGTAGACCGTACCGGTGACCAGGATTCAGAGCTTGCCGCTTGGGACAGCTACGAAAGCAAGATTGAAGGTATCAACAAGGTTTATACCGTAACCGATCCGGCAAATGCTGTAGCATCGATGAAGATTGACATTCCTTACAGCGATGTTATCGGTTTCCGTGTATATGCAGCTAATGCTGACGGTTCGTTGGTTGACCCGGATGGTAAGGCATTCTATGTACAGGTAGGTGAACCCGCTGCAGCTATGGAAGTACCGACTCAAGATATCGTTGCTAACATCAACCAAGGCGAAATGAAGAGCAACTTCTATAATGTAGCTAACCTGCAAGGCTGGAAAGACATGATTGCTGCTGCTGAAGCTGCTGCTAAAGCTAATCATTGGCCAGACATCGATGTACAACTGGTACTTGACTCTGATATGGATGAAGCTATCCGTGGCGATAAGGGTGATGTTGATGATGCTACTAAACTGGATAATGTATTCTACCTCGAATTATACAAAAACAGCAATGCTGGTGTAATTACTAAATACATCTACAGTGGTCGTACAACTACTGTTCCTCTTTCTATCCTGAAAGATATCAAGAACATCAAGATTGTATTCAATAAACAAGCTTCTCAACTTGTAGACGAACACACTTATACCGGTGATGTTACATTCCAGATATCAACAGATGCAACTGATGGCGGAACAACAACCACTATCGGTACGATGGACTTGTCTGCTAAGAAGGTTATGCCGACCGTTCCTGCAGGATACAGTGCTAAGACGAACCAGATCGTAAATGGCAAGTACTTGTGTTACGTATTGCCTGATGCAGCTAACACCGCTCTTCCGAATAACGGCAAGATGGATGGCTACATGTGGCTCACCAGATCGTTCAACTTAGAAACTGAGTTTACAGGATGGGATGCCAACGGAGTAGCTCAATATGATCTTGACGGAAATTACACCTTCAAGTTCACAGACGCTCGATATAATTCAGACAATGAACTTGAAGACAATAACGTAAGAGTAGGTCGTGTATCTGGTGATGATGCATATCGCTTAGTTCTTGACAACAGCTTCATTGAAAACGGTAAAGACTATGCTACAACTGTAGAGTACAACTATGGCGACATCAGCTATGTTTACGATGAAGTAACCAATAAGTTTGAAAAGAAAGAATGGGTTAAAGAAATTGACTCGTTCACGACTAACTTCCGTTGCATTTCAAGTGCACAAACTTGGGCTTGGAAAGAAAAGAGCTCATTCTTGGAAAAAGACGGCAAGACAGGCCGCTTGACTTATGGTGTGACTTTGACAAATGATTCTCAATACGCATTGAAGGATATCATTGGCAAGAACAGCTATGACAATACCCAATACGGTGGCGCATTCGATGAGTTCTGGAAGAATGTCAATACAATTAGCAAAGCATGGGATACTCCTGTTCTGAAGCGATATATTAAGGCAGAATTAATCACTAATGCAACTGGAGAAGTTAATGAATACTTTGTTCCGACAATTGATGCTGTTAAGGGCATGGCTGAAACAGGTATCCAATTTGAAGCTACTGAAGAAGCCGCTCCGCAAGCAGACGTTGCTTCTACTTTGCGCTTGACATTCAAGGATGTATTCGGTCACGATGTGAAAGTTGAACTCCCGATGAACGTTCACATTGATAAAGGTGAATAATTGGATTAAGACAGACAATTAATAACCAAATGCTTACCAGAGAGGCGTTCTCAGTCCTGTATTGAGAATCGCCTCTCTTTCTTTTTTCAATTCAAATCGACAAACGGGATGTATCGACAAACGGGATGTATCGCCAAACACTTAGTTCCTATGTTTGTAATGTGCTAGCAAAATAGCATAAAGCCAAGAGAATTA
>ERZ857521.1611-NODE-1611-length-25464-cov-4.607777_pt1 | contig 25464 bp, 21 predicted proteins | sample MGYA00519701_ERZ857521 | MGnify/ENA primary metagenome ERZ857521 (study PRJEB31778, sample SAMEA3449346) | human gut metagenome | biome: human gut; feature: human-associated habitat; material: faeces | place: United Kingdom | collected 2010/2012 ...
AAAAGAACTAAAAGCCCGATTTTTAGCGTTAATCGACCTGTGGGAGTCCGGTTTCAGGGATGTATGTGTAAAAAATATCAGGAATAAAGAGCGTCTAAAATGCAGTGCTCTTCATTCCTGATTTTTTTCTTTATATGGTTTCTTGTTTCAGTTTTTCGATATAATCGTCAATGCGATGCAATTCTTTAGGAATATCAATGCCTTGCGGACAATGCGGGCTGCATTGGTTGCATCCCGTGCAATGGTTAGCTTGGCGGAGCTTGGGTACGCTTCGGTCATAACCAACCAGATAGATGCGTCGTGCTTTTTTGTAATTGTCATCTTCTCGGCTAGAAATGATATTCCCTTCGTTTAGGCATTTGTTGTAATGCAGCAGGATAGCCGGAATATCTATGCCATAAGGGCAAGGCATACAATACTTGCAGTCGTTGCATGGGATTGTTTCGTATTGCATCATCATGGTAGCGGTTTCTTGCAGGAACTCCAGTTCCTCTTCCGTCAACGGCTTTAATGGGGAATAGGTTCGCAGATTGTCTTGCAAGTGCTCCATACGGGTCATGCCGCTCAACACGGTCAATACATCCGGATAGGTTCCGGCAAAACGGAATGCCCAGGAGGCAACACTGCGTTCCGGTTCGCGTTGCTTCAGATGCGCTACGATATTATCCGGCACATTCGAAAGGCGTCCTCCCAAAAGCGGCTCCATGATAACGACCGGAATATGCCGTTTGGCCAGTTCATTATACAGGTATTCCGCATCGGTATTGCGAGGATTGATCTGTTTCGCGTAACGCCAGTCCAGATAATTCATCTGAATCTGTACGAAATCCCATTTGTACTCGTCATGCTTCGAAAGCAGGTAGTCGAAAATCTTCACATCACCATGGTAGGAAAATCCTAAATTCCGGATTCGTCCCGCCTCCCGTTCTTCCAGAAGGAAATCCAGGATGCCGTTGTCTACATACCGTTTCCGGTATTCGGCCATTGAGTCTTTCCCTCCTCCGACGCTATGAAGCAGCATATAGTCGATATAGTCTACCTGAAGTTCCTTCATGGAGTTGTTGTACATCTCGATAGAACCTTCGCGTGACCAGGTCGAAGGGGCGAAGTTGGAGAGTTTGGTCGCTACGAAATAGGATTCACGCGGATGCCGGCTGAGGGCGATTCCGGTAGAACGCTCCGAGAATCCCCGGCAATAGGCTGGCGATGTGTCAAAATAATTCACGCCATGCTCAAGGGCATAATCCACCATCCGGTTGACCATTTCCTGATCGATCTCTTCGTTTCCTTCGCGCGCACTTCGGCCGCCTACCGAAGGGAGGCGCATCATGCCGAAACCGAGTATTGAGATCTTATCCCCTGTCTTGGGATTGGTACGATAGGTCATCTGACCGGTCGGAACCTCCTGCATGGAGGTATCGGTTGGCTTATCCGAACAAGCCGCCAGACCGGTTGAGGCTACACCGGCCGCCCCCATCATCTTGAAAAATTCGCGGCGGTTGATCTCTTTTTTATTTTTACATTCCATTGTACTATTTCCTTTCCTTAGATTACATCATACTATGATTCTCGTGTCCTTCCACATAGAGCGCACTGAACGGGCGTCCTGGGCACAGGTTTTCGCACGCGCCGCATCCGATACACTTCTCTTCGTTGACCACCGGAATTTTAATTGATTCCGGATCATTCGGATCGGAAGGTACCATTTGTATAGCCGCCGAAGGGCAATGGCGGGCACAATTATTACAAGGCTGCCCATCGCGCAATGGGATACAATTCTCTTTTATCCAAACCGCATGGCCGATCCGTATGGAGGATTTATCTACGATTGTAATAGGGTGAATCGCACCTGCCGGGCATACCTCCGCGCATTTTACGCATTCCGGACGGCAATAACCTCGTTCGTAAGACATCTCCGGTTGCATGAATGAGCCTAATTGCGTAGAGGGACGCAATACTTCGTTCGGACATACCGATACACAAAGTTGGCAAGCTGTGCAATGCTGGGTGAAGTTACGTAAGCTGATAGCTCCAGCCGGGACTATCGGGGTGGCCCGTTTCGGAATCTTCTTGTCGACAATAACCGCCAAACCTCCATCAACCTTCTTCTCTTGCGCATTCAGTGTAGCTGTAGTGAGGGCCAATGTAGCTGCAGAGAGGAATCCCCGGCGTGAATTGTCCGGCTTCGTAGGTGCCGGTTCCGAAATCGGTGCCGGTTCCGCTTTCCGGTAGGCGAACTGGTAATGGATAGCGTCATGCTTGCACGTATCCAAGCAATCCATACAGGTAACGCACCGGCTGTAATCAATGGTGTGTTCCTTGAAATTGATGCAAGCGGCTTTGCATTTACGGGAACAGAGCGAACATCCGGTGCATTTTGACGTATCGATTACCGGGCGGAACAGGGCGAATTTTGAAACGAATCCCAATACGGTACCTACCGGGCAAATCGTATTGCAATAGGTCCTCCCGTTTTTCCAGGCCAATACAAAAAGGATAACCGCCGTAATGAGAGCTATCAGGAAGGTGGATAAACTCTTCATCCAAACATCAACGGAATAGAACGCATAGCTATCCACACGTTCCGCCAAATAGGCCAGTCCATTGTTTCCCCATTGATAAAGCGGGGCGAAAAGATTCGAGGCGATGCGCCCATAAGAACTATACGGAGCGATTAATGCCGCAATGGCGTTTACCCCAGCTATCAACAAAATCACAAACAAAACCAGTACGCCATACCTCAGCCAGGAGATAGCCGGAGAATAGGAGAAACGGTACTGCTTTTTCTTTCGTTTACCACTGATCCAGGAAATGACATCTTGAAAAATGCCTAACGGACAAATGACCGAACAGTAAACTCTTCCGAACAAGAGGGTTAGTAGTAACAAGCCGATTACGACTCCTATGTGCAAGGCTAATAAGGCCGGAAGAAATTGAATCTTGGCAAGCCATCCGAACCACGCATGAATCGTTCCTGTAAAGTCAAGGAACAATAATGTGACGAGCAGGAAGCAAACCACGGCCAGCGTCAATCTGATTTTACGTAACATAGTATACAATTTTTATTCGCAAAAATATTCCCAAGCTGAATAACATCACATAACCAAATTACAGATATTCTTACCTATTTTACCTATTTTGCTCCTTTTGCCAACGATGAGGCTATTTTTGTCAGCTCTTTCATCATCTGCTTTTGACCGGCCGACTTGTCTCCATAGACACAAGGCCCCGTCACGCATCCCCCTTCGCAAGCCATGACCTCGATAAATTGTCCCGGTACTTTACCGGTCTTGGCATAGGCACGGAGCAGAGCTACATTCTTCTTGTTCAGGTTGGCTATCTGGATGGCGTTTACCTCTTGCTTGTCCAAGCATACTTTTACGGCATTCACCACACCGCCGGCTTGGGCAAATCCGTGTGCTTCCCGTGAGGAATTGAATACAATGGAGTAGGGCCGGGTGGTTTCCAGGTTGATGTCCATTCCGGTAAAGATTGAGGCTACCTCCTCAAAAGTCAGCGTGTAGTCCACGCAAGGATCCATTTTCACCTCTTTCCGCTTTGCTACGCAAGGCCCGACAAAGACAATCTTCGCGTTCGGATATTTCTCTTTGGCTATACGGGCCGCATAATACATCGGCGAACCGGTCGATGAGACATATTTCTTCATGTCCGGGATATGCTTTTCTACCAGTTGGATGTAGGAAGGACAACAACTGGTCGTCATGAATGGCTGCCCCTCGTGGAGTTTCTCTATCAATTCGGCTGCTTCCCGTCGCGTGGTTTCCATCGCTCCCTGAGCTACCTCTATCACATCGGTAAATCCTACCTCTTTCAATCCTCCGTACACTTGTTCGATGGAAACGCCGAACTGGGCGCGGATTGAAGGCGCTACTATCGCTATCACCTCTTCGCCCTTCCGGATGCATTGCAAGATGTCGAACACCTGGGATATTTCAAATATAGCTCCAAACGGACAGGCGTTCACGCATTTTCCGCAATAAATACATTTGGATTCGTCTATGTGTTCCACGCCATACTCGTCCTTGCTGATGGCTTTGACCGGACAAACCTCCTCACACGGAATCGGGATATAGACAATGGCGTGATAAGGACAACTCTGGTGGCACTTCCCGCAACTGATGCAGGTGTCATGATCAATCTCCGCCTGTCCGTTCTTTTTGAAACGGATGGCGTCTTTCGGACAATTCATATAGCAGCTTCGGGCCACACATCCTCGGCAAAGATTGGTGATTTCATAATTGACCGATACGCACGAAGAGCAGGCCTCATCAATGACACACATCAGATTCTCTTTGTCGTTCTCCGAGCGGAATAATGCCCGTTTGGCATATTCGGAGAGCGGGGTAAGCTCATCAACTTCATCGCTCATGTCGAAGCCCAATAAAGGCAAGGTCTTATACTTCCATACAGCCCGTTCTTTATGGATGCAGCAACGTCCTTTCGGTTTTGACCGACGCGGACTTAAGGTTATCGGCAAACGGTCTATCTCCTCCAGTAAACGGTTTTCCTTCCAAAGTTTCACTAAATTTGCCAGCAATCCGTGGCGCACAATCATAACATTGTTGGTAAAAGCCATGTGTACTTAATTATTAGTTGTTCGCTAATTCTGTAATTGTCCCTGCAAAGGTACGATTTTATTACCTTACTTTTGCATTTGTGTTTCATTCTTTTATGGGGAAGGGAGGAAAAAAAGCACCCACCCTTTTCCGGAAAGGGGGGCATCCGTTACCGGGAAAGGAGGTATGCTTTTCCCGGAAAGGATGCGTTCTTTTATTTGTTTTGTTTAAAGCGTCAATTCAATAACATAATCCACCTCATCAGGTACTTTATCAAACAAAAGCAGGACACCCTGTTTGTCTTGTTTGAACTTCACCTTCGATTTGTCCTTGAACTCGATCGCCTGTTTTACCTTTTGGGTGATAGGCAGGAAAAGTCCGTTATCCGGAAGATTCAATATATGGACGAAGAGCCGGTTCCCTTTTTGGGTCGTGACACCCCAATCGTGCGGTTTCACGATTCCGCCCCGTGTTCCGTAGATTGTTTCCCCATAGACCTGCATCCATTCTCCCATCTCTTTCAGGCGTTGGACGGCTACTTCGGGCAATTCCCCGTTGGGTTGCGGACCGATATTCATCAGCAGGTTGGCGTTCTTGCCGGCCGCGTTCACCAGATAATGAATCAACTCTTTGGTAGATTTATAGTTCTGGTCGGTGATTTTATACCCCCACATACCGTTCATGGTCTCGCAGGTCTCCAGCGGCAATTGGCTGATGCTTTGTCCGGAAAGTCCGGCTTTGTTCTCGCCGGGCAAGTCCCGTTCGAAAATCTGGATATCCTCACCTTCGAACGGAGTCTGATGATGATTGTTCCCGATCAGGCAAGCCGGTTGCAGGCGATGAATCATCGCATATTGCTCCGGGAGTTGCCAGTCGAAATCCGGATCCTGGTCATGATCCCACCATCCGTCAAACCAGATAGCCCGGATCGGGCCGTAGTTGGTCAGCAACTCCGTCAGCTGGTTATTCATAAACTGATAATAATCCTTCCATTCGCCATGCTGGGTGCGCCCCGTCCCCCGTCCGGTCCGTCCCAAAGGATAATAATCCTCCCGGAACCAGTCTAAGTGCGAATAATAAAGATGCAGGGCGATACCTTGTTTCTGGCACTCTTCCGACAACTCTTTCAAGATATCACGTCCGAAAGGGGTCGCGTCTACAATATTGTAATCCGAATATTGCGTATGGAACATCGAGAAACCGTCATGATGGCGCGAGGTCAGACAAATATACTTGGCGCCGGAGGCCTTGATGGCCGACACCCATTCGCGGGCATTAAACCGGGAAGGATAAAAGCCCGACGCGAGTTTGGCGTACTCCTTCCGGTCGATGTTGGCATTGTTCATATACCATTCGCCTTGCGCCGGCATACTGTAAATACCCCAATGGAGGAAAATGCCGAATTTGTCATCTTGAAAAGCCTCACGGGATTGTTGGTTCTCGGCTGAGGGGACATAGCCTTCCTCCGTTTCAAGCGTAGACGCGGACAGGCTGGTGGCAAACAGTCCGGCTGTAGCCCAAATACTTAACTTTCTAAAGAAATTCTTTTTCATGCCATTCAAATTTAATGTTTATGCAATCATTTGTGTGCGAAGATACGCATAAATTCTGAAAAAAATACCTGATTTCTCAAAAGCAGTGCCTATCTTTGTCCGGGAAAAAAGAAAGAGATGTTATGACTATACAAGAAGTAAACACCGCTTATAGCCGGATTATTGCCGAATTGGACCGTAAAGCCTTGAAAAATGCTTTCGACGATTTGTTGGGACTGATAGCGGGAACGAACCAATATAATTTTCAAGATAAATTGAATGAATTGCAGGACACCTACAAAGCCCTGTTGCATTACAGGACGAAAGGCGTGCAGGATCCTATGCAAGACGAGATTTATCAGAAGATACAGGTGTCGGCCTATGAACTGGCCGAACAGGTACGTCTGCACATATTGACCCGTCAGTCCTCTGCCGAGTATTTTGCCAAGAGGCGTAAGCTCCAGGCTGAGAAAGAGACCTTCAGGTATGAGGATTTCATCCGGGTGATGCATGACGGGCTGAATGACGTCCCGAATCCGGAAGGCGTTCCTCCCAGAAAGCGATACAAAGCTGCACTCTCTCTTTTGTTCTACAAGATATGGGTATCAGATCGTTTGACCTCAGCGGAATGGTCGCAAATCCAACAGATTATGGATTCTCAGCTATTGCCGGTCAGCGTGCGGTGTATGGTGGTATCGGCTTTGCAATTAAGTCTGGAAGAGCAATTTGATGTCCGGAAAATTCTTCTTTTGATACATGCGATGCATAGCGCAGAGGATGAGGTGGTCATCCGCGGAGCCATAGCGTTACTTCTTGCCCTTTATAAATATAAAAACCGTATAGCGCTTTATCCTCTGATTGAAGAGGAGTTGAGGAATTGCAGAGAGCGGTATCCCGAATCTGTCAAGGCCACTATTCAGCTGTTCGAGAAAATCACGATTGGCTTTATTCTGGCGCGGGAGACCGAGAAGATATCCCGTAAATTGCAAGACGAGATTTTGCCGGAGATGATGAAACTTGACCCGATATTGGGGAAGAAAATCAATCTGAAAGACCTGACGCCCGAATCCTTGAGCGATGAAATGAATCCCGAATGGCAGGATTCTATTTTCGCGAACAAGAACTTTGGGGACAAGATGATTGAATTCAGCGAATTGCAGATGGAAGGCGCCGATATCCTGCATTCTACATTTGTCCATTTGAAGAACTATCCTTTCTTTTCGGAGATGTGCAACTGGTTCTTGCTTTTCAACGGAGAATTTTTCTATGTAAACACGGAATATGAAAAAATGATGCCGGAGTGGAAATTGTTTGATGAGATGAGCGATGTCTCGTTCATGTGCGACTCGGATAAGTTCTCGTTGTTTTTCAGTATGCTCCATCTTCCGGAAGAAACCCGGAAAATGATGTTTGGCCAGGTAAACGGAGAGATTAAGGACTTTATCCGGGAAAATAAGGATGAGATTGTATCGAGGCGTTCGAAAACAGAACAGCTTTCCGGAAGGTATATACAGGATTTGTACCGTTTCTACAAGCTCTATCCGAATCATGCCGAGTTTGATGATATCTTCGCCTATCCGTTGGACTTTCACAACCTGCCGGTATTGGCTCCCTATTTTTCGAATACGGAGACATTGACTACCATCGCGGAATATTATTTGCGCAAGAATCATTTCCAGGATGCGTTGAACGTGTATGAGCGTTTGTTGGCAGACAATCCGAAAGAGGAGATACTTTACCAGAAAGCCGGTTATTGCCGGCAGATGGAGGGCGACTGGAAGGGCGCGTTGAAGGATTATTTGCGCGCGGACCTGTTGAATCCGCAAAGTACCTGGGTGATTCGGCGGATTGCCCTATGTTACCGGAACTTGAAGCAACCGGAGCAAGCGTTGGAATATTATCATCGCTATGAGGCGTTGAGCCCGGATAACCTTTCGGTGCAAATCAGCATCGGGCATTGTCATCTGGAGCTGAAAGATTATAATGAGGCATTGAAGTATTTCTATAAGGTAGATTATCTGGATACAAAGAGCCATAAGGCGTGGCGTCCTATCGCCTGGTGTTCCTTCCTGACCGGAAAATATGACCAGGCGCGTAACTATTACAAGAAGATTTTAGGAGAACGTCCCGGCATGCAGGATTATCTGAATGCCGGACATACGGAATGGGCGCTTCAGAATATGGACAAAGCGGTGGAGTATTATCAGAAGGCTTTGCAGGAAGAAAAGGGGGATTGGACTAAATTCTGGGAACAATTCAAGCAGGATATTCCGGATTTGAAGAATGCCGGTATAGAACAGGATGAGATTCCTTTGATGCTGGATGAGTTACGCTATCGGTTGTAAGTCGCTTGCGTCATGACGGGCGGCGTTTTGCGAAAGAAAGAATAAAAAAACAAATTATAAAATGAAACAGATTGGACTTGGATTGCTGCTTTCGGCTTATGTGGCCGGAGGCTGGGCACAAAACGGGAGTAATCCTGTAGAACTGAAAGATATCACAGACGGGAAATACCGCCAGATAACGAATGTCGGTGAGATGCGTTCTTTGCCGGACGGCGAGCATTATACGGCGATGAATCCGGGACGGACCATGATCATCAAGTATGCCTACCGTACGGGTACGCCGGTAGACACGTTGTTTAATGTCGCTACGGCACGCGAATGCGTGTTCGATTCGTTTGACAATTACGATATCAGCAGTACCGGGCATCATATACTGATTTATTGTGATGTCGAGCCTATTTACCGGCGTTCGTTCAAGGCTACGGTATATGATTACGATGTGCGGCGCAACTATGTGAAACCGCTCAGCGATTCGAAAACCAAGCAGATGATTCCTACCTTCTCGCCGGACGGGCGGATGTGTGCGTATGTAAGTGATAACAATATCTGGATCCGCAAGTTTGATTATGACACCGAAATCCGGATTACACGGGACGGTGAACTCAACAAGGTGCTGAACGGCGTGACGGACTGGGTGTATGAGGAGGAGTTTGCGATAACCAACCTCATGGCTTGGTCACCGGATAGCGAAATACTGGCATTTGTCCGTTCCGATGAGTCGGAAGTCCCGGAATATTCCATGCAGAAGTATGGAAACGGAACTTATCCGACCTATTACAAGTATAAATATCCTACGGCTGGCGAAAAAAACTCCTCCGTATGCGTCATGGCGTATAACCTCTCTTCCAAAGACACCAAGAAACTGGATGTGCCTTTGGATGCTGACGGATATATCCCGCGCATTGCCTTTACGACCGAGCCGTCTCAATTGGCCGTGATGACCTTGAACCGCCAGCAGAACCGTTTCCAGATGTATTATGTCAATCCGAAGAGCGGTGTGGCCAAATTGATTCTGAAGGATGAGAACGAATGCTATGTGGATTCCGAATGGCTTTCGTCTATCCGTTTCTATCAGAGCGGATTCACCTATGTAAGCGAACAGGACGGATATGCGCATATCTATCTTTATTCGCCGACCGGGGTCATGCAGCGCCAGGTGACGAAAGGAAATTGGGACGTAACCCGTCTGCTGGGCTATGACGAGAAGACAAAGACCACCTATTACGAGTCGGCCGAGGAGAGCCCGATGCGCCGTTCGGTCTATAAGATAGATGCGAAAGGCAAGAAAACAAAGCTTTCCACGAAAGAGGGAACAAACAGCGCTACGTTCAGCGCGAATTTCGCCTATTACGTGAATCGCTTCTCTAACGTGAACACGCCTATGCAGATTACGGTGAACGAGACCCGGCAGAACCGCGTCCTCCGTACCTTGCAGGATAATGCCGCGCTGACCAAGAAGCTGGCGCAGTTGGCTTATTCTCCGAAAGAGTTCTTTACGCTTACAACGGCTTCCGGATATGAATTGAACGCTTGGATGATTAAACCGGCGGATTTTGATGAAAACAAGAAATATCCGGTGATGATGACGCAATATAGCGGACCGAACTCTCAGCAGGTTTTGGATGTGTTTGGTTTCGACTGGGAGTATTACCTGGCATCGAAGGGCATCATTGTGGTTTGTGTGGATGGCCGCGGAACGGGTGCCCGTGGCGAAGCGTTCCGTAAATGTACTTATTTGAAGATGGGCTTGTATGAATCGCAAGACCAGGTTGAGGCGGCACAGGCGTTGGGGAAACTTCCTTATATAGACAAAGACCGCATGGCGATTTGGGGGTGGAGCTTTGGCGGATACAATACCCTGATGGCGCTGACCGTTGGCAAAGGGACGTTCAAGGTGGGAATAGCCGTGGCGCCTCCTACGGATTGGCGTTATTATGATACGGTCTATACCGAGCGTTTCATGCGGACACCGCAGGAGAACGAAAAGGGGTATGATGAGACTTCGCCTATGCGCCGTGTCTCTGAATTGCAGGGTAAATTACTCCTGATACACGGATCGGCTGACGATAATGTGCATTTCCTCCAAAGCCTGCAATATGCGGAGGCGCTGGTCCAGGCTAACAAGCAGTTTGATATGCATGTGTATAAAGACCGCGACCATAGCATCTACGGCGGGAATACCCGGTTCCACCTTTATACGAAGATGTCTGACTATCTGTTTGATAACTTGTAACTATGGCAGAGCATGTAAGGAAGCCGGATTGGTTGAAGATCCGGCTTCGTGGAAACGAACACTTTACGGAGACGAAACGTATTGTCGAGTCGCATTGCCTGCATACGATATGTACCAGCGGACGTTGCCCGAATATGGGTGAATGCTGGAGCAGGGGGACGGCTACCTTCATGATTGGCGGAGATATCTGTACACGGTCGTGCCGCTTCTGCAATACCTTGACCGGAAAACCTCTTCCGCTCGATCCGAAAGAACCGGAGAATGTTGCCGAAAGTATTCGTCTGATGAAGCTGAAACATGCGGTGGTCACTTCGGTTGACCGGGACGACCTGCCGGATTTGGGAGCACGGCATTGGGCGGAAACGATCCGGGCGATTAAGCGGGTGAATCCGGATACGACTATCGAGGTCTTGATACCCGATTTTCAAGGACGGCTGGATTTGGTGGATCGGGTGGTCGATGCGCGTCCGGAAATTATCTCGCATAATATGGAGACCGTGCGCCGTATCACGCCTTCCGTGCGTAGTGCTGCCCGGTACGAGACCAGCCTTTCGGTGCTGCACCGGATTGCGGAACGGGGCGTTACGGCTAAAACCGGTATCATGGTCGGATTAGGCGAGACGGAAGAAGAGGTACTCGGACTGATGGATGATGTTTTGGCTATGGGAGTATCGGTACTGACTATCGGGCAATACCTGCAGCCTTCCCGAACGAATATTCCGGTGGTGGAGTATGTCCATCCGGACCGCTTCGAATGGTACCGGCAAAAGGCTTTAGACAAAGGATTCAAACACGTGGAGAGTGCTCCGCTGGTGCGTTCTTCTTACCATGCGGAAAAACATGTTTAAAAAACGCAGAAGCTGTTTGGAATTTATTCCAGCTTCTCAACCTTTCTTGGGCTAAAATTGTTTTACAAATAAAAATTGACGACAAAATGAATAGCATCAAGAAAGGTTGGGAAAATCAGGCGCTCGGATTGCTGCCGTTGCTCCTGTTTTTGGTCTTGGATAATTACTTTACTTATCTACAGTCTTTTCTTGTATCTGTTGTATTCTGCACGCTATCCATGTTGATTTTTCATGGGTTGCGCAAGGATAAGATATATGCCTTCATGTTGCTTCCGGCATCGTTGACTTTCGTACTTTACTCTTTCTTCCTTATTTTCATGCGGATTGAGTCGGTGCTGGTGGTTTATACTCCTTTGATTGTCGAGGTATTGTTTGTGGTTGTACTTATCCTGATTCGCATGACGAGGAAAGGCTTGATGCGGAAAATCAGGAACTCGGAAATTCCGGCTTACCAACGGACAAATGCGTTGACCCTGCTGAACGAGTTCTTTTTTATTGCCCAAATCGCGCAGAACCTATACACTCTCCATCTGTTTGCGGTTATTTTGTACAGCATTATTCCCGAAACGATGCAAAACGTGTGGTGGTCGCGCCTGCTTTATCGGGATTTGGGCGTGATTATCGGTGTGCTGGTGATTGTTTATGAACAGATTCGTCTCATGATGTTGCAAGGGCGACTTCGCAAGGAGATGTGGCTCCCGGTGCTGAACGACAAGGGGAATGTTATCGGGAGCATCGCCTATTCCGTCAGTCGCCTGCTCCCGAAGAAGTATTATCATCCGATTATCCGCGTGGCGCTGGTCTATAACGGGATGCTTTATCTCTCCAAACGGAATGCCTATTCGTGTGTGTCGCCCTCTTTGCTGGATTATCCTTTTTACCGTTATGTGTTGTTCCGCCAAACGATAGAGGCTGCGGTTCATCAGGCTATCGAGAAGCTCAGGGTTCAGATAAAGACGATAGAGCCGTTTCCGTTGATTCGCTATACGTTTGAGAACGAGAAAGTGAAACATCAGGTCTCCCTGTTTATCGTCCGTATCAACGATGAAAGGTTGTTGGATCCTTTGAAAGAAAAAAACGGGAAACTTTGGTCGGTACGCCAGATAGAGGAAAACTTACCGCATGGCATCTTTTCGGAATATTTTGAGAAAGAATTTCCTTATTTAAAGAATACCGTCCTTTTGGCGGAGAATTTCAGGTTAGTTAATGATTGATAATTAAATGTCGGGCAGGAAAACAACGAAAATACATAGCGAATGCATTTCCGTACGATGCTGCAAAAAAGAAGGTGAATGTCGAGAGACATAAAGTGAGAATTTCTGAATAGCATGAGAATTTTATAACGTTAATACAAAGAAGGCAAAAATAAAACTTAATCTTAAAAGGTAAGGATCATGAAGAATAAATTGTTTTTATTGTGTGTGTGTTTAAATGTTGTGTTTGTTTCGTTTGGACAAACGAAAGGGCAGAAAAAGTATGATGTGGCGGCTTATGTCTGGCCGGCCTATCACAATGAGCCTCGATTCCAAAAAGAAATGAATATTTTTCATGATGGAAAAGGGGAATGGGAAGCTGTTTATAAAGCCAAACCTAAGTTTGAGGGACATCGTCAGCCCCGTGTTCCTTTATGGGGATATTTGGATGAAGCTGATCCTAAGGTTCAGGAAAAGGTGATTGATACAGCCTTGGAATATGGCGTGAATACGTTCATTTTTGATTGGTATTGGTATGATGATCGTCCTTGGCTGGAAAGCGTATTGAATGATGGTTTTCTGAAAGCCCGGAATAATGAAAAGATGAAATTTTATTTGATGTGGGCCAATCATACGCATACCACGTATATAGATCCGAATGAGCCGGACAAAAGTAAGGTCTATTGGCGTGGAGAGGTCAGTGCGGACATATTTGACCGTTTTACCGATCATATTATCAAAGATTATTTCTCGCGGCCGAATTATTATAAGATAGATGGAAAGCCAGTTTTTGCCATTTATGAGTTAGGTACATTTATTAATGGCTTAGGGGGAATGGAAGAAACCAAAAAAGCTTTGGATCATTTCAGGGAAAAGTGTGTTAAAGCAGGACTGAAAGGGGTGCATTTGCAAGCTATCTTGTGGGGAGCTCTTCCGGCTACCATTTCCGCTACTCCCGGTGACAAGTCGGAGACTCAAGATAATACGGTTAGATATCTCGGGCTGGAAAGCCTTACCAATTACCAATGGTGTCATTTAGTGCCGACAAATCAGGATTATTCCACTTGGGGAGAGAAAGCGATTGCCAAGTACAAGGAGTTTGATGAAGATTTCTCGGTACCCTATTTCCCGCATATATCTGTGGATTGGGATCCGAATCCTCGTTATCCGGAAGAGGTACAACCGGTTGTATTTGATGTGAATCCGCAGAAGTTTGAAAGATTTTTGTATAAAGCGAAAGAATATGTAGACGCACATCCTGATCAGGCTCCTTTAATAACAATCAATGCTTGGAATGAATGGGCAGAAGGTAGTACATTGGAGCCAGATACGCTTTACAAATATGGCTATTTGGAGGCCGTTAAGAAAGTGTTTAAATAAATGCCTGACCTTTGTAATCAAGTTAGAATAAACCCATTGGCAGAAACGTATACTTGACTCTGTCAATGGGTTTATTATTGTATTGCGGCATGACCAAGCGTACTAATTTTGCTACTGACTCGGGTAAACAAACTGTTTGTTGTTTATCCTTTGATAATAGAGTTTTCAATTCTTTGCTTGTTGAGATTATAGAAAAAATGTTTGCATATTTCAAGTATTCTGGTGAATTTTGTAATACATTGTACATGCGGTCTTGTTAACTTATCTTTTGTCGACAAACAATTAAAAAATAAAGAACAGAAAGATTATGAAGTTAAGTGATAAATGGTTTGTAGCCTTTTCGGAAAACGAAAGAGAAGAGATGATTGTGATTAAGGGCCGGGACGACCTGGAAGCGTTTCAGGCATGCGGCAAGCTGAAGGAACGTGTGGAAATCACGTGGAAATATCTGCCATCGGCTCAGGATTTGCCTTCGGAAGAGGACGCGAATCGTATGGAAGAGGTCGAGGTGGCTTTGCGGAAGGCGATGGAAAAAGACAAGCTGGCTATCCTGACGGGCATTTATACCGGCGGAGGCGAAAAAGTCTGGGTGTTTTATACGCGGACGGTCCGAGTCTTTGGCGAACGGCTGAATGAAGCGCTAAGCACGTTTGATTTGTTGCCGATTACTATTTACACAGAGCTTGACCCGGAGTGGGAAGAGTATGCGGATATGTGTGAGATGAAGACCTGGGCGATGGATAAATGAGCGAAGATTTGCCCTTAGAAGCTGCATGAATATTTTCCGAAGAAATTCAAAACAGCTTCTTACTTTCTTTGGAGATGTAAAAAAATGCATCTCCAAAGACTTTGTTCCGTTAAAAAGCTTTATCTTTGTTGTATGTTTTTTTGGTTTGTGTGTTTAGGAGTATATGCAAGCTCATAAAATAGATTTTATCGGACGTAAAAAAACAGGTAGAACTACTTTTGTATATTTACTTCGGTTAGAAAAACTCATGAACTGATAAACTTACAAACTTAAAGAGTACTATATGCCGAAAAAAGTAAAACTGAAAGTTCATGGATTGACTGCCAGCCAGATACACGCCGGTGCTTACGCACTGCTTCTTGCTGAAGAAAACGGTCCCCACCGGATTCCGATTATTGTAGGAACCACCGAGGCGCAGTCTATCGCAATTGCTTTAGAAGGAGTAATCCCGCCACGCCCTTTAACCCACGATTTGTTTATGACATTCACCCATTCATTCGGAATTTTGTTGCAGGAAGTGTTCATCTATCGTTTTTCGGATGGTATTTTCTATGCGGAAATGGTGCTGTTTGATGGCGAACGGCAGGTGCGTATCGACTCGCGGACATCAGACGCGATCGCCATTGCTTTGCGCCTGCATGCGGAAATCTATACGACAGAAGAGATAATCGCGGAGTGCGGGTTGCTTCTTGAAGATGAACCGGGGGATACAGAAGATGATTTATATGCAGATTTGGAGGATGAACTGCTGGAAGAACTCTTTGATGATGAAGATTTTGATGACGATTTGGATGACGATTTTGATGAAGAGGACGATGAGCTGGAGATAGATAGCATTACACCCTCATTTTTCCAGACCGGGGCCGCGATGAAAGAATGGCTTTCGTCTTTGTCGGTACCGAATCTGAAAGCAAGGTTGCAGCAAGCGATTGAAACCGAGAATTATGAACATGCGAAAATTTATAAAGACGAATTAAAACAACGAGGAGAAGATTAATTGTTTATGGTTGAATCTGCAGGATTTGGAATCATGTCTCTCGGAAGAGGCATCTTAGGCATCTTGGCGGTATTGCTGATATGCTATTTGTTAAGTTATAATCGGAAACAAATCGATTGGAAGCTGGTAGGCGGAGGGTTGTTGATTCAGATAGCCTTGGCCCTGTCTATCCTTTACGTTCCGGTTGTCGGGGATATATTTAAGTCGTTGGGGATAATCTTTGTCAAGATTATGGACTTCACGAATGCCGGATTGGAGTTTCTGTTAGGCCCGTACGCCTCCAAGTCGGCGGGATTCAGCTTCTTGTTGCATTCCCTCCCCATTGTAGTATTCTTTTCGGCTCTGGTCTCCATCTTCTATTATTGGGGGATTATCCAGCGTGTAGTAGGGGCGTTATCCTGGTTGCTGCGCAAGGTGATGAATATTTCAGGGACGGAAGGACTGGTGGCTTGCGGAAATATCTTCCTGGGAATGACCGAATCGCCGGTATTGATTAAGAACTACTTGCCAACGATGAACCGTTCCGAGCTGTTTCTGGTTATGGTCTCCGGAATGGGAACGATAGCCGGTTCGGTGATGGGAAGTTACGTGGGCATGCTGGGCGGAACCGATCCGGCGGCCCAACAGATGTTTGCGACCCATCTGCTTTCGGCATCCGTAATGGCCGTCCCCGGGTCTATTGTAATAGCCAAAATGCTATGTCCGCAGACCGAGCCCATCGAAAAAGAGTCATCGGCCGAATGGGGAGATGAAGGGCATAGCAATGTCTTGGGGGCCATCTCGTCCGGTACGGTTACCGGGGTGAAGCTGATGACCAATATCGCGGCTATGTTGCTGGTTTTCATTTCGCTGGTTGCTATGGTAAATTATATTACCAATGATATTATCGGGCATTATACCGGGTTGAACGACTGGATAGTCCGCGTTACAGACGGAAAGGCAGAAGGGCTGACGTTCCAGTTTATGTTAGGCATGATCATGTCTCCGTTCATGTGGCTGATCGGAGTACCCTCCGGGGATGTCATGCTGGTAGGCTCTCTGTTGGGGCAGAAAACTATCCTGAATGAATTTGTGGCATACTTCCAATTGCAACAGTGGCGTGATGCCGGGCTCTTCCTCTCGCAGAAGTCTGTTATCATGTCGACCTATTTGCTGTGCGGCTTTGCCAATATCTCCTCAATCGGAATCCTTTTAGGCGGATTGGGTGTGTTGGCTCCGGGCAAGCGGGAGCTGATATCCCGTACCGGTGTAAAGGCGATGATCGGCGGGGCGCTGGTATCTGTCCTTTCCGCCACCATCATCGGAATGATTTTGGGATAAAAATAAAAATTGATTGTCATGCAGATTTTTTATACACCGGATATTGCCGTCAATCCGGAACTCCCGGAAGAAGAGGCGGGGCATTGCGTGCGGGTTCTTCGCCTTACGGAAGGCGCGGAAATACTTCTTACAGATGGTAAGGGCTTCTTTTACAAGGCAAGCATTGCAAAAGCGCATCCAAAGCATTGTCTGGTCGATATCATCGAGTCATGGGAGGCGGGTAAGCCGTGGCCCTTTTACGTGCACATTGCCGTTGCTCCGACCAAGAACATGGACCGGATGGAGTGGTTTGCCGAGAAATCGACCGAGATAGGCATTGATGAGATAACGTGCCTGAATTGCCGCTTCTCCGAACGGAAAGAGGTAAAGACCCCGCGTCTGGAGAAGATTTTGGTGAGTGCGATGAAGCAATCGCAAAAAGCCGTCTTGCCCAAATTGAGGGGGATGACCGACTTCAAGGCTTTTGTCACGCAACCTTTTGACGGACGTAAGTTTATCGCACATTGTGAAGAGGGTGAGAAGCCTCTGATAAAGGAGATTTATCATGCCGGAGAGGATGCGTTGATATTGATCGGGCCGGAGGGCGATTTCAGTCCGGAGGAGATCGGGCTGGCCAAAGAGAACGGATTCGAGGCGATTTCGTTGGGAAAAAGCCGGCTTCGGACGGAAACGGCGGCCCTTATGGCTTGCCATACCTTACATGTGTTGAATGAGGGCTGATGTTTTCTTGTTGGCTGACTAAATTATTTTAGGATATGAGAAAATTGATTTTATGCGGGGCGTTGGCTTGGATGGTATCCTGGCTTTTTGCGGCACAGGTAGATACCTTGTCGGTGAGGAGTGAATGTATGCGGAAAGGAATAAAGACGATTGTCGTTGTTCCGGATGTAGCCAAAGAGCGGGCTTGTCCGACGGTTTATCTGCTTCATGGTTTTGGCGGAAATTATAAGACCTGGCTTCAGATTAAGCCGGAGCTGCCCCGGATAGCCGACAGGATGGGATTTGTTTTTGTGTGTCCGGACGGTGCGGGAAGCTGGTATTGGGATAGTCCCCGGAATCCGGATGTCCGGTACGAGACCTTCATTTCCACGGAATTGGTGCGTTTTGTAGATGCCCGTTACAATACGATAAAAGAACGTTCAGGGCGGGCGATAACCGGTCTGAGCATGGGTGGACACGGGGCGATGTGGAATGCGATACGCCATTCGGAGGTGTTCGGGGCGGCCGGAAGTACAAGCGGAGGACTGGATATCCGCCCTTTCCCGAAAAGCTGGGAGATGTACAAGCAATTGGGGGCTCGTGACGAACATCCGGATGTGTGGGACACGCATACGGTGATTAATCTGGTGCCGGGTCTGGAGAACGGCCGGTTGGCGTTGATTGTGGATTGCGGGTATGGCGATTTTTTCTTTGATGTGAATCAGAAATTCCACGAAGCGTTACTCGAGCGCGGGATAGACCATGATTTTTTGGTGCGTCCCGGTGAGCATAATAATACGTATTGGCGTAATTCCATCGATTATCAGCTTTTGTTTTTCCAGAAATATTTTGAGGGACGATGAATCGTGTTCGGGTTTCTTTCGTACTTTTGCATCAAAATTTGAACTGATAGAAAATGAGAAGTTTTGCGAGCGATAATAATTCGGGTGTTCATCCGCAGATACTGGATGCCATTATCCGGGCGAATGATAATCATGCCGTAGGCTACGGAGATGATCCTTGGACGGGCCGGGCGGCAGCTAAATTGAAGGAGGTATTCGGGGAATCCGCTTCTCCCTATTTTGTGTTTAACGGGACAGGGGCTAACTCGGTGGCCTTGCAGGCCGTGACTCGCCCTTTTAACAGCATTCTTTGTGCGGAAACGGCACATATAAACGTTGACGAATGTGGGGCCCCGGCTCGGATGAGCGGGTGTGCGGTGGTACCTATCGCCACTCCGGACGGCAAACTGACCCCGGAGTTGATTCGTCCGCATCTGCATAATTTCGGATTTTGTCATCATTCCCAGCCGAAAGCGGTTTATATCTCGCAGGTGAGCGAATTGGGTACGGTTTATACGATAGCCGAAGTGCGGGCCATAGCCGACTTGCTTCATCGGTATGATATGTACCTGCACATGGACGGAGCGCGCCTGGCCAATGCCTGTGCTTTCCTGAATTGTTCGATGAAGGAGGTGACGGTGGATGCCGGGGTTGATATCTTGAGCTTCGGAGGTACAAAAAACGGAATGATGATGGGCGAGGCGGTGATTACTTTCCGTCCCGAATTGACGGAATATATGCCGTATATCCGGAAGCAATCGGCCCAATTGGCCTCGAAATTGCGCTATATGTCCGCCCAGTTCCTCCCTTATTTGGAGAATAACCTTTGGCTGGAAAATGCAAGACATGCCAATGCTTGCGCCAAGCGTCTGGCGGATGTCTTGAGGGAGTTCCCCGAAGTGCATATCACCCAAAAGGTGGAATCGAACCAATTGTTCTTTACAATCCCGTCAGGACCTTTGAAGAAATTGCAGGAGAAATATTTCTTTTACATGTGGAACGAGGCGATAAACGAAGCGCGTTTTGTAACTTCGTGGGACACGACCGAGGAGGATATCCGGGGGCTGGAGGCATTTCTTAGAGAAATTTTGAAGTAAAACCTTTTTAATATCAAACCAAATGAAAAAGTATCAGATTGCAGTGGTTATGTCGTTGCTGGTAGCAAGCCTCTTTGGATGTAAAGAGAATCTGGCGGAAAAGACATTCATGAGCTATAACGTGAAGAATTGTATCGGTATGGATGGGAAAACCGATTATGCGCGTGTGGCAGGGGTTATCGATAAGGTAAATCCTGAGGTAGTGGCTATTCAGGAGTTGGATAGTGCGGCGGCACGTAGTAAGAATCTCTATGTATTGGGCGAATTGGCAAAGCTGACCGGTATGCATCCGACGTATGCTCCGGCAATCGATTATGATGGGGGAAAATATGGTATCGGGATTCTTTCGAAAGAGACCCCGATACGAGTTTACCGGCATCCGTTGCCGGGAAGGGAAGAGGCACGTATGTTGCTGATCGCGGAGTTTAAGGATTATGTGTATTGTTGTATGCACCTCTCATTGACGGAAGAGGACCGTATGGCCTCCTTGCCGATTATCCGGGAGGCGACATCCGGCTTCAACAAACCGTTGTTTATTGCAGGCGATTGGAACGCGACTCCGGAATCTCCCTTTGTACAGGAGATGCAAAAAGATTTTACCATCCTGAATGATTTGCACGCATTTACGTGCCCGTCAGATACACCGCGGGTAACGATTGATTATATAGCGCTCCGCCATACTCAGGCGATAAACCTCCTGCATCAGGAGAGTCAGGTGGTACAAGCTCCGGTAGAATCGGATCATCTTCCTGTATTTGTCGGGATTGTCTGGAAAAATAAATAACGGATAGATCGAAGATAGCCCATGGAGATAAGCAGAGAGGAATTGCATGAGTCTGCCCGGCCGGCACAATCTGCCGATTTGATTTACGGAATAGATGACCGTCCGCCTTTTAAGGAGGCCCTGTTTGCGGCGCTTCAGCACTTGCTGGCCATTTTTGTGGCGATTATTACTCCGCCTTTGATTATAGCGAATGCGCTGAAGTTGGATTTGGAGACAACCGGGTTCTTGGTTTCGATGGCGTTGTTCGCTTCCGGTATATCCACCTTTATCCAATGCCGGCGCTTTGGACCGCTGGGGGCCGGTCTTCTGTGCATTCAAGGGACAAGCTTCTCTTTTATCGGGCCGATTATTACTGCGGGGATGATGGGCGGATTGCCGATGGTGTTCGGTGCTTGTATCGGAGGTGCGCCTGTCGAGATGATTATAAGCCGTACATTCAAGTATATGCGGAATATCATCACTCCGTTGGTTTCCGGTATTGTAGTTCTGCTGATTGGATTGAGCCTGATTAAAGTGGGAGTTGTCTCCTGCGGAGGGGGATACGAAGCGATGGATAACGGTACGTTTGGCTCTGTACGCCATATTGGTGTAGCGGCCACGGTGTTGCTCAGTGTCCTGTTCTTTAACCGGTGTAAGAACAAGTACCTGCGCATGAGTTCTATCGTGCTTGGATTGTGTATAGGCTATGCCCTTTCGTTTGCCTTAGGAATGGTTGACCTGGATGCCGCTTCCTCGCAGAGTTTTACTAACCTGAATATTCCGCAACCTTTCAAATACGGAATCGAGTTTAATGTATCTACCATTATAGCCATAGGATTGGTTTATCTGATTACCGCCATCGAAGCGACGGGGGATATTACCGCCAACTCGATGATATCGGGTAAATCGATAGAGGGAAAAGAGTATCTGCGGAGAGTCTCAGGCGGAGTTTTGGCCGATGGATTCAACTCGTTTCTGTCGGGAATATTCAGTTCGTTCCCGAATTCGATTTTTGCTCAAAATAACGGAATCATACAATTGACCGGAGTGGCCAGCCGGTATGTCGGTTATTATATTGCCGGTATGTTGATTCTGATGGGATTGTTCCCGGTGGTCGGCGTTGTTTTCTCTTTAATGCCTGATGCTGTATTAGGCGGAGCTACGCTATTGATGTTCGGAACCGTTGCCGCGGCGGGTATTCGGATTATTGCGGCGCAAGAAATTAATCGAAAGGCCACTTTGGTATTAGCCGTGAGTCTTTCCTTGGGATTGGGGGTGGAGCTTATGCCGGACATCTTGAACGCAGCACCCGATGCCGTAAAGGGAATCTTTGCTTCCGGCATTACCACGGGTGGTTTGACCGCTATTTTATCGAATATATTGATTCACGTGAAAGAAGAAAAGAAAGTATAATGATATGGAATTACTCAAACAACGTATTATGCAGGATGGCCGTTGCTATCCGGGTGGAATCCTGAAAGTGGACAGTTTCATCAATCATCAGATGGATCCGATGTTGATGTATAAGATTGCAGAGGAATTTATTCGCCGTTTCCAAGGGGAGAATATCAATAAAATCGTGACGATTGAGGCGAGCGGTATTGCTCCGGCTATTATGGTGGGATATATCATGCAGCTTCCGGTGGTGTTTGTCAAGAAGAAAAAACCGAAGACTATGGAGAATATGTTGAGCACAACGGTGCATTCCTTTACGAAAGACCGTGATTATACGGTATGTATCAGCAGTAATTTCCTGACACCGGAGGATCATATTTTGTTTATTGATGATTTCCTGGCTTTTGGTAATGCGGCAATGGGTATTATAGAACTGGCCAAGCAATCCGGAGCGCATATCGCCGGAATGGGATTCATCATTGAAAAGGCATTCCAGGATGGAGGGAAGATGTTGCGAGAGCAGGGAATTCATGTGGAAAGCTTGGCTATTATAGATAGTTTGGATGATTGTAAGATTCAAATCCGTAATGAACGTTGAGAAGGAGGAACTATGATACGAATTGTTTTATTCCTGACTTGTTTTTTTATGTCTTATGCAGTTATGGCACAGAAATCGGTTATTCTTTTTCCGGATGTGGCTCCCGGTGAGAAAAGACTCTTAACGGAGACGCGGGACGATACGGGTGCGAAGGTCGGTGATTTGAGCGTTTTGCGTATCTCTAATGTCAGCATTCCGGCTATTACCATATATCCCGCTAATCCGGATGTGGCTTCCGGTGCGGCGATGGTGGTATGTCCCGGAGGCGCTTATGAGATATTGGCTTATGATTTGGAAGGAACGGAGATTTGCAATTGGTTGAATGAGGCCGGAATTACGGCTATTCTTCTGAAATATCGTGTCCCGCGTCGTCCGAACAGGCCTATGTATGAGGCTCCGCTTCAAGATGTCCAACGGGCCATCCGCTATGTACGTGCTCATGCGGACGAATTGGGTATAGATCCGGAACGTATCGGTGTGATGGGTTTCTCTGCCGGTGCCCATCTTTCGGTTATGGCTTCGACGGCATACGCCAAACGTAGTTATCCGGTTATAGATGAGGTAGATCAGGTGAGTTGCCGGCCGGATTATTGTCTGTTGGTTTATCCGGCCTATCTGAGTGGCGAGAATTTTCAATTGGCTCAAGAAATCAAGGTGACGAAAGACGTTCCGCCTACATTGATTATCCAGGCAGAAGATGATAAGGCTTTTATAAATAGCAGTCTTTTCTATTATTATGCCTTGAAAGAGGCGGGAGTGCCGGCCTGGATGCACTTGTATAGTACTGGCGGACATGGTTATGGATTGCGCGATACGGGATGTATGGTGAACGAATGGCCGGATCGGGCCGAAGATTGGTTTCAGGAATTGGGGGTGTTTGATTGAAAGATTCCTGAAAACATGAAGGTGTTTCATAATGGGTATATGGCACACTGGTAACACAGATGCGACAAGATGACCACAGATTTATTTAATTCAATAAAAAAGAATCTGCGATCATCTGTTAAATCTGCGTTATCTATGTGCCATTTTCTATTTTGACACAGCTTCTATGTTGATTGTGGGAAATAGTTATTTGACGCACTCCCTTATTGGTTTTTGAGGAATGCGGACTAATCCTTAAACAAGGATTTGGCTATCCCTAATTCTAATCCGCGAAGTTCGGCAAGACCTCGGAGGCGGCCAATGCACGAGTACCCCGGATTGGTCTGTTTGCGCAAGTCATCTACCATTTGGTGTCCATGGTCCGGCCGTACCGGAATAGAGATTCTTCGGCGCTGCTCCACGTCCAGCAAAGCTTTCATCATGCCATACATATCGACATTCCCCTCCAAATGATTCGCTTCATAAAAGTTCCCTTCGGTATCACGCTGGGTACTCCTTAAATGAACAAAATTAATTCGGTCTCCAAATTCATACATCATAGAGACCAGATCGTTGTCTGCCCGAACACCTAAGGAGCCGGTACACAGACATAATCCGTTTGAACGATTGGGTACCCGTTTGATTAGTTGACGGAAATCATCAGCGGTAGACAAAATGCGTGGTAATCCTAATATCGGATAAGGGGGGTCATCCGGATGAATCACGAGACAGATGCCAACTTCGTCCGCGACAGGGGTTATTTCAGAGAGAAAATACACCAAATTGTCACGGAGTTTTTCAGCGTTGATATCTTTATATCGGTCCAACGCTTCTTGGAATTGGGCTAATGTAAAGCTTTCTTCCGCACCGGGTAATCCGGCAAGTATATTATGTGTTAATGTCTCCTTTTCCGATTCGCTCATCTGCTCGTAACGCCTGAATGCACGCCGTTTATCGCTTTCGGAATATTCTTGTTGGGCATCCGGCCGTTTTAGGATGTAGAGGTCAAAAGCCATAAAGGCATCTCTTTCGAACCGCAGCGCTTTTGAGCCATCAGGCAATGTGTAAGCCAAATCCGTACGTGTCCAATCCAATACCGGCATGAAATTGTATGTGACACAATGGATGCCACATGCCGCTAAGTTGCGGAGTGTTTGTTTGTAATGGTCAATGTATAGCTGGAAATTTCCGGTTTGTGTTTTTATATGCTCATGTACCGGTACGCTTTCCACGATACTCCATACTAATCCGGCATCAGCTATCAGATCCTGCCTTTTCTTTATTTCCTCGATCGGCCAAATTTCTCCATTGGGAATATGATGCAGCGCATGAACGATGTCGGTAGCTCCTGCCTGTCGGATATCTTCTAAACTGACCGGATCGTTCGGTCCATACCAGCGCCAAGATTGTTTACATAAATACATGTTGAATGATGAATTAGGAATGTTAGATAGAAAATGCATTAAAACCTCCGTCGATGACGGTCAGCGTCCCGGAAACAAACAGGCTGGCATCGCTGGCTAACCATTGCAATGTCCCGAGCAATTCTTCCGGTTCTCCGAATCGGCCAAATGGCGTATGAGCGAGTATGGCTTCAGAACGAGGCGTAAGACTTCCGTCCGGATTGGTCAGTAAAGTCCGGTTCTGCTCTGTCAGGAAGAAACCGGGAGCGATGGCATTTACACGGATCCCGGCACCAAACTTAGTGGCCATCTCTCCGCATAGATATTGCGTAAAGTTGATAACAGCTGCTTTAGCCGCCCCATATCCGGCTACACGTGTCAAAGGCCGTAAAGCTGCTTCGGAGGCAATATTGATAATCGAACCCTTTTTTTGTTTCACCATAGCTTGCGCGAATACCAGGGTGGGAAGAATGGTCCCGAAAAGGTTCAGATCCACCACTTGGCGGACGGCTTCGATGTCCAAATCGAATAGTGTTTTGTCGGGCGGGATAGTAGCTCCGGGCTGATTCCCTCCGGCTCCGTTAATCAGGACATCGATGCGTCCGTACCGCTCCATTATTTGTTGATAAT
>ERZ857521.1616-NODE-1616-length-25416-cov-3.271125_pt1 | contig 25416 bp, 25 predicted proteins | sample MGYA00519701_ERZ857521 | MGnify/ENA primary metagenome ERZ857521 (study PRJEB31778, sample SAMEA3449346) | human gut metagenome | biome: human gut; feature: human-associated habitat; material: faeces | place: United Kingdom | collected 2010/2012 ...
GTGCACCTGTGCCGATATTGGCGCCTCCACAGGCGGATTTACTGACTGCATGCTGCAAAACGGCGCAGCCAAGGTTTACGCGGTGGATGTGGGCTATGGCGAACTGGCCTGGTCCCTGCGCAATGACCCCCGGGTCATCAATATGGAGCGCACCAATATCCGGTACCTCACCGATGAACAGATCCCCGAGCCCATTGACTTCATCTCGGTGGATGTGTCCTTTATCTCGCTGACCCTGATCCTGCCGGTGGTGTACCGTTTCCTGCGGGAGGGCGGCAGCTGTGCCTGCCTGGTCAAGCCGCAGTTTGAAGCCGGACGGGAAAAGGTCGGGAAAAACGGCATCATCAAGGACCCGGCTGTGCATCTGGAAGTGCTGCAGAAGATCTACCGGTTCGCCCTGGAACTGGGCTTCTCGGTGCGGGGACTGGATTTTTCCCCCATCAAGGGCGCCAAGGGAAACATCGAATACCTGATGTATCTGTGCAAGGACAGCGAGCCGTCCACCGTGTCTGAGGAGGATCTCTCCGCTATTGTGGGCTCCTCGCACGAGGATCTGGATGACTGATTGATTGGGAGGGACAGCCATGCGCTTTTATCTGGTTGTGAATCTGGATAAGGCCAATGCGGCAGACTGCGCGGCTGAGGCAGCCGCAGAGCTGCTGCGCTGTGGAGCCGAAGTGCTGCTCACACCTGAGCTGAATGCGGTGCTGAACTGTTCCGGCTGTCAGGTTCTGGACGACCGGGAAGCCATGCAAAGCTGTGATGCCGCCATCAGCATCGGCGGCGACGGCACCATGATCCACACCGCACTGGACGCGCTGGAATTTGACCGCCCGGTGATCGGCATCAACTCAGGACGGCTGGGGTATCTCACCCAGATCGAGCCGCCGTTCGGGGACAGCCTGCAGAAGCTGGCTGCCGGACAGTTCGGCATACAGCCTCGGACAGTGCTTTCCGTCACAGTCCGTCAGCCGGATGGCAGCACCTGTCAGAGCTATGCGCTCAATGATGTGGTCATTGCCCGGCAGATGGTCGCCAGTATGATCGACATCGAGGTGTTCCGGGGCGGAGCCGCATTTGCTTCCTACCGGGCTGATGGCCTGATTTTTGCCACACCCACCGGTTCCACCGCCTATTCCATGTCGGCTGGCGGAGCCATCGTCGATCCAGGCATGGACTGCCTGATCGTCACACCCATCTGTCCCCATTCGCTGGCGGACCGCAGTGTAGTGCTGGGGCCGGATGCCCCATTGGAAGTGCGGCTGGTCACCCGGAACACACCTCCGGATGCCGGTGTCGCAGTGGATGGCACAACCATCTGTCCCATGGTGGATGGTACCCGGCTTGAAATTTCCGCTGCCGCCCGGAAATCCCGTTTTATCCAGCTCAGCGCAAGCAGTTTTTATCAGACTCTTGGAAAGAAACTCACGGGAACCGAACCCGCTGAAATAGAGAGAAAGGCGTGATCGCATGAAGACCGAACGACATCGAAAAATCCTGGAACTGATCTCGGATAATGCTGTGACCACTCAAGAGGAACTGATGGCAATGCTGTCCGATGCAGGGTTCCGTGTAACCCAGGCCACTGTATCCCGGGACATCAAGGAACTGCGTCTGGTAAAGGTACAGAGCTCAGACGGACGCTACATATATGCCAAGCCCACCCAGGATCGTCAGACCGGCGATATGGAAGGGTTCCGCAGTATTTTTACCCAGTCGCTGCTGCACATCGACTATGCCAACAATATCGTGGTGATCAAATGCAGAACCGGTATGGCAAATGCCGTATGTGTATCCATGGATCAGCTGCACTGGAAAGGGGTTGTTGGCACCCTCTCCGGTGATGACACCATCTTTGTACTGATGCGCAATGAAGAACAGGCGGCAGAGTTTGTGGATCAGCTTCACAAAATCAGCCGGAAGTAAAGGGGCGATCCGAATGCTTTCCCAGCTTTACATCAAGAATATTGCAGTTATCAAGGAAGCGGATATCAACTTTGCCCAGGGATTCAATGTCTTTACCGGTGAGACCGGCGCAGGCAAAACCATTCTGATCAATGCCATCAATGCGGTGCTGGGAGAGCGTACCTCCCGGGATATTATCCGGACCGGGGAAAATTCGGCTTCGATCACAGCTGTCTTTGACGATGTCCCGCCCAGGGTTCTGAGTACACTGGCAGATCTGGGATATGAGATCGAATCGGGCGACAGTCTGCTCATCATGCGCACCCTCCATCAGGACGGCAAGACCCAGTGCAAGATCAACGGGCAGCCTGCTACGGTATCCATGCTTAAAAACATCTCCGGCATGCTCATCAATGTCCATGGACAGCACGACAGCCAGCAGCTGCTTTCGGCAGAAAAGCATCTGGGCTACATCGATCTGTACGGCGGTCTGGGACAGGCTCTGAGCGAGTACCAGACTGAGTTTGCCCGGCTCCGGGAGATCAATGACCGGATCGGGGCACTCTCAGCCGATGAGGCGGAAAAGGCGCACAAAACCGACCTGCTCACCTATCAGATCAATGAGATCACCGAAGCAGCCCTGACCTCCGGGGAGGAGGAGGAACTGCTGTCCCAGCGCCGGATTCTGCGCAATTCTGAGCGGATCACCCAGGCTCTGGCAGCGGCTCTGGCTCTGCTGAGCGGCGATGACAACGGCGAAACTCCCGGCATTGTGGAGCAGATGGAAGAACTGGCTGCCCAGCTGGAGGAAGCCGGACGGTACATGGAGGACTTTGCGCCCACAGCCACTGCGGTGAGCGGTTACAAATATGAGCTGGAGGACTGTGCTTCCAGCGTACAGGACGCCCTGGACAATATGGATTACGATCCTGCCCGGGCGGAGTATATCGAAAACCGTCTGGATACCATCAATATGCTCAAGCGCAAGTATGGTGCGGACATTCCTGCGATCCTGGCTTTCCTGGAAAAGGCCAAGGCCGAGCTGGACGACATCACCTTCTCGGAGGAGAAGCTGGCCCAGCTGGAGCAGGAGCGCAGCCGGCAGTTTGCCCGGTGCTATGACCTGGCACGGCAGCTTTCCGCAGACCGGAAAAAGGCCGCGGAGGAGTTTACAGCCAAGATTCAGGAGGAGCTGCAGTTCCTGGATATGTCGGCAGTGCGGTTCCTTCCGGTGTTCCGGGAAAAGGCGCTGTCCTCCCTGGGAATGGACGACTTTGAGCTGCAGGTCAGCACCAATGTGGGCGAAGAGCCCAAGCCGCTGGCAAAGATCGCTTCCGGCGGTGAGCTGTCCCGAATCATGCTGGCGATGAAGAATGTGCTGTCCGACCGGGACAATGTGGACACCATGATCTTTGATGAAATCGACACCGGTGTCAGCGGACGGGCTGCCCAGAAGATCGGACGGAAGCTCCATGAGGTATCCGCCGGACGGCAGGTGATCTGCGTGACCCACCTGGCCCAGGTGGCAGCCTATGCCGACCACCATCTGCTCATCAGCAAGAAGGTGCGGGACGGCAAGACCTTCACCAGTGTGGAATCGCTGAGCGAGGAAGAGCGCACCCAGGAGCTGGCCCGGATCATGGGCGGCGATGTGATCACACCGGCAACCCTCAGTGCCGCTGCGGAACTGCTGGAAAAATCCCGTTGACAATCCCGATGGGATATACTATAATGCAACTAATAGCTGTGACGGGAACAGGTAACCGGCAGGACTGGACTGCAGAGAGCCTTTGGTTGGTGGAAAAAGGCGGAGGTCGGCTGGTGAGTACATCCCTGAGCTGCAGTCTGAACCAAGAGTAGGATGAGCCGCGTTGGCTGCGTTAACAGCCCTGGACACAGAAACTGTGTCCGCTGAGGCTGCGTAATGCAGCGAACAGAGGTGGTACCGCGCTATTGATGCGCCCTCTATCCGTAATGATGCGGATAGAGGGCGCTTTTTGTATGGAAAAAGGAGGATAAACAAATGGGAATTTATGAAGAACTGCAGGCCCGCGGCCTGATCGCACAGGTGACTGATGAGCCCGAAATCCGGGAACTGATCAACAACGGCGGCGCCCGGTTCTATATCGGCTTTGACCCCACAGCGGATTCGCTGCATGTGGGACATTTCATGGCGCTCTGCCTGATGAAGCGTCTGCAGCTGGCAGGCAACCGTCCCATCGTGCTGATCGGCGGTGGTACCGGCATGGTAGGTGACCCCTCCGGCCGTACCGATATGCGCACCATGATGACCCCCGAAACCATCCAGCACAACTGCGACTGCTTCAAGAAGCAGATGGAGCGGTTCATTGAGTTCGGCGAGGACAAGGCTGTCATGGTCAACAATGCCGACTGGCTCATGGATCTCAACTATGTACAGCTGCTCCGGGAAGTAGGCGTACACTTCTCGGTGAACAATATGCTCCGTGCCGAGTGCTACAAGCAGAGAATGGAAAAGGGCCTGAGCTTCCTGGAGTTCAACTACATGATCATGCAGGCCTATGACTTCCTGCACCTGCACACCACTCTGGGCTGCAATATGCAGTTCGGCGGCAACGACCAGTGGAGCAACATGCTGGCAGGTACCGAGCTGATCCGTAAAAAGACCGGCGATGATGCCTATGCCATGACCATCACCCTGCTGCTCAACAGCGAGGGCAAGAAGATGGGCAAGACTGCCAGCGGCGCAGTATGGCTTGATCCCAACAAGACCACTCCGTTTGAGTTCTTCCAGTACTGGCGCAACATCGACGACCAGGATGTCATGAAGTGCATCCGGCTGCTCACCTTCCGTTCGCTGGAGGAAATCGAAGAGATTGAGCATTGGGACCCCAGCCGCATCAACGAAAAGAAGGAACTGCTGGCCTACGAACTCACTGAGATGGTTCACGGCAAGGAAGAGGCCGACAAGGCTCTGGAAGCTGCCAAGGCTCTCTTTACCCCCGGTGCTGACAGCGCCAATGTACCGTCCTTTGCTCTGGAGGCTGCTCATTTCAGTGCAGAGGGTACCATTCCGGTGATCGATGTCCTCACTCTGGCAGGACTCTGCCCCTCCAAGTCGGAAGCCCGCCGTGCAATCCAGCAGGGCGGCGTGACCGTTGGTGAGGAGAAAGTGACTGACCTGGCTGCTGTTCTGACCCAGGAAGAGGTCAAGAATGGCGTGATGGTCCGCCGTGGTAAGAAGACCTTCAAGAAGATCACCCTGGCATAATCAGGAATCGCATGAGAGCAGCTCTGCCGTATGCCGGCTGCCCAGAAAGCAGGCAGCGCTTCTGAAAGCCTGAAGCTGCTCCTCATACAGGGAAAAGATCCTCCGGACATCCATCCGGATGGTCTGTTCCGATTTCCGCACAGAAAAACCCTCCTGTCCGATTTTGATTAGGGCAGGAGGGTTTCTTTATTGTATCAGAAAGGGAAGGACTGTTCTTACAGGTAGCCGTTTTCAGCCAGGAGCTCTGCCATCAGCACCGCACCGCCGGCAGCACCGCGGATGGTATTGTGGGACAGGCAGACAAACTTGTAGTCATACTGGCTGTCCTCCCGGAGGCGTCCGATGGATACACCCATGCCATGCTCCTGATCCCGGTTGAGCCGGGTCTGGGGCATGTTGTCCTCTTCGAAATAGGTCAGGAACTGCTTGGGAGCAGAGGGAAGGTTCAGACGCTGGGGCTCTCCGGCGAATTCCTTCCAGCGGCGGAGGATCTCCTCCTTGGAAGGCTTGTGGTCAAAGCGTACAAAGACAGCTGCCAGATGTCCATCGGTAACCGGGACACGGATGCACTGGGTTGTGATGGACGGAGAAGAGGCCAGCTTGATCTCATCGCCCTCCACAGTACCCCAGATCTTCATGGGTTCCTTTTCGCTCTTCTCCTCCTCACCGCTGATGAAGGGGATCACGTTGTCCACCATTTCGGGCCAGGTTTCAAAGGTCTTGCCAGCGCCGGAGATCGCTTGGTAGGTGCAGGCCAGTACTTCACGGACGCCGAAGTCCCGCAGGGGTTCCAGGGCGGGGACATAGCTCTGAAGCGAGCAGTTGGATTTGACTGCAATAAAGCCGCGCTTGGTTCCCAGACGGCGGCGCTGTGCATCAATAATCTTCATGTGATCGGCGTTGATCTCCGGGATAATCATGGGGACATCGGGGGTGAAGCGATGGGCGGAGTTATTGGAGATCACCGGGCATTCGGCCTTGGCATAGCGTTCCTCCAGGGCACGGATCTCGTCCTTCTTCATATCCACAGCACAGAACACAAAGTCCAGGCCGTCTGCCATCTTCTCCACATCGGAGGCGTCATACATCACCAGATCTGCCATGGAAGCCGGAACCGGAGTGGACATAGCCCAGCGGCTGCCCAGAGCCTCTCGGTAGGTTTTGCCGGCGGAGCGGGGAGAAGCCGCCAGCTTGACAACCTCAAACCACGGATGGTGCTCCAGCAGTGAAACGAACCGCTGTCCGACCATGCCAGTTGCTCCTACTACGCCTACCTTATATTTTTTCATAGAAATCAGTCCTTTCAGCCGAATCAGGCAAGATTTTATTGAAAAGAGGCCCCGGTTGTTCTATAATGAAATAGATTGGGTTCATTCTTTTTCCAGATTGTGTCCTCGAATGGGAAACAACTGTATTTGAATGATATAGTATCACCCGTTTCCCGAAAAGTCAATGCTTTTTTGGAGCATTCTTTTTTCGCCAAACAAAAAACTATATTCTGTATCTGTGTGATATACATACTTTTTCTAAGGAGTCCTGCAACATGAAAAAATCTGATTTCTGGTTCGATCTGCCGGAAGAACTGATCGCCCAGACCCCCATTGAGCCCCGGGATGCGTCCCGTGTCATGCTTCTGGATAAGGAGACCGGCGCCACTGGTGAATGCGTATTCCATGACATCATCGACCGGCTCAATCCCGGCGATCTGCTGGTGCTCAACAATTCCCGTGTTCTGCCGGCACGTCTGTATGGCTACCGGGAGGGAACCGGCGGTCACATGGAATTCCTGCTGCTCAAGCAGGTACAGAAGGATGTGTGGGAAGTCATGGTTCGCCCCGGCAAGAAGGCACGGGAAGGCCTGGTCTTTGAGTTCGGCGACGGACGCCTGAAGGCAGAGGTGCTCTCCACCACCGAGGGCGGCAACCGTCTGGTGCGGTTCCACTACGATGGGGAGTTCTATTCGCTGCTGGAGGAGATCGGCAACATGCCGCTGCCGCACTACATCACAGCGGAGCTCAAGGACAAGGAGCGTTACCAGACTGTATACTCCAAGGATCTGGGTTCTGCGGCGGCTCCCACAGCGGGTCTGCACTTCACCAAGGAGCTGCTGGAACGCATTGAGCAGAAGGGCGTGGGCATTGCCTACGTGACCCTGCATGTGGGCCTTGGCACCTTCCGTCCGGTCAAGACTGAGGAGATCACCGACCACCAGATGCATTCCGAGCACTACTACATCACCCCGGAAACTGCTGAAAAGATCAACCGCACCAAGGAACAGGGCGGACGGGTCATTGCGGTGGGAACCACCAGCTGCCGGACCCTGGAATCGGCTGCGGATGAGAACGGACGCATCCATGAGTGCAGCAACGATACCAGCATCTTCATCTATCCCGGATACAAGTTCAAGGTGCTGGATGGCCTGATCACCAACTTCCATCTGCCCGAAAGCACCCTGATCATGCTGGTGAGCGCACTGGCAGGTTATGAGCATACCATGGCAGCCTACAAGGAGGCTGTGGAGAAGAAATTCCGCTTTTACAGCTTCGGCGATGCAATGTTCATTGCAGATCAGCCGGATCTCAGGAGGTAAGAATGTATAAACTGATCAAGAAACAGGGAAATGCCCGGCGCGGCGAATTCCAGACGGTTCATGGCACAGTCCAGACCCCGGCCTTTATGAATGTCGGCACATCGGCAGCCATCAAGGGCGGCATCTCGTCCTATGACCTCAAAGATCTCAAATGTCAGGTGGAACTCTGCAACACCTATCATCTGCATCTGCGTCCCGGAGATGATGTGATCCGGGACCTGGGTGGCCTGCACAAGTTCATGGGCTGGGACCGTCCCATCCTCACCGACAGCGGCGGATTCCAGGTATTCTCCCTGTCCTCGCTGCGTAAGATTGAGGAGGAAGGCGTCTACTTCCAGTCACATATCGATGGACGGCGCATCTTCATGGGACCGGAGGAGAGCATGCGCATCCAGTCCAACCTGGCTTCCACCATTGCCATGGCCTTTGATGAGTGCATCGAGAACCCCTCCACCCGGGAGTACACCGCCCGCTCCATTGCCCGGACTGTCCGCTGGCTGGAGCGCTGCAAGAAGGAGATGCAGCGTCTGAATTCGCTGCCGGAGACCATCAACAAGAATCAGCTGCTGTTCGGCATCAACCAGGGATCGACCTTTGAGGATCTGCGCATCGAGCACATGAAGCAGATTGCCGACCTGGACCTGGACGGCTATGCCATCGGCGGTCTCGCGGTAGGTGAAACCGCTGAGGAGATGTACCATATCATCGAAGCAGTGGAGCCCTATATGCCTGCGGACAAGATCCGCTATCTCATGGGCGTGGGTACTCCGGTCAATATTCTGGAAGCAGTCGCCAGAGGCGTGGATCTCTTTGACTGTGTTATGCCCAGCCGGAATGCCCGCCATGGTCATATCTTCACCTGGGATGGCGTCATCAACCTGATCAATGCCAAGTATCAGCGGGATGACCGTCCCATTGATGAGCACTGTGACTGTCCGGTCTGCCGGCAGCATTCCCGTGCCTATATCCGTCATCTGCTCAAGGCAGGGGAGATGCTGGGCATGCGTCTGGCTGTCATGCACAACCTCTACTTCTACAATACCCTGATGGAACGCATCCGGGAGGCACTGGACAACGATACCTTTGATGAATTTTATCAGAAATATGTCCCGATCCTGGGCCGCCGCATCTGACAGCCCAGAGAATTGGCGTAAAATCGGGGATTTTTTCAGTTCTCCCTTGCAAGCAGCCGTTTTTTTCTGTATAATATTTCTTGTATATTTTTTGGAGGTGCAAATCTATGTTTTCCAATCTGATGCTCACTGCTGACAGCTCGAGCTATACTTATCTGTTCGGTCAGCTCGGCGTTATGATCGTAATGATCGCTGTACTCTGGTTCTTCCTGATTCGTCCCCAGAACAAGCGGGAAAAGGAAGTTTCCAAGATGCGTGAGGCTCTGGAAGTAGGCGATGAGGTTATTACCCGCGGCGGTATTATCGGTCGTGTTGTAAACCTCAAGGACGACTATGTAATGATCGAAACCGGCAGCGACCGTACCAAGATGCGGATCGCCCGTTGGGCTATCGACATCAACACCACCGCTGAGAAGGAAAAGTAAGAGAATTTCTCAAAAGGTGTACTGATATGCATTTCGGTGTAATATCTTTATAGCGGAAACCGATATCGTATCAGGAGGTCGTCGCTTTATGATGTCTGAAAAACACCCTACCGGAAAACATCTGCCTCATCCTGTCAAGCCTGTGCTGCTCTGTTCTTTGATCGGCGCGGCGGCCGTAGCGCTTCTGCTGGCTGGATTTTCCTTCCTGCTGACCCTGCAGGATCTTCCGCATTCCGCGGTGGAACCACTGGCTTTGCTGGCTGGTGGTGCCGGTTGTCTGCTGGCTGGATTTCTCTGTGCCAAGCTTCATGGACGCAGCGGTCTGCTCACCGGCGCCGCCTGCGGAGTGATGGTATTCGGGATCATCTTCCTGACCGGATGCCTGACAATGGGCGGGGCACTGGGACCCTCAGTCTGGCTGAAGGGATTGATTTTCCTGTTCTGCGGCGCCATTGGCGGTGTTTTGGGGGTGAACACAGCCCTTCCGGTGAAATAGCTATTTACACAGGAATGGGTTTTGTGGTATAATTTAGCTACACTGAAACCTATGAACGAAAAGAGGATATAAACTATGACACATGTTAAGACTCTGAACAAGGCTAATCTCAAGGAAAGCTGCGCCAAGGGCGGCTGCGGCGAGTGCCAGGCTTCCTGCCAGTCTGCTTGCAAGACTTCCTGCACCGTTGCTAACCAGAAGTGCGAGAACCCCAACCGCTAAACGGTTGATCTAAACTGAACGCAGTTACAGTTAAGGGACAGTTTCTGTCCCTTAACTTTTGTCCCCGAAAAAATATAAGGAGATCAAAATGATACATAAGTATTTTCAGAACGGCTATTATATCGTACTGGATGTAAACAGCGGTGCTGTGCATGTAGTGGATGAACTGTTCTATAATATGCTGGACCATGTTTCGGAAGATCTGGCTGAGGAGTGTCCGGAGGAGATCGTCCGTGCCTTCTCGGACCGCTGGTCGGAAGAGGAGATCCGTTCTACCTATGCTGAGATGGTTTCCCTCAAGAAGGAGGGTCAGCTGTTCAGTGCGGATGATTATGCCCAGTTCGCAGATATGATGGTTTCTTCACCCATCAAGGCACTCTGCCTGAATATCGCCCATGACTGCAACCTGCGCTGCGAATACTGCTTCGCTGGCAAGGGTGACTACTGCCAGGGCCGTATGCTCATGACTGAGGAAGTGGGCAAGGCAGCCATCGATTACCTGCTGCACTATTCCCAGGGCCGTCACAACCTGGAAGTGGACTTCTTCGGCGGTGAGCCGACCATCAACTTTGATGTAGTCAAGAAGGTGGTAGAGTATGCCCGCTCCAAGGAGAAGGAATACGATAAGAAGTTCCGCTTTACCATCACCACCAACGGCCTGCTCCTCAATGATGATATGATCGATTTCATCAACAAGGAGATGTACAATGTAGTCTGCTCCACCGATGGACGCAAGGAGGTCAATGACCGTGTGCGTGCCCGTGTGGACGGCAGCGGCTGCTATGATGCCATTATCCCGCACTTCCAGGAGCTGGTCCGGAAGCGTGAGAATTCGGAATATCCCGAAAACTGGCAGTATTATGTCCGCGGCACCTTCACCAAGTACAATAAGGACTTCGGCGAAGATGTCCTGCACATGAACTCCCTGGGCTTTGATCAGATTTCCATCGAGCCGGTTGTAGCTGATCCCAAGCAGCCCTATGCGCTGACCTATGAGGATCTGCCCGAGGTATTCGAGGAATATGACCGCCTGTCCAAGATCATGATCGAAAAGCAGAAGTCCGGCAAGGGCTTTAACTTCTATCACTTCATGATCGATCTGGATCAGGGTCCCTGTGCCATCAAGCGCCTGAGAGGCTGCGGCTGCGGCAATGAATATGTAGCCATCACTCCCGATGGTGATGTATATCCCTGCCATCAGTTCGTTGGTCATGAGGAGTGGAAGATGGGCAATGTATTCGATCTCTCCATCAACAAGGAGATGAAGGATAACTTCGCCCGGGCCACTGTATATCACAAGCCCAAGTGCCAGGACTGCTGGGCCAAGTTCTACTGCAGCGGCGGCTGCAACGCCAATAACTGGCAGTATATGGGCAATGTGCTGGATTCCTTTGATCTCGCCTGTGAGATGGAGAAGAAGCGTCTGGAATGCGCCATTATGATCCAGGCTGCACTGGCAGAATAAAATCCCCCTATACAAACGAAAAGACCTGCGATTTATATCGCAGGTCTTTTTTGCTTATAGCCGGGGTACTAAATGAGCGCCCGTCCACATATATATCAGACAGAATCTGAAAGAAGGACGGGCTGTGAATATGTATACCAGTGTTGATCTGAGTGCTCTGCGTGGGAAAAAGCCTTTTACAGGAAGATCCGGAGGTCAGGCCCATCTGCCGGACCGCTGGACAATACTGCTGGGAGTCAGCTATCTGCTCGGCATTCTCCTGGGCACCAAGGCCATGGAACTGGCCCCGGAAAATCTCCAGAGCGGAATGCTGACCATCTTTTCCGAACATCTGGCTGCCCGGACTTCCCAGACTTTGCAGCAGGCTGTCCTTTCAGCATTCTGGCAGGCGGCAGTCCCGCTGACCTTGCTGTTTCTGCTGGGATTCTGCGCTCTGGCACTGCCATTGTTCCCGGCGGTACTGCTGTTTGAGGGGATGGGATATGGTGTTTCGGTATCTGCCATGCTGGAATATACCACACAGAGTGGTATTTCTGCTTTCATGGGAATGCTGTTCCTGGCGCCGTTTATCCTGTGCTGCGCTCTGATCTGGGTCCGCTTCGGAGCCGAAGCCATGAAACTGAGCCTCCAGTGCTGGAAAATCCTCTGTGCCGGAAATACCGGAGAACCGCTTGCCCTGAGTCAGTACTGCCGGAAATTCTTCTGTTCCCTTGGCGCCGCTGTTCTTTTGGCAGCAGCAAATGGTGTCTGGGTACAGCTTCTTGCCTCCAGAATGGGATAGGCTATTCTTTGGAATCCTCCTGGGACTTGGGCGCCTTTACCTTTGCCAGCGGAGAGCTGTCAATGGCCCGTTCGATCTGCTGGCTGGAAACATGGGTATAGATCTCAGTGGTGGAGAGATTCTCGTGTCCAAGGATCTCCTTGAGCACCCGAACATCAGCGCCGCCATACTGATACATCAGTGTTGCGGCTGTATGGCGCAGTTTGTGAGGGGAATAGCCCCGCCCGGACAAACCGGCAGCAGCCAGATATTTTTCGAGAATCTGTTCCACCCGGCGGGCAGAGATCCGGCTGCCCCGTTCTGAGAGAAACAGCGCCGGTTCATTGGTGCGATGCCGGTCCGAGAGAATCTTGGCCCGGACGGGCTCATATGCTTCCATTGCCTGAAGACAGGCTTCATTGACATAGATTATGCGCTCCTTGTTGCCTTTGCCCAGCAGCCGGAGCGTTTTTTCTTTTTTCCGGAGATCAGAGAGATTGAGACCCACCAGCTCCGAAACCCGCATTCCGCAGTTGATGAGGAAGGTGATCATACAGAAATCCCGGGGATTCTGGGCAGCAGCCACGGTCTGAAGCAGATCCAGCGACTCTTCCAGGCTGAGAAATTTGGGAAGGCTGTTCCGGATAGCCGGGAGATCCAGCTCCTTGGCAGGGCTCACTTCCAGCAGATCTGTCTTGGTGGTGATGTACTTATAAAAGGAACGGATGCTGGAAACCTTCCTGGCCCGGGTCACAGCGGAGTTATCCCGCTCTGTCAGGGTAAAGTTCAGATAGCCATAGATATCCGACAGCGTCACACCGCAGATCACCGAGGAATCCAGGTCATCAATGGTGATCTCTGAGAGATCAAATTCCCGCAGTCCCAGCACCTTGACCGCCTTGATATAGCGCAGGAAGGTGCGCAGGTCGATGAAATAGCCGTCCACAGTCCGGGGAGAGCGCCCGCGGATGGTTTCCATATAGTAGAGAAAATCTTTCAGCAGGGGAGGGCAGGCCTCCGCATATTCCCGTTTCACTGCAAAACCTCCTGACTGCATTTGGAATCCGGTGGCTGATAATTACTGTACTTATTATAGTATAAAGCCATATCGAATTCAAGAAAGCGGTCAGCAAGCAAAAAAGCTCCCTATTTGTTATAAAATTAACAAATAGGGAGTAAATTACCATGTGCGTCAGGTATAGCTGCTGTCTGAGCCAGCGGCTGTACAGATCAGGTCATTTTAATCCATATAACTGCTTAATCCATATAATCGCAGCCTGTATGCCTGGGCACCGGATATAATCTGTTGTGAGGCCTGTTTGGTGATCCGTTACGCCGCAGCCCTGCAAAAACCGCTGCGGCAACCGGATTTCTGTGTACAGACCAAAATATTAAGCCCAGGCCAAATCCAGACAAACAATCCGTGAGTCGTTGTCTGCTGCTGATAAAAGCCTGAGCCAGTGCGAAACTGAAACCAGGCTGCTCCAAGTGATCACAGCGAACATCACATTAACAGAGATTCTCTCTATAATATGTGTGGCTGGAAATTAGATTCTACAACATGAATGCTGAAACTCAATATATGATCCAGACGGATTCAGATGCTGTATGGTCGTTTTCTCCTCACCTTAATTTCGCTAAATTTTAATTTAGCGAAATCACTGATACGATTTTTGCCCAAGGATATAACTCAGGAACTTTCCCTCCTCCGAAGCATGCTCTGTGGTATCGACACAGCAATTCTCCAAACCAGTCCACAGATGCAAACCTGCAGCAGATATGTACGAACCGCCGCAGGGCGATTCAGTAAAACGAAACCTATTCAGAAGCCAGAGCCTTGACCGGGTCGAGCTGTGCCGCCCGGAGTGCCGGCTTTGCGCTGAACACAGTTCCCAGCAGTACAGTCATCACAGCACCGGCTGTCAGCAAAGTCGGATCGGTCTGGAATTCAAGGCTGAGCAGCTGACACGCAATCCAGGTAATGCCCTGTCCGGCCAGCAGCCCGAGGATCGCGCCATAGAAGCTCAGCAGACAGCCCTCCGCAATAAATTCCCCCAGGATCGCCGCATTTTTGGCTCCCACTGCCTTTTTGATCCCAATCTCATGGGTGCGTTCGGTCACACTCGCTGACATGACAGTCATTACACCAAGCCCGGATACCATCAGCGATACGGCAGAAATCGCCACCAACGACAATTTTACAATCTCGGCGATATTCTCCATCTTCTGCTTCTGAGCGAACATATTTTCCACTGTGTAGCTATCTGCCTGCTCCCCATACTGACGGGCCAGTGCATCTGCCAGCTTCTCCCCTTCCTGGTCTGCCGCCTCTGGATCAGATAGGGTCACTGCGATACGGTCATAGCCGGACTTTCCGCTGTTCTCCTGCAGCACATTATAGGGTATATAGACAAAGCCCGGCGCATAACTGTCCAGCATGGTCTGTACCAGGCTTCCCCCACTCTCTGCCACTCCCACGATTTCAAACTCCTGATAGGAGCCGTTCAGCATGATCTGGATCTTCTTCCCCACAATGTTGGTGCGCTGGTAGATCTTTTCCGCCAGACTCCGGTCGATAACACAGACAGACCGTTTCTCACTCAGATCGTCCGACTCCAGCAGGCGCCCATGCAGCAGATCCAGCTCCACAATCTGGGTACTGCCGCTGTCGATTCCCCAGACCGCGCACTGCTCCACGATTCCCTTGAGTTCGATCTGTGTATAGGCCATCACAATGGGCGAGGCTGACTCCACTGCCGGCTGTTCCCGCAGAGTATTGAGCTTCTCTTCCGTGAGAGGGACATCCGCCACTGTTTTATTGGCGGTGATGGTCACTGAACCCACCCCAAGGCTCTGGATCTCCTCCTCCACCAGTCCGGACCCGATCTCACCGACGGTGCTGACAATCACCACCAGCATCATGCCAATGGAAATGGATAACAGAGTGGGATACAGCCGCCGGCGCCGGCGTATCAGGCTCCGCATTCCATACAGCAGCCACTCAGCCCTCATAATATCCCTCCAATCGCACTGGCTGCCCCGATTGCAGGTTTTCCCCGATCAGAACAATATCCTCAGCGGTAATCCCGGAGAGGATCTGGGTCATTTCCGCAGTTTCCTCCCCAGTGGTGACGGGCTGTCTGACCGCCGCACCGGTATTGGACAGCAACCAGACATACTCCTGATTCTCCTCGTCCTGACAGACAGCCTGATAGGGTATAAACAGTCCATCGGTACTGGAGCGGGAAAGAATCTGTGCAGTGACAGCATAACCAGGCCGGGCTCCTTTGGAATCGGAAGTCAGCCGGACCTGCACCGGAACCAGCACCTGCAATGCGCCATTCTGCAGCGACTGCATGGCAGATGGGTTGATGGAAACCACTTCCCCACTGATCTCTCCGGTGATCCCGGCGCCCTGAATGAGTACCTTATCCCCCGGCTCAATTCCCGCTACACCCGCCTGCGGCACATACAGTTCTGCCCGCAGTTCCGAGAGATCCTCCACCACAATGGCAGCCTGCGGGGAATTGTACAGACTGTCCGACTGAAGATTCACAGCTGTAACAGTCCCATTGATGGCACTGGCATACTCCGGCGCAGCTGCCAGCTGCACGCTCTGCTCCCCGAGGCCGGAAGCGGACAGCAGACTTTCCAGCGAGGAGGCCTCCGGGTTTTCCAGGTAGCTTTTAAGAAAATCCGATGTCAGTTCCGGTGAAGTCATCAGCAGACCAGTGGCGGGCAGATCCACTGTGCAAAGTACCTGCCCTGCCGTAACCTGATCCCCCACCTCCACCAGGACATCTTCGGTCACCACTGGCGACGTAATGTAAGTCTCTGCACGGTCAAAGGCCAGGATCTGCCCGCTGCAGCTCACCGACTCTGTTCCCGGCTGCGTGGAAGCGGTCACATACCGGGCTGTGGGTATATTCTGATAATAAGCGGTCGGAAGCAAAGCTGCTCCCACTGCCAGCAGTCCGCCGGCAGTCAGAACCAAGATTCGATGCATAAAAATCCCCCCAGGTGTTCATCTGCTTTAGTTTGAACCACCCGGGAGGATTTTATAATCATCTTATTCAGTTTTATTTCTGCCAATGATTTTGCAGGCTTCATTGATGCTGGAAACAGGGATTACTTCCAGATCAGGCATCTGCTCGGTATTGAGCTGAGAGAGGTTGTGTCTGGGAACCATGCATCGCACAAATCCCAACCGATAGGCCTCCGATACCCGGTTCTGGATATGATTGACTGCCCGGACTTCTCCAGCAAGGCCGATCTCCCCAATGGCGATCAGATCGTCCGGGATCAGGCGGTCGGTGAGATTGGATACCAGTGCCAGTGCCACCGAGAGATCCGAAGCCGGTTCATCCAGCCGCAGGCCGCCCACCACATTGATATAGGCATCCAGCGAACCGAAGAAGTATCCGCACCGTTTCTCCAGTACTGCCAGGAGCAGAGCCATCCGGTTGAAATCAAATCCGGTTGCTGTGCGCCGGGGATTTCCAAAGGCGGTTTTGGTCACCAGAGCCTGAACCTCCGCCAGAATCGGGCGGCTGCCTTCCATCAGACAGGTCACGCAGGTACCCGATACATTCACCGGTCGTCCGGAGAGCATCATCATGGAGGGATTTGCCACCTCGGTCAGGCCACGGTCGGTCATCTCAAAGACGCCGATCTCATTGGTGGAGCCATAACGGTTCTTCACTGCCCGCAGAATCCGGTATGCCAGGTGCCGTTCGCCCTCAAAATAGAGAACACAGTCCACCATGTGTTCCAGAACCTTCGGTCCGGCAATGGCGCCGTCCTTGTTTACATGGCCCACAATAAAGATGGGAATGTCCGCGGATTTGGCTGTATAGATGAGCCGCTGGGTACACTCCCGCACCTGGGTCACGCTGCCCGGCGAGGACTGAAGATCCGAAAGGCTCATGGTCTGGATGGAGTCGATGATGGCAATATCCGGATGCACCTTGTCAATGGCGGCAACCACATGGTCGATGTCGGTGGTGGTAGCCAGGAAGAGATTGGGGCTTTCCACTCCCAGGCGCATGGCCCGGAGCTTGATCTGCCGAGCGCTCTCCTCTCCGGAGATGTACAGGACCCGCAGTCCCTGGCAGAGGAATTTGCAGATCTGCAGCAGCAGGGTGGATTTACCGATTCCCGGCTCACCGCTGAGCATGATCACAGACCCCTTGACAATGCCGCCGCCCAGAACCCGATCCAGCTCGGAAAGGTCGGTATGGAACCGGTTCTCCTCCGCCGAGGAGATGGCATCGATGGTGCTGACCTCCAGATTGGTGACCACCGGGGCTGCCTGAGCGGCTTTCCCGCCCATGGGAGCCGGGGATTTGAGCTGCTCCTCCATGGTGTTCCACTGACCGCATTCCGGGCACTTGCCGTACCACTTTGCCGACTCATAACCGCAGTTCTGGCATACATATGCTGTTTTTGATTTTGCCATGTTTTACACTCCTGTATTGTTGCACTTCCGGGGATTTATCCGCCCAGATATTCATTCAAAGAATCAAAGATCATAAAGGCCACCCGCTTCTGGTAGTCTGCATCCACCAGTTTGTAGGCCTCGTCGGGGTTCGAAAGGAACCCGCATTCCACCATGACAGCCGTTGTCGGCGCATTCCAGAGCAGATAGATCTCATCGCCCACTTCCTTAATGGTGCGGTTGTTCTCCTCATCCAGGTCTGCTTTTGCATGTTCCTGGATAATCTGCGCCAGCTCCTGGGAGGTCTGGGAATTGGGACTGTAAAAGACCTGGGTGCCCGAATAGATGGGTGAACCGAACTGATTCTGATGAATGCTGATAAAGATGGAACCCGGATATTCCTTCATCAGCTCCAGACGGTTTTCCAGGTCTGAAACCTTCTTTTCCCGCAGAGTCTCCATGCCAGGGTCATAGATGGCGGTGTCACTGTCCCGGGTCATTACCACCGTGTAGCCGTTCATCACCAACAGATCCCGGAGATTCTGCGCAATGGAGAGGTTGATATCCTTTTCAATAATCCCATCCACTCCAACTGCACCGCCGTCTTCCCCGCCGTGACCGGCATCCAGGATAATGGTCGGACGGCTCAGCCGGGACAATGATGTGGGGATCGCCTCCTCCAGCTTGTAAAATGACCCCAACAGGATCATCAGCACCGTCAGGAGGATCATGGAATTGACATAAAAGCTGCGTGTTTTCACATTGTATCACCCACAGCTACTCTATGCCCTTATTTCTGGGGTTATGACCGGGGAGGGAAAATCATCTCCCGTTCCGACTGACCGGTTTCCGGGTCAATATACTCCGAAACGGTTCCAAAGCCATGCCGTTCATAGAACTGCACTGCGCCGGCATTCCGGGAATAGACATGCAGTGTCAGAGGGAAACGCTGCTCTTTGATATGTTCCAGGAGCAGACCACCGATTCCCTTTCCGCGCTGCGCACCGGATACAAACAGCCCTGCAAGGTAATGCTCCACCATACCGGCAAAGGCCTCCACCCGACCGTTTTCGTCCCAGACCCACACATCAGCCTGGGCGATGGCTTCCCGTACTTCCTGAAAACAGCCAGTCCAGTAAGCCGGGTCCACAAAGTCATGTGTCTGCAGGTTGCCCTCCAGCCAGATCTCCATGATCCGGTCGAGGTCCTGCTGCTCCGCCAAACGGATCATAGCGGGATACCTCCTTTTCACGCACTTTATTGTACCACAGATCCCAGCGAAAAAAAAGCGCAGACCCGTCTTACACAGGTCTGCGCTCATTCTTTCAGCTTACGATCCGTTCACAGAATTCATCTGCGCCCTGTTCATCCAGTCCGCCCAGAATCGCAAAGGTCACCTTATCACAGTTGCAGTCCGAAAGCCGGAGGTCATCTGCGAAGAATTTCCGGATGCGGGTGTAGCTGCTGTAATACCGTTCCATCGCCTCCCGCCCCTTCTCAGTGACAAACACCGAGGAGTAACGCTTTTTGGCGATCAGTTCCAACCGTTCCAGCTGGAGGAGCATCTTATGCGCACTCGGATCAGATACGCCCAGTTTCTGCGCTATATGCCCCTGTCGGACTACGCCTTGCTTCTCCAGTTCCCGGATGGCAAACAGATACCGGATCTGGGTCGCACTCAGCTGTGGGGTCATATGCTATCCTCTCCTTTCGTGCGGCAAGTCCTGCTCAGGCATTGGGCTGATGATTACTGTGACAGGTTCCACAGCAGCCGCTGCATCCAGTGCTACATCCGCAGCTGCACTTTCCTGCCTTTTTATCCTTATAGATGCTGCGGGCAGCCAGAACTGCTGCCAGAGCAACCAGGCCTCCAATGATCCATGTAGACATAGTATCGTTCCTCCTTTATTGAAACGTTCCGGTGATGGGGTTTATGGGATCAGTCAGCTGCAACCGGACTGCCAGTGACCTTGACAGCCTTTTTCTTCTGGGGGTCCGGGCGGGTCAGGAGCCACAGGAAGCCGGCAGCCACAGCCACAGCTGCGATGGTGCCGATTCCGAAGCCGCCGCCGGTGAGCAGGGTGCCGAACTGATAGACGCACAGCGAAACCGCATAGGCAAAGACGGTCTGGTAGCCCACCGCAATCAGGGTCCAGCGGGTATTGTTCATCTCACGCTTGATAGCGCCGATGGCTGCGAAGCAGGGTGCGCAGAGCAGATTGAATACCAGGAAGGAATAACCGGCTGCCAGCGACATGCTGGATCGGAGCAGATCCCAGTACTCAGCGCCATCCTCTGCCACTTCCGCAAAGCCGAACAGGACACCGAAGGTGGAAACAAGGTTTTCCTTCGCAACCAGGCCATTGATCGAAGCCACAGCTGCCTTCCAGTCGCCAAATCCAAGGGGCGCAAAGATCCAGGCAAAGCTCTGGCCGATCACAGCCATGAAGCTCTGGTTGAGATCCTCCACAGCGGTAAAGGAGCCATCCACGATGCCATAGGTCGAAGTGAACCAGATCACGATGGTGGACAGCAGGATCACAGTACCGGCCTTCTTGATGAAGGACCAGCCACGCTCCCACATGCTGCGCAGTACATTGGACAGGGTGGGCATGTGATAGGCCGGAAGCTCCATCACGAAGGGAGCGGGATCACCGGCAAACAGACGGGTTTTCTTGAGAATAATGCCCGAGCATACAATGGCGGCGATTCCTACGAAGTAGGCGCTGGGGCCGACCCACCAGGCATTCCCGAAAAAGGCGCCGGCAACCAGGGCAATGATGGGCAGCTTGGCGCCGCAGGGGATGAAGGTCGTGGTCATGATGGTCATCTTGCGGTCACGGTCATTCTCGATGGTACGGGAGGCCATGATGCCGGGAACACCGCAGCCGGTGCCGATGAGCATGGGAATAAAGGACTTACCCGACAGGCCGAACCGACGGAATATCCGGTCCAGGATAAAGGCGATCCGGGCCATATAGCCGCAGGACTCCAGGAAGGCCAGGAAGAAGAACAGCACCAGCATCTGGGGCACAAAGCCCAGGACTGCGCCCACACCAGCGACAATACCATCCAGAATCAGGCTCTGGAGCCACTCGGCACAGCCGACACTCACCAGGAAGTTCTCCACCATCGGCGGAATGATCTCACCGAACAGAACATCGTTGGTCCAGCTGGTGACTACATCGCCCACGGTGGTGACCGAAATGTAGTACACCAGGGTGATAATCGCCGCGAAGATGGGCAGCGCCAGGAACCGGTTGGTAACCCAGCGGTCGATCTTGTCCGAGGTAGTCATGGTGCGGGCTGCCTTCTTCAGATAACAGCCCTGGATAATGGACGAGATATAGTTGTAGCGCTCATTGGTGATGATGCTCTCCGCATCGTCATCATGGGCCGTTTCAACCCGCTCGATGATGTCCCCCACATCCGGGATACCCTGCACCGATTCCGCAATCTTTTCGTCCCGTTCAAACAGCTTCACCGCAAAGAAACGGCTGCGCTCAGGTGGTACAACGCCGGTCAGGCGCTCCTCGATGGAAGCCAGCGCCTCCTCCACATCGGCGGCAAAGTGATGTTCCGACCGGGGCGCAGCACCGGAACGAGCGGCAGCCACAGCCTTGGAGGCCACTTCCTTGACGCCGGTGCCCTTCATAGCCGAAATCTCCACCACATCACAGCCCAGACGGCGGGACAGCTCTTCGGTGTTGATCTTCTCGCCGGTCTTTGCCAGAATGTCCGCCATGTTGACCGCAATGACGGTGGGGATCGAAAGCTCCAGCAGCTGGGTGGTCAGGTAGAGGTTGCGCTCCAGGTTGGTGCCGTCTACGATGTTGAGGATCGCATCCGGACGCTCCTGGATCAGATAGTTCCGGGCCACGACTTCCTCCAGCGAATAGGGCGAAAGCGAATAGATACCCGGCAGGTCGGTGATCACCACATCATTGTGGCCTTTGAGCTTGCCTTCCTTCTTCTCCACTGTAACGCCCGGCCAGTTTCCTACAAACTGATTGGAACCAGTCAGCGCATTGAACAATGTGGTCTTACCACTGTTGGGGTTGCCTGCGAGGGCAATTTTGATTGACATATCCCTTCTCCTCCTCAAGCTTTCCGTCGGAAAGCGCTGTAACTAATGTTAGTATAGACTAACTTTATGGCCTGGTTTTATTCCACCTCAATGGCGGAAGCATCCTCCTTGCGGATGGACAGCTCATAACCACGCACTGTCAGTTCAATGGGATCGCCCAGCGGGGCTACCTTGCGTACCGAAACATTTACGCCTTTGGTGATGCCCATATCCATGATCCGGCGCTTGACTGCACCTTCTCCATGCAGACGAACCACTGTGGCACTTTTGCCCGGGGCAATATCCTTGAGTGTCTTCATACCATACTCCTCCTACACCATGATCCGGTTGGCAAGGCTGCGATCAAGAGCAATTCTTGAATCCTTGACTCCGAGGATCAGATTTCCATGGATCTCCGAAACAACAGTCACACACTCGCCCTCCACCAGACCCAGGCTGGACAGAAACCGGCGGACTTCGTCTTTTCCGGTGATCTTTTTAATGGTATCGGTCGAACCAACCGACAGCATACTCAGCGGCATCATAATTTCCTCCTCTGTCAAGCGACTTTGTCAACTTCAATGCTTGCAATGCGTTAGCTTTAACTAACCATCTTGGTTAAGAGTATAATCCCCCCGCCCGACTTTGTCAATGATTTATTAAACCTTTTTGTTTGTTATGACTAACTTTTAGATACAGCACAAATTTATCCGTAACTTTGGCTAAAATTTTAGCAAATCTTCCCATTACCGTTTTTGCCCTGGCTGAGATTTGCGATTTTTCATTGACGGAGGTGCGGATCGTGCGGTATTGTTAGAACAGAAAACCAAAACACAGACTGGAGTGAGATTGTGTATAAAATCCTGATTGTGGAGGATGACCCGGTCATTGCCTCCTCACTGGCCCGCCAGCTGACCCGCTGGAACTATGAGGCAACCTATGTGCAGGAATTTGACCATGTCATGCAGGAATTTGAGAAGGCACAGCCGGATCTGGTGCTGATGGACATCACCCTTCCCTATTTCAGCGGCTATTACTGGTGCGCCGAGATCCGGAAGATCAGCCGGGTGCCCATTGTATTCCTCTCCTCCGCCGCCGACGAGATGAACCAGGTGATGGCGCTGAGCATGGGCGCTGATGATTTCATCGCCAAGCCCTTCGGCATGGAACTTGCCACCGCCAAGATCGGCGCTGTGCTGCGGCGGGCATACGATCTGCCGGCAACTTCCAGCCAGCTCCACGCCGGCGGTGCGGTGCTGGATCTGCAGGAGGCTGCGCTGCTGTATGGCGGTGAAAAGCTGTCCCTGTCCAAGAATGAGTTCCTGATCCTGCGGATTCTGTTTGAGCACAAAAACTCCCCTGTATCCCGGGAAGAGCTGATCCGGGCCCTGTGGAATGATGAGAGTTTCATCGATGACAACACCCTGACGGTCAACATTGCCCGTATCCGCAAAAAGCTCGAGGAAGCGGGACTGCGGGACTTTATCCGGACCCGGAAGGGCCTGGGGTATCTGATTGAGGAGAAGGAACATGACTGACTGGCTGAAACTGACGCTGCAATATCTGTACCGGGTCAGAGGGAGCATCTTTCTGCATCTGGCAAGCTGCTTTTCCATTGCGCTCATTGCCTCCCTCTATCATATCCCCATCCAGGCCATCGGGTATATGATCCTGTTCATCTCCTCCATGGCTCTGCTGTTTCTGGGTATCGGCTGCCATCAGTTCCGGCGGCGGATGCAGTATCTCCGGGTAGTCTGGAACGGCGCAGATGTCCAGCTGGGGACTCTCCCACCGGCCCATGACGCCATGGAGCAGCTCTACCAGGATATTCTCCGGCGGACGGCAGAACGCAGCACCCGGGCCGAAACCGAATCGGAATCTGCTCTGCGCCGCTCCGACACCTATTATACACGCTGGTCCCATCAGGTAAAAACGCCGCTGGCTGCCCTGCGCCTGCTGATCCAGGAAGAGCCCATCGACCGTACCGCCTGTGAAAACGAACTGCTGAAAACCGAACAGTATGTGGAGATGGCACTCCAGTACCAGCGGCTGAAGTCCACCGAAAACGACCTGCTGCTCACCTTCTGCCCACTGGACCGGGTGGTCCGCAATACAGTCAAATCCCTGGCTCCGCTCTTTATCGCCCGGAACCTGTCGCTGGAGATCGAGAATATCAGCGTTTCGGTGCTCACCGATGAAAAATGGCTGCAGTTTGCCCTGGAACAGATCCTGAGCAACGCCGCCAAGTACACCCGGCAGGGCGGTGTGACGATCCGGCTTTCAGACCCCTCCCGTCCGGAACTGGTGATCCAGGACAGCGGCATCGGAATCCAGCCGGAGGATCTTCCCCGGGTGACCGACTGGGGATACACCGGACAGAACGGTCATTCCGGCACCCGCTCCACTGGCATCGGACTGGCACTCTGCCGGGAAACCCTGGAGATGCTGGGGCACCGGATGCGCATCGAGTCCACTCCCGGAGTCGGAACCAGCGTATATCTGGACTTCTCCCGGAATGAACTGGAGATTTTCTGACCAACCTTTCAAAAGTGTAAGATACCAGGCGGGGATTGTAAGCCGATTCGATGGCATGCGATCCCCGTTTGGTTTATGATGGAACATGAAAGGAGGGTTCGGTCATGAAACGAACCATTCGGTTTATGTTGCGCTATGTCCTGCTGCCGCTGATGATTCTGGCGGCGATTCCCACCGTTATGCTGATCCAGGATGGGTATGAACTCTATGCCCAGGCTCTGGAGGAGTGTCCGGTGCAGGAGATGGCTGAGCGGATCGAGTCCAAACCGGACTACACCCCGGTGGAGGAACTGCCCCAGATCTATCTGGATGCGGTGATCAGTGTGGAAGATCACCGGTTCTATTCCCATCCGGGCGTGGATCTGCTTGCCATCGGACGGGCTGCGTTCAATGACCTGCGGACCCTCTCCTTTGCGGAAGGCGGAAGCACCATCACCCAGCAGCTGGCGAAGAATGAGTACTTTACCCAGGAAAAGACCCTGACCCGCAAGATTGCGGAGGTATTCATGGCGCTGAAGATTGAACGGGAGCTGGACAAGGACACCATCCTGTCGCTCTATGTCAATTCCATCAACTTTGGAAGCGGCTATGAAACAGTTGCCGCTGCCAGCTGGGGCTATTTTGGAAAGGAGCCCGGTCAGATGAATGACTGGGAAGCAACCATTCTGGCTGGGATTCCCAATGCACCCTCTGCCTATTCGCTGGATGCCTCTCCGGAGCTGGCTGCCCAACGGCAGAAGCAGGTATTGGAGCGCATGCTGCGCTGTGATAAGATCACCGAAGAGGAAGTCGATTCCATTCTGGCACACAACCGGGTGCCGGTTCAGGAGAAAATCTATCTGAATGCTGTCATCATTAAGGAGAACTGACTATGTCGCTGCTTGAAGTGAACCACCTCAAAAAAATCTACACAGCCCGGTACGGCGGAAATTCCGTACAGGCCCTGTCGGATGTGAATTTCACCATCGAAAATGGCGAATACACAGCTATCATGGGCGAATCAGGCAGCGGAAAAACCACCCTGCTCAACATCATTGCCACACTGGACCGCCCCACCAGCGGTACCGTGCGTCTGGAGGGCCAGGAACTCTCCACCATTCCGGAACGGCGGTTGGCGGAGTTCCGCCGGAAG
>ERZ857521.1623-NODE-1623-length-25364-cov-36.395116_pt1 | contig 25364 bp, 23 predicted proteins | sample MGYA00519701_ERZ857521 | MGnify/ENA primary metagenome ERZ857521 (study PRJEB31778, sample SAMEA3449346) | human gut metagenome | biome: human gut; feature: human-associated habitat; material: faeces | place: United Kingdom | collected 2010/2012 ...
CCTGGACCCTCTGATTAAGAGTCAGATGCTCTACCAACTGAGCTACAAGCGCGTCCTTAACAACTGATTGGTGTTTGTTTCTCAATTGCGAGTGCAAAGGTAGGCATTATTTTTATTACCACCAAATTTTTCAGCAACTTTTTTACTAAAAATTTTATTTTTGCCCAAAATCTCCCTATTTTGCCCATAATTTACCCGTAAAAACACATAGACAATATTTTTTGTAAAATTTAAAAACACATAAAATTATCATGTTAGAATATTTATTATTTGGAAATGTCTCCAACTTGCATTACATTTGCAAAAAATTTACCGCAAACTATAAAAATAATCAAACGACATCAACGTATATACATAATTATTTGAACAGCCCATACATGAACGGGGACAAAACACCCGGACATGAACATATTAAATAAATTGGAATATTAAATACTAAAGTAAAAATAAACTTATTAACTAATCAAAATGAAAAAAGTTTTATCTCTATGCATAGCATTTATGCTTGCATTAAACTTTGCCCAGGCAAGTGACTACGACACTTATTACCAAAACCTTCCGGTTGAAATGCCTAAAGCAACTGCACCGGTCATACCGGCAAACACCGTTAATCTTAAAGACTTCGGAGGCGTAGGAGACGGCGTAACTCTTAATACAGAAGCTTTCAGAAAAGCAATAAGCGCACTGAACAAGCAGGGAGGAGGCCATCTTGTAGTGCCTGCCGGAATATGGCTGACGGGAATGATTTCGCTTAAGGACAACATTGATCTGCACATAGAGAAAAACGCCATAATAATGGCTTCACCCGAAAAGAGCCTGTTTATAAAAGAAGAAAACGGCAAGAAAGACGACAAATGCACTCCACTGATAAGCGCAAGCAAGCGTAAGAACATCAGCATAACTGGCGAAGGCGTAATCGACGGCAACGGCGCATTCTGGCGTCCTGTAAAGCGTTCTAAAGTAAGCGACGCCGAGTGGAAAGAGTTTCTCTATATGGGAGGCACTGAGACAGAAGGAGGCAAACTGTGGTTTCCGTTCAACCTCAAGCATTACGAAAACATAGCAGCCACACCCGAGGCACAGGAAAAGATGCGCACACACCTCATCAGAATAACCGACTGCGAGAATGTGCTGGTAAAAGACGTTACACTTCAGAACTCGCCCAAGTTCCACCTCATCCCTACACGCTGCAACAACGTGATAGTTGACAACGTTACAATAAGATGCCCGTGGAACGCCCAGAACGGCGACGCTCTCGACATCAGCAGCTGCAAGAATGTCCTGATTGTCAACAACACCATCGACGCCGGAGACGACGGAATATGCATGAAGGCGGGAGCCGGAGAGTCTGGTCTCAAATATGGACCATGTGAGAACATTCTCATTGAGAACAATGCGGTGTTCCATGCTCATGGCGGCTTTGTCATAGGCTCCGAATTCACCGGAGGCATAAAGAACATTGTTGTACGCAACAACCGCTTCAGCGGCACTGACACAGGTCTGCGCTTCAAGAGCGGCATAGGACGCGGCGGAAAGGTTGAAGGGCTGTATATCAGCGACATCTTCATGACGGACATCAAAGATGAAGCAATTGTATTTGAGTGCACTTATATCGACAAGAAATACAGCGTAAAAGAAGACAAGGCTGAAACAGCCACCTACACCGACGCACCTTTTGCACCTGACTTTGGAGACATACATATATCAAACGTCGTATGCCGAAACACAAAAACAGCCATTTCGGCACATGGACTCCCGGGCTTGAAGTGCGTACATGACGTTACAATAGACAACTGTACATTCTTCTACACGAAAAAAGATAAGGACTTTGACAATAACGTTGACGTAAAAATCACGAACACAAAGTTTCTTACCTATGATAAATAATAAATAGAGGGTTAAATTTTGCAAGGGAGAAAGCGGTGTAAAAACTGTTTTCTCCTTTTTTATTAACGCAGATCTGCTAAAAGTGTAAACACCAAGATAAAGCAGAAAAAGACAACAGTATTATTATTCCGGGATTATATCTCCATACGCAAAAAACAATCACAGAAAGACAACCATAAAACATGATAATCAAGAATATGGACACAGCGTCATAGCAACAATCAGGTATAATTTATCCAAACGAATTATCTCTCATCTCCAAACAAGAAAAATCTGCGAGAAGGACGCCACTGCTCCACAGACAAACGAATTTATCACATCTATCATAAAATCAAGATACATCTAATACTTCAACAACAAACGGGGATGCGCCCCAAAGCGACATCCCCGTTTATATATAGCCTAAATGCAATCTGCACTTTTATCCTTTTAATAAGCCTTTTCATCACCATGAATGGCATCAGAAACGGTTTTTAATATTATCTGAATATCGAGCCAGAAACTCCAGTGTTCAATATACCAAATATCCTTTTCCACACGGCGCTTCATGTCATCCACTGTCTTTGTCTCTCCCCTCTCACCATGAGTCTGAGCCCATCCTGTTATACCGGGCTTTACGTAATGGCGTATCATATAGTCTGATATAAGTTGGGAATAATAGTCGGTGTGAGCAAGCATATGCGGACGCGGACCGACAATGCTCATGTTTCCTTTAAGTACATTGATAAACTGAGGCAGCTCATCAATGTTGGTATGACGCATCAGCAAGCCCCATTTAGTCACTCTCGGGTCATCCTTGACAGCCTGTACTTTATCAGAATCCTTGTTTACCTTCATGCTCCTGAACTTATAGCACACGAAGTCCTTTCCGTCATATCCAGTACGTTTCTGCTTAAAGAACAACGGTCCGGGCATCGTTATCTTTGACACTATCGCCACAATTATCAATATTATCGGGAACAATGTGCATATAAACAGCAGCGAAACCACAAAGTCGAATACACGTTTCTGTATCCTGTTGCGCATATCCTTCAGCGGTTCGTTATACTGCGACATGACATAAATGTCGCCAAACTCCATAACCTTTGCACTGCGGAACTCTCCGTAAGATATGGTAGGCACATAATATGTTCTGATCATATGCTTTTCACAAAGCCTCATCAGAGCCTTATATTCTTTCAGTTTATCCGGCATTACGCCGATATAGAGTTCGTCAACATGATTATTCTCTATAAAAGGCAGCAGTTCGCTCTCCTCTCCCAGATAAGCAAGTTCCTCACCTGTAGAACTGTTTGTCATTGAGTCAGAATCTGTTTTGATAAAATATCCCAGAAGATTGTATCCGTTCCAGACGTTAGTCATCACGTCAGCTATTTTCTGTTCCATTTGTCCTGTACCAAGTATTATGGTATCAACTCTGTTCCGGCCAACACTTCGCTTATGCTTAATGTATGTTCTAAGTAAAAGTCGCTCAATACTTGTAACAAGAAAAACAAGTAGAGATATTTCGATACAATAAGCAAGCCCCGGTACGGAAAATCTCATGATACCCAACACTGCCGCATACAGCACTATGAATATAGCTGATGTACGTGAAGTATTGCTGAGCACTTTTGCCGGCTGAGCCTGTCTGTGATGCAGGCTTATGGTAACAATCTGCAATGCAACAACATATGAGACATTTGCCATTAACAAATCAGCCACAAATTCTCCGCTCGTATCTGCTCCTGAAAACAGCGTGAACAACAAGAATACTACATTAAATGTAAGCCAGTCGATAACTGACAAGAGAATACCTAATTTAAATGTTTTGTCAAATGCAGAGATCATAGTCTAATATTGTTTTTATATAAAATATACGTCTTTCGCCGATTTACACAACCACCATATAAGACGCAAATAAATAATATTTACCAAAAAATTGCACGCAAAGATACTAAATTTTATTTTGTAAAAACATTTTATGATGACTTTTTTCATTTTCGTCACACTATTTTTTTATTTAAGTCAAAAATTACACTATCTTTGCAAATAATTTTACAATACTCAAACTACTTTAAAGCAAATGGAAGAACAAAAAGAGTTATTTCACGAGGTAAACGAGAGCTATACCATGCTCGAAGCCATAAACGAAGCCAAGCGCTGTCTTCACTGCAAAGTTCCGCAGTGCAAGAAAGGATGCCCCATAAGCCACGACATTCCCGACTGGATTCACGAGCTTTCGAAAGGTAATCTCGGTAACGCCATGAAGATAATCAACGACAAGAGTAACCTGCCGGCTGTATGCGGACGTGTATGCCCGCACGAGAAGCAGTGCGAGGGACATTGCGTACTGAGCAAGAAAGGACAGGCGATACATATTGGCAAGCTGGAAAGATTCATAGCCGACTTCGACGGCGGCATGGGCCTGATACGCGAGAACCTGCAGCCAAAGACACGCGGACGCATAGCCGTAATCGGCTCAGGACCAGCCGGACTTACCATTGCCGGCGACCTGGCACGCAAAGGTTTCAACGTTGAGATATTCGAGATGGAGCCCGAACCGGGCGGCGTTCTCATGTTCGGCATCCCTGAATACCGACTGCCGAAGGAGATAGTAAGACGCGAAATCAAAAAGATTGAAGAACTTGGAGTGGTGTTCCACTGCAATACCACTGTTGGAACCGACATAAACATCGACCAGCTCTTTGAACGTGGCTTCGACGCCATATTCATGGGCACTGGTACTGTAAAGCCGAAGAAACCGGATATTCCCGGACGAAACCTCAAAGGCGTACGTCAGGCTGTATACTTCTTAAGAAAGGTGAGTCTATACAACGAAGGAAACATTGCGCGCGAAGACGTGCCCATACAAGAAGGCGACCGTGTGTTTGTCATCGGCTGCGGCAACACAGCCATGGACGGTGCCCGCACGGCCATCCGCATGGGTGCAAAGGATGTCGAGATTGTTTATCACCGCACGGTGAACGAGATGAGCGCCCTTCGCTCCGAATACGAAGAAGCTGTCGAAGAGGGTGTCAAGTTTAACTGGCAGTCAAAGATTGTGGAGATTCTCGACAAGGACGGCATTCTCAACGGCGTAGTCATAGAGCACAACGGCGAGCGCCGCACAGAAAAGGCCGACAAGGTGCTCATGGCCATCGGCTCCGTGCCCGCCAGTCGCGTTGTGTCGACCACCAAGGGCATTGAGGTTGACGAAAGCGGATACGTGCTAACACGCGAGACTCCATGCGGAATGACGAGCCGCAAGGGTGTGTTTGCGGGAGGCGACGTTGTAAACCGCCCCTCTACCGTCGTACTTGCCATGCGCGACGCCAAAAACGTTGCCGACGGCATAGCTCAGTATGTAGACGCCATCAAACTCCTCGAGGCAATAAACGCCAAGGACTGGGCCGGCGACAAGAACTAAGACAATAGTTAATGCCTTATAAGTTTTTTGAGGTTTAGGGATAACATCATGCAGACAGCCTGTCTGCACTTAAACGTTTCGTAGCGGAACGTTATATCGAAAATGACGGCATAAAGCACACCGCAGAAAATCTTCCGGTGTAGTCTTTATGTCGTTATAATTGTCTGGATATCCAGGTCAGCAGCAAAGCCACTACATACTCCTGCTCAGCGGCCGTAAGTTCACGCCCCGCCTCAATGCCGTGCCATTTTGACAGGCAGCCCCGGCAGCAGCATCCTGTTGCGTGTTGTGCCACAAACACGGGATGTCCCTTCATCGGTGTCTGCTTTCCGTCGTTTGGTATAACGGCCGGTGCAAGTCTTTTTCTTATTATGTCAGCTGCATGCATGCCAATGCGCCCAAGTCCCTTCTCCGTTACATAATACTTCATCTCATCATTCAGCCGGAAGCGTCGCCTGAAGTCCGACTTCGCCAACCGCCCGAACACTTCATCAAAATTGTATTTACTCAGGTCTATGGCCGGCATGTAAGGCTCAAAATCGTCATCGCCAAACAGACTTACTTCCACAGGCTTTCTTCCATTATTAGTACGTTTTCTCATATCAAATGTTTTTCTGCCGACAGCCATCTGCATCACATTCTGCCGGCAAGCACAAAGATACGACAAAAAATCAGAATATCCTCTAACCTGCAAGACATAAAGCTACGCGAAATGGCCGTGCTGCATAAAATGTGTAAATAAAGGTAGCACATTTTATGCATATTATTTCATCTTTTATATTTTTATTTCTTATCTTTGCATATACCAAGCTTCAACATGCAGTCGGGGCCACATATCCGGCAGCAATGTGCAAAGGCTGGACATGACACATCATTATAAATAAAACTAAATCATAACGCCATGAATATCAATGAAATGCTAAACATGGAAGTCTTCGGACTGTCAATCCGCTGGATTGTCGTGTTCTTAATCAAGGGTTTCTTAATTTACGTGTTCGTGCGCATACTCAATGCGTTCATCAAGTATCTGTTCAACCGTTCGCAGAGAAAGCGCGGCCGCATTGTCTTCGACGAGACAAAGATAAGCTTTATACGCCAGATAATCACCACCGCCGTGTATATCATAGGTGTGGCTGCATTTCTGTCGCTCATTCCGGGCATGGAGAAGGTCAGCAACTCAATCCTCGCCAGTGCCGGTATCATGGCCATGGCCGTCGGCCTTGCTTCTCAGGAGGCCTTGTCTAACATCGTAGGCGGACTGTTCATCATCTTTTCGCGTCCGTTTAAGGTGGGCGACTTTATCCAGGTTGACAACGTCATCGTTGGAACAGTCAAGGAGATTACGCTCCGCCATACGGTCATACAGAACGCCGAAAACCGCATGATTCTCATTCCGAACAACAAGATCAACTCAAGCACCATAGTCAATTCGTCTTATGGCGAAACCACCACGTGCTCTTTTATAGAAGTCGGCGTGTCTTACACCACTGACCTCGGCCATGCCATCGACGTGATGAGAGACGAGATTATGAAGCACCCGATGCTCATAGACCATCGCACCGACGAGGAGAAAGCCAACAATGTGCCGCAGGTTGTCATACGCGTTATCAATCTTGGCGACTCTGCCATAACGCTGCGTGCATGGGCGTGGGCGTCTACCACGGGCAACGCCTTTGCCATGAAGTGCGACCTGCTGAGGGCTATCAAGGAGCGTTTCGACGTCGAGAAGATAGAGATTCCGTATCCTTACTATAACCAGATTATCATGAAGGCATAATGGCCATGTCCTTGCGGTATGATGCGGACAAGACGCACCGCACCGGCAGGCAATCAAACAAATAAAATTTTTCTTTAAAAACTCATAACTCGTCACATTCGTATGTAAGTCACTTGTTTTCAAATACATACAGTGTGACGAGTTGTTTTTCCAACTCATCACACAACTCTTCTTCCTGCCCTTTTCTGATATGTATCCTTTTGCTTCCTGAAAGACGGCATATTACAATGCAAAAGGACACCTTTCACAATCCGTTTTGCGGTCTTTCATCCGTGGCGTCGTTTTCATAGCCATTATACCTCTTCATGCAGCCTAATGCATAACCTTCGTCCATGCTCATATCCGCATGCCTCAAATATCTTTATGCCCAGCTTCTGCTGACTTGAACGCACAACACCATTGCCTGCCCTACTGCTCACTGGCAATATCACCGCATGGATTATGACATACACATATCCGTCTATTATATATTTATTTTCCATTGGAAAATGTTAAAAGGCAGGCCATTTAGCAAATAAATGTTATAAAACAAATTATTTTCTATCGGAAATTATCTTTATAACAAACAAATATCTATATTTGCAATGTTTTCCAATGGAAATAATATAAGGATTAAAAAATCTTTCACCATAATATGTAACGGCAAAATAATATCGACATGAACAACAACTGCATCTGCAAAATAAGAAAGATATACCGCTGTATAAGCGAGTTTGAGCTACAGCTACAGAAGGCCTTCGGCCTCAACTTCAACGAGGCCATGCTGCTCTGCGTGCTGTCTGAAAAAGAGAAGATGCTTTCGGGCGAGATAGCCGACGAGCTTCAGCTCTCGCGCTCAAACGCATCCAAGGTGATTGCATCGCTCGAGAAGGAGGCTTACATAAGGCGCAACGTGTGCCCACACGACAGCCGCTGCATGAGTTTCCACCTCACCAAAAAGGGCCGCGAACTTATCGACCGCATACACTGCTCGCAGTTTTCGCTGCCCGAAGAGCTGCGCCTGATAGCCGAAAGCATGACCGAAGAAGAAATAACAACAAACAATAATAATTAAAACAAGCACACTGACATGAGACACATCATCATTGGCGGAGTTGCCGGTGGAGCCACCGCAGCCGCACGCATTCGCAGGGCCGACGAAAAGGCCGAGATAATATTGGTTGAAAAGGGGCAGCACATTTCATATGCCAACTGCGGACTGCCCTACTACATCGGCGGCACCATTGCCGACAAGAACAAGCTGTTTGTGCAGACACCCGAGTCGTTCGGACGCCGCTTCAACGTCGACGTGCGCGTCAACACCGAGGCCATAAGCATCGACACTAAGGCCAAGACCGTAACGCTGCGCCGCCCCGACGGCTCTGTCATTGACGAGCATTACGACCGCCTGCTGCTCTCGCCCGGCTCGTCGCCCGTCAGACCTCCGTTCCCCGGCATCGACACCGAGGGCATATTCACCCTGCGTAACGTTGAAGACACATTCCGCATAAAAGACTATCTTACGCAGCACAGCGTAAAGAGCGCCGTTGTTGTAGGCGGAGGATTTATCGGACTCGAGATGGCAGAGAATCTCAGTCATGCCGGCGCCCGCGTGTCTATCGTCGAGATGGCTCCGCAGGTAATGGCACCGGTCGACTTCAGCATAGCTTCTCATGTTCACCGCGAACTGCTCAGTCAGGGTGTTTCGCTGCATCTCAACACAGCCGTTGAGCGCTTCGAGAAGGACAACGGACGCATACGCGTGTTCTTCAAGTCGGGCAAGAGCATTGTAACCGACATCGTGCTGCTCTCCATCGGCGTAAGCCCCAATACGGGCCTTGCCAAGAGTGCCGGCATAGAGCTTGGCGCGCGTGGCATCAAGGTAGACAAATATCTCGAGACATCGGCCAAGGGCGTATATGCCGTAGGCGATGCCATAGAATATCCGCATCCAGAATATGGCGAGCCGTGGCTCAACTATCTTGCCGGACCGGCTAACCGTCAGGGACGCATCGTGGCCGACAACATGGTGTTTGGCAACACAACCGAATATGAAGGAGCCATCGGTACGTCGATAGCTAAGGTATTTGATGTAGTTGTAGGTTCTACGGGCCTTCCCGCAAAGCGCCTGAAACAGCTCGGCATCAAATATCAGAGCAGCACTACGACAAGCATGTCTCATGCCGAATATTATCCCGGTGCGTTCTTCATCACCACCAAGCTCACCTTCAATCCTGAAGACGGCACGCTCTACGGCGCGCAGTGTGTAGGACACGAAGGCGTAGACAAGCGCATCGACCAGCTGGCCATAATCATCAAGCACAAGGGCACCATCTACGACCTTATCCGCCTTGAGCAGGCTTATGCTCCTCCGTTCTCGTCGGCCAAAGATCCGATAGCCATTGCTGGCTACACCGCCGCCAACATCATATCCGGCAAGATGCCTGTTATCTACTGGCGCGACATCGACGGTCTCGACCGCAGCAAGGTTCAGATTATCGACACCCGTACACCATCCGAATTCAGCCTCGGCACAATCAGCGGGGCCGTCAACATTCCCGTAGACGACATCCGCGAGCGCATGGGCGAGATAGACAAGAGCAAGCCCGTAGTAACGTTCTGCGCCGTAGGTCTCAGAGGCTACATCGCCGCACGCATACTTATGGCCAACGGCTACGACGTACGCAACCTTTCGGGCGGCTACAAGACTTATCAGCTGGCCACACAAGACCTTCAGTGTGCCGACGGCAATGATGACAGAGACGACTCTTCTTGTTCGTGCAGTTGCACTCCGGGCAGTCAATGCAGCGACAGCCGTGCAACGCTTACCGTTGATGCCTGCGGACTGCAGTGCCCCGGTCCGATACTTAAACTGAAACAGGCCACCGACGACATGCAGCCCGGCGAGACTATAGAGGTAAAGGCCACCGACCCCGGTTTCCCGTCAGACGCAAAGGCGTGGTGTAAGTCAACGGGCAACGCCTTCCTTTCGGCTTCGTGCACCGACGGCTGTCACACCGTCCTCATCAGAAAACAGCAAGCTGACGACAAGCCTGCCGCCGCATGCGCTCCTGCCGGCAAGAACAAGACCCTTATATGCTTCAGCGATAACCTCGACCGCGCCATAGCCACATTCATCCTTGCCAACGGCGCAGCCGCCACAGGCAGCAAAGTGTCTATCTTCTTCACCTTCTGGGGCCTCAACGTCATAAAGAAGAAGCACGGCCCGGCCGTAAAGAAGACTCTCACCGAGAAGATGTTTGCCCACATGCTCCCCAAGAGCAGCGACAGTCTTGCCCTGTCAAAAATGAACATGATGGGCATGGGCAGCAAGATGATACGCGGAATAATGAAAAAGAAGAACATCGACTCACTCGAGTCGCTCATCCGTCAGGCAATGGACAACGGCGTCGAATTTATTGCATGCCAGATGACAATGGACATGATGGGCATAAAGAAGGAGGAACTGCTCGACGGCGTAACCGTGGGCGGCGTAGCCTCTTACATGCAGAAGGCTGAAGAAGCAGGCGTCAACCTCTTCATCTAAACATAACAACTGCATCCGGGGCCACGCCGGCCGTAGCCCTGAATGTACTGCAACATCATATTATCCGAAGCTAACAGCACAAGGCAACATGCCTCAGCCACGTCCGGCTCTGTCAGCTTCGGATTTTTTATGTCATCAAGACATGCCTTATAACCTAACAACGTCTGCCATCTGTCCGCATTTGTCTTACTTTTAAAAGCACATTTATATTCTCAACACGCTCTTTGTTTTCTATTTTCATCTTGCCATTTACCACTTATCTAAACAGCCCGACACAGCTTCGAGAAAACAGGCTGCAAAACATTCTACATAAAACTACGATCCTTACTGATACCAATATCTGGTTTTGGTTTAACACTCAACAAATTCCAGCCATGCATCAACAAACCTTCATACGCCTCATTTATGTGAAATATTGCACATTTTTTATTCTTTTCCGGTAACGGTTCATGCAGCGTATGTATTTATCTTTGCAACCGGAAAAAACAGTTTTTATGAAGAAGACAAACACTCAGAACCAGAAAAAGACAAATCCATATTACGGACTTCTGTGGGGCTTTCTGCTTGTGCTGTTTCTCAACGGCCTTATCTTTCCAAAATTCGGACGTGGCCGCATAATCGAAACCGACTACGGCACTTTTGTCGGAAAGGTGGACAGCGGAAAGGTGAAGGACGTTATGATTAAGAGCAGCCACATCTACTTCACGGCGAAAGAAACCGACGGCAAGACAATAACTTATCAGACAGGTGAGATCAACGACCCAAAATTGGTAGACAGGCTGCTGTCGGCCAAGAGTCCTAACAAGTCGGGCAAGATTTCTTTCAATGAAATTATACCTCAGGAAAACTCCCCTCTGCTCAACTTCCTGCTCATGTGGGTTCTCCCCGGCATCATATTCTATCTCATATGGCGACAGGCCGCCAGAAGCATCAGAAGCAGGATGGGCGACAGCGGCAACTTCATGTCGTTCGGCAACGGAGGAGCCAAGATATATGCCGATGCTGACATAAAGACAACTTTCGCTGATGTTGCCGGACAAGACGAGGCAAAAGACACTCTGAAGGAAATCGTCGATTTTCTTCATAATCCGCGTAAATATGTCGAAATCGGAGCATCGCTGCCCAAAGGAGCGCTGCTTGTAGGACCTCCCGGAACAGGCAAGACACTCATAGCACGTGCTGTGGCCGGTGAGGCCAAAGTGCCTTTCTTCGCCATATCCGGATCTGAGTTTGTTCAGATGTTCGTAGGCATGGGTGCAGCAAAGGTGCGAGATCTGTTCAAGCAGGCCAACGAGAAGGCACCATGCATAATATTCATTGACGAGATTGACGCTATAGGAAAAAGACGCGACAGCGGTTTCTCGAGCAACGACGAGCGCGAACAGACTCTCAACCAGCTGCTTACGGAGATGGACGGATTCGACGGAAAGCGTGGTGTGGTAATCCTTGCTGCCACCAACAGGCCCGAAACTCTCGACAAGGCACTGCTGCGTCCGGGGCGCTTCGACCGGCGCATACAGATGGAACTGCCCGACCTTGAAGGCAGGAAGGCCATACTTAAGGTACATCTGGCTAATGTAAGACATGAGGAAATAGACCTCGACATTGTTACAAGAGCCACTGCCGGCTCGTCAGGTGCCGAACTGGCAAACATCGTCAACGAGGCTGCACTGCGTGCCGTGCGCATGGGCCGCAAGCGTGTAACAACGTCTGATCTTGAAGAAAGCGTAGAAACAGTAATTGCCGGAGCACAGAAGAAGAACAAGGTGATATCTGCCGACGAAAAGAAAATCATAGCTTATCATGAAATAGGACATGCACTGGTGGCTGCAATGCAGACAAGCTCGGCTCCGGTTCACAAAATAACGATAATACCGCGCACGTCGGGCGCCCTGGGCTACACTATGCAGGTAGATGAAGGCGAACAGGTGCTGCTGAGCAAAGAAAACATGTTCAACCGCATCGTGACGCTCACCGGAGGACGCGCTGCCGAGGAAACAGTCATGAATACCGTCACAACAGGTGCGTCTAACGACATTGAGCAAGCTACGAAACTGGCCCGTGCCATGGTTACCCGATACGGAATGAGCAACCAATATGACATGATGGCGCTCGAAACCGTCAGCAACGCATATCTTGGCGGCGACTCTTCGCTGACATGTTCGGCAGATACGGCAGCCGAAATAGACCGCGAGGTGCTGAAACTGATTAAGAAAGCCCATCAAAAGGCAAAAGAAATAATAACCGGCAACATGACAATAATGCACGAGGCTGCTGGCTTCCTGATAGAAAAAGAAACCATAACGGGCGACGAATTCATGCAAATTGTCAGGAAGCACACCAACGCCAAGAAACTGCAATAATCATAATTAGTCTTTCCTGTACGCCAAAGGAGTTGTCAGCGTGTGCTGCCTGAAAAACCTGACAAATGAAGACGGACTTGCAAAATGCAGTTTTTCTGATATCTGCTGTATTGTCATTTCCGTTGTACACAGATAGCGTTTGGCCTCGGCCAGTACAATCTCGTTTATCCATTTCTGTACGGAACACCCGCTGACGCTCCTTACGGCAACAGAAAGATACTTTGGACTTACACATAGCTTGTCGGCATAAAAAGCCACGCTACGTTCTGATTCGAAATGGCTGAAAAGCAGTTCAAAAAAGTTTCCTGCCAAAGCTTCTTGTCTCGACAGCGTTTTCTTTATGTCATGGCCGCTGCCTTCAAAGAGATCAGACAATATCAGTGCTGCCGAGCATACCAACGACATCATTATGTCTTCGCCCTTACCCACAGTATAGTCATGCCTCATCATAATGTCGCACAGCGCCCCGAGATCAACGGTCCACTCTCCTCCGTCGACACATGGATTTGACGCCGTGTTCCTCAATGAGTCAAAATTAGGCGACAACGGCAATTTACAGACAATGTCAATAGGAACAAAAATCAGTCTTACGTCGATATCTGCTGAATATGACACGGCTGAGAACAAATGCTTTGGCAAAACGGCAAACACCTTGCCGGGCACCACATCAAACACTGTTCCGTTTATCCTCACCGACGCCTCGCCTCGAAGGCAGACGCCGAAAATAAAGCCGTCGAACAGCAAGGCCTGCCTCTCACAGTCCTCAGCAAAGACCTCATTAAGCCCCAGAACAGAACATTCTCTATGGCTTAAGCTGTCGTTCTGAATTATTATCTCCATAAACAAAAAATTATAGTCAACTGTCTGCCTGTCTATACCCTGCAAAAATACAAAGAATAACGATAACCGCAGAAATTATTTACTTAACAAAAAATAACGGCTGTTTTATTGTCCGGCTATAAGAAACTAACTTACGTCACCCTTCATGCCGCATAATCCGCCTTATGGGCAGAGGCCTTTCTAAAAGCATTTTGTCATAAATATTCTAAACATTCACATTATTTTCACATTCATCCGCTATGACAACAAACAAAAATAGCTATCTTTACATCTTGAAAACAGCAGTCTGCTTTTTAGACAAACGTGCAAAGAGATAAACAAACTACAACACCACTTGCCTGAAGAAACAGACAGGACAAACAAAAATTGACATGAGACAGAAAATAGTTACGTTTGGTGAAATTATGCTGCGCATGACACGTCCGGAGAAGCTGCGCATCATACAGGGAAGCACATGGGACGGATATTTCGGAGGCAGCGAGGCCAATGTTGCCGTGTCGCTGGCCATGCTAGGCAATGATGTCGAATATGTTACACGCCTGCCAGACAACAAATTAGGTCAGGCTTGCCTTAACGAACTCAGAAAATACAACGTAGGCACTCGCTTTGTAACCCGCGGCGGCATACGTCTCGGCACCTACTATTATGAGAATGCGGCAGCCATGCGCGGCTCGAGCGTAGTGTACGACCGTGCCGACTCGTCAATGACCACCGTTGCCAAAGGCACAATCAACTGGGCTGACGCATTTGCCGATGCATCCGTCTTCCATTGGTCGGGCATATCCTGCGCCCTGTCACAAAGCGCTGCCGACGTTACCGAAGAGGCTGTGTGCGAGGCAGAAAGACAGGGCCTTGCAATATCTTTCGACATAAACTACCGCAAGAATCTGTGGAAATACGGCAAGAGCGCACACGACATACTACTGCCGCTGGCCAAGAAATGCGACATAATGTTCGGCACCGAAGGCGAATGGCAACTTCTCACGGGCATCACTCCGCCGAAATTTACTGCCACGTCGCCTGCTTTCAGCTTCGACATCCAAAGCCATAAAGAGTTTTTCAGCAAGGCAAAAGACATGTTCCCCAAGTGCCGCAAGATGATTCTTGCCCTGCGCAACACCCTTTCGGCCAACCATCACATACTGTCAGGCGTTCTCTGGTCAGACGGCAACATCTATCCTGCACGCATCTACGACATAGACAACGTCATCGATCCTATGGGTGCAGGCGACGCCTTCATAGCCGCATACATTCATGCCCTGCTGAAGTTTGGCGACGACAGCCCGAAGGACATCAACTTCGCCCTCACCGCATCTGCCATCAAGAACAGCATACCCGGCGACTTCAACCTCACAACCGAGGAGGAAATAACAGAAGTGTACGAGAATGCAGGAAAAAGCATCGGATAAATAAGAACGGAGCATAGCAGAGAAGTTCTGACAAAACATATACATGACGGCAGGTTTGCCTGCATAAAAGGAATTGTATAACAATCCTGTTATCCACATCACGAATATGCCGCCTATTTAGCACATGCAAAAAGCCTGAAATATAAGAGCATACCTTTTGCATTGTAATTTGCCGTCTTTTAGCTCATAAAAGGCGGCAAATTGCACGCTAAAAGGGCACGTTTTACTACGGCGTCGTTAAGTGTCTGATAATAAGACAAATAGCATATATGCAACAATGCATGGCCAAAGACATTCCTTATCGGCCATTTGCTCCATAAAAAGCATTACAACATACAGCTGAAAAGTAAAAAATATTGTATCTTCGCAGCTGAAAACAAAAACGATTATGATAACAAACCGCGAAGAAGTGATAGACAAGGCTTTCAGGGTTTTCCTGAAAATGAACTACGAAAAGGCAAGCATCAGCACACTGGCGAAGGCTTGCGGACTTGCAAAGACTGGAATAGTGTATTATTTTCCGCATAAGCTCGACCTGTTTGTTGCCGTGGCCGACAAGTTCTTCATACAACTGCAGAACCCTGTAAACAAGTTTGACCAGCCGGCAGACACACTGGCGGAATTTATAGATCAGTATGTGGCTGGAGTGTCGAGGGCAATGAACGGAATTGTAAGTCTTGTGAACGACGGCAACAACCCATACGACTGTTGCCCGAACTTCTATTATATCCACTTTCTTTCGCAGGTCCGTATGTATTATCCCGGCATAAGACAGAAGATTGAAGACATCTTCAGCAAGGACTATGAGATGTGGTCAACGGTGATACAGAGGGCTAAGGACAAGGGCGAGATAAGGAGCGACGTGGACGTTACGACAACGGCACGGATGTTCAGGCAGGTATTCTACGGCATATCATACGAACACGCCTTCCTTAACGGCCTCGACACCAATGAACTTAAAGAAAACTTCAAATATCTGTATTCGCTGCTGACACGAAAGTGAAAGTCCCACCAGACCTCCCCCGTGGGGAGGCTTTTGTTTCTCGGTAGTTAGAGTAGTTAAAGGAGCATTTTCTAAGTGAAAAGTGAAGAGTGAAAAATCCAAATGCTTTGAGGACTTCTGTCGCAAGCACTACGTTGCTATTGTGCCGGCTGATTTGCAATCTGCCGGTAGATATTATCAGGATTTTCAATCCGCTTAAAATACCGCTTGTTTAAGTGAAGTCTACATGATGTAATAGCAAATAGGAAGTAATCGGATTAAAAAATCCTTATACTCACTTCCGGCGGAGCACAGATCCGCCGGCACAATAGCAACGTAGTGCGTTTTACGAAAGTGAAAAGTTAAAAGTGAAAAACGAAAAATCCAAATGTATTGTAGTTTCTACTTGTAAGCACTACGTTTGCTATTGGATTTTTCACTCTTCACTTTTAACTTTTCATTTCCGTAAGGCGTTTTTCACTTTTAATTTTTAGTTGTTAATTGCTAATTATTTTGCTCCCTTTTACGAACGCGAAGCGATGCGCGAATAAGAACGCACGCCATACCATATTATCACAAGGAAACAGATTAGCGGCAGCACAAACGACACGTTGACGGCCGGCAGCCCCATAACATATCCCTGATCGATGATAAGAGCCTGCAACGGAGGCAGTACGCTTCCGCCAAGTATGGCCATGATAAGTCCGGCGGCACCAAACTTGGCCGACTCGCCCAATCCATACAAGGCTATTCCGTAGATCGTGGGGAACATCAGTGACATGCAGGCAGAAACGCCTACAAGACAGTAAAGGCCATAGATGTTCTGCATAAATATCACTCCTATAAGCAAAAATACAGCCACCACGGCCAACGTGGCAAGCATGGCGCCGGCATTGAAGAACTTTAGGAAGAACGTGCAGATGAAGCGGCTGCAGCAGAAGATTACCATGGCTATGATGTTGTAATGCTGCGACATCACCTCGGCGTCTTTCTCCGACATACCTGTCTGCATGAGCAGATGAGTACCATACTGTATGATAAACGTCCAGCACATAATCTGCGCACCGACATAAAAGAACTGGGCTATCACTCCCTCACGATAATGAGGCAGGCGGAAGATGTGCCTGATGGTAGACATGAAATTGCCGTCCTGCTTCTCTGCGTTTTTCGGCATACGCACAATCATCAGCAGAAAGACCATAAAGAGAATCACCACGCCTATTATCACGTAAGGCTGTATGAGAATGCTCAGGTCGGAGTCTCTCACCACGGCATACTCGGCCTCGCTGAGCTGCTCGCGTGCATCGGAGTCAAGCGGATTGAGGCGCGCCTGAATGAAGTTCATTGCTACATACATGCCCAGCAGCGACCCGATGGGATTGAACGACTGGGCAAGGTTAAGGCGCCTTGTAGCCGTCTCTTCGGTGCCCATCGACAAGATGTAAGGGTTGCAGCTCGTCTCAAGGAACGACAGGCCACAGGTAAGTATGAAGTAGGCCAGCAGGAACGAATAATAGCAGCCTGTGTACTTGGCCGGGAAGAACATAAACGCGCCTACGGCATAAAGCAGCAGCCCCATGAGCACGCCTGCCTTATAAGAATATTTGCGTATGAAAATGGCAGCGGGAAACGCCATTGCAAAATAGCCGCCATAGAAGGCCACCTGAACCAGAGCGCCGTCAGTGACGCTCATCCTGAATATCTTTGAAAAGGCCTTTACCATCGGGTTTGTTATGTCGTTGGCAAAGCCCCACAGGGCAAAACATGACGTAATCAGTATGAACGGAACAACATAGCTTATCCCGTCTTTCTTCAAAAGATGTTGTTTTTCGGTTTTCATATTAGTTACAATGTTTAAGCATATATCTGTCCGAAGGTCGTGCAGGGCGACGGTCGGCCTTGTTGGCATCAAAGGCATTTAATCACGGTCATTACCGCTCAACTGTATGAAGCCGCCACACATCTGAGCATGTGCATGCAGCCTGATGAATGCATCTTTCGCCATCAACACTTGTGTTCTCATATTTTTTGTCGTCAGTAGCATGTTTCGTGCATGCACAATGCAAATGTACAATAATTTACGCTACAGACAAAATCATGACTGCGTTTTGTTCACTTTTAGCTGATACATGACGCCGCCTGGCAACATAAGCAGGATAAGCGGCGGAGGGCATACAGCCCCGGCAGGCACATTAGGCAGATGTCATGACTTTATCCCGAGCAGACTGTTATAAGTCTTTTCTGGCATATCCGGCAATATTTTTCTGAAATGTTCAAGCAGCCTATCGTATGATTCTTGTGGTGTGCGGTCAGGGCTACATGCCTCTCGCCCAAACAGACTTTCGGGCGTTGTCAGCAACGACCATCCCCAGCCGTATTCACGCCCATGTCTGTCGCGCGGATAGATAAAGTCTTCTGTTACAATATAGCAGCCCATTTCCAGTCGTGTCAAATATGCATCGAAACGGCTGCGCATCTTCGGCCCGATAAATCCGCATGCAGCGCGCAGTTCGCGTGTGATAAGGCTCCCTTCGCTTTTCAGCGTGGCGAGAACGGCCTCCTCTACGCTACCCTCTTCGGGATAAGGATAAAGGCTGCGGCGATAATTGCAGAAGTCAGGCCACCACTCACTGCTTACGAAAGCGGCTTTACGCTTGAAGAACTTGCCATAGGCGCAACGGCTCTCACGCAGCACAGAGCCTTTCCATTCCCACAAAGGCCATTCCCATCCTCCGTCAGGCAGGCGTGTGTACTGACATTCTTCGTCCACCGCATCTTCTGCCGACCAGCCGTCAATGCCCATGCGGAGCAAAGGCAGAAAACCAATCTCGTTGATATAGTCGACAAGTTCCGGACAGGTGTGTATAAGCTCTTGTCTCATTTCCCAATCTCCCCGTTAATACGTTTTCTTACTATCGAGTATGCTTTCTGGAATAGCGCCGACTGCTCCATCGTCTGCATCATTTCATTAAAGCGGTGCATCGGAATAACAAACGTAAGTTCGTTGGCAGGAACAAGCGGACGGGCTGACGGGTCTAACATTCCGATAAAGCAGCTGCGCCCCTGTTTTCTGTTCTCGTTTACGGCAAATGTTACTATACTGCAACATCCTGAAGCAAAGCGTGTGCATACGGCATCGTCGGCATCATTGTCGTAGAAAGCCCAGCTGCACAAGCCTGAAAGCACATCGGGCGTGGCAAAGAACAGTATGCCTTCTGCGTCATCTAAAGAAGCGAGCTTATCCATACGCACAAAGTTGAGATACGGCTTTTCTGTCAGACTGATGCCCAGACGGCTAACATACGTCTTAACCTGTTCGGGCGTCTGCTTATAGTGTTCCTGTTCCGACACAAAGCGCGGTATGCGTTCCTGCATCGGTGCAAACCGTGTATACAGACTTCCGCCGCCGCACAGCACATTGTCAACGCTCAACGTCAGCGCCTGGCCGTCGCACACCTTGCGTATCGCCCCAATCATGCAGCGCGGTATCTTCCTTATCTCCTCAACAGGCGTGTCGCTATATCCAAAGGCCACAGGCAACGGTACGCCATCGCCAAACGCCTCTTTGTATCTCTGCAAGAATTTCTGTATCATAAGCATCAAACATTAACTCTCCCCAAAGTTATAAGTTTAATGCGAAATTTGATAAGGGAAAGGCAAAAAAGATGCAAGAATAAAATATTTTTGCTATTGCACACAACAGTTTCATAACCCCAAAAAGACTAAAGGAATAAAATTATAAATTCTTTCAATTATACAAAATAATTAAACATAATACGTTAAATTTGCAATTTTAATTGAAAGATGCAAGCTTGTGTGGACTATTAACAGACACACTTTTTGAGACAGTATCCAAATCACTGATAATCATATACTATTTGAAGTGCATAGTAAATCTAAATCTTTCTGAATATCTTTTGCTATTCCAAATATTGGGTGTATATTTGGGTGTAATTAAAAGTTTAAATATTATAAGTATGAAAATATCCAATGCATCAAAAGAAGCTATAGTGAACTTCGTCATAGGAGGAGATGGCAATTTATGGAGATCACGAACAGGAAGTCAGCTCGTTACATTATTTCAAACTCTAGGTTTTAGGGATGATGTATATGATTCTGCAAATGGTGGGTTACCTAAATTAGGAAACTCAGATCTTAATACATCAAAGTCAAACTATGTGAAAAATCGCATCCATAATATCACAGATATCAATCTAAAGAAACTAATTGAACAACTGATAACAGAATCTTTCGACAAACAGGCGGCTGTAAGATCACTTAATGAGATTCTTAATATGGATAGTATCCAACTGGAGTACAATGATAATATCATTACTTGGGAAGGTGTTAAAATAAGCCAAGAAATAGAAAACGAAGTAGTATTTAAAGAAAACGAGAGAAAGGTAATTGACGCTATAAATAAAGCTAAAGTATCTATTTTAGCAGCTATGGCATGGTTTACAAACGAGAAAATTAAAGAAGCATTAGAAAAAAAACGCCAAGAGGGATTAAGGATAGAGCTAGTAATTTATAAAGATGGGGTTAATTCTACCTATGGAGTTGACCTGTCTGATTTTGATAGCATTGAAATAAGGGGCACCAGAGGGGGACTAATGCATAATAAATTTTGTGTTATTGATAATCAAAAAGTATTAACAGGTAGCTACAACTGGACTACGAATGCTGAATCTAAGAATGATGAGAATGTTCTTATAACTATAGATAATGACACAGCTACAAAATATTCTATTGAATTTAGAAGATTAAAACCATTGATATAATTATGAATATCAAACGAAACATCATTTTTGCATTGGAAAGCCGGAAAAAGAACGGTGTGCCAATCGTGGAGAATGTCTCCCATCCGTATGCGTGTCATATACGCAAGCCAACGCATTGAGTTTACAACGGGTTACCGCATTGATGTTGCCAAGTGGGATGCTGACAAGCAGCGAGTGAAGAACGGGTGTACCAACAAATTAAAGCAAAGTGCATCTGAAATCAATGCCGATCTCCTGAAATACTATACAGATATTCAAAACGTATTCAAAGAATTTGAGGTACAAGAAGCCATGCACACTACCCAACAGCTAAAGGACGGATTCAACCTGCGGATGAAAGATACAAGTGAAGACCAGGAAGACGTAAAAATAAGTTTTTGGAAGGTATTCGATGAATTTGTAAAAGAATGTGGCAATCAGAATAATTGGACTGAATCCACATACGAAAAGTTTGCAGCGGTAAAAAATCACCTTAAAAGTTCAAGAAAGATTTAACCTTTGAATATTTCAATGAGTTTGGACTGAACGAATATGTCAATTTCCTGCGTGACAAGAAATTGTCTGACATCGGTATTTTAAGCGGATCGCAAATTAGCTAACGCAGAAATATAAGACAACAATAACGCGCCTTCTCCTTTCTTGCACGCTATTGTTGTTTTGTTTAGAAAAGCTAATGTTTCTATATCAAAGTTCTAAGAGCCTCTCTTGACACAGCCTTTTCTATTAAATCTTTTCTTTTTTCAAGCTCAGCTTTAAAAAATTCAGAATCCATAGAACATATTAATTTAGTTCCACCTAATCTGTTTATAATCATAGACATCATTCTCATTCGAGATTCAAAACTCTTTTTAAATAAATCTTCATTTTCCAAAATAAACTCAAGCATACCATGTAACGCTGGTTTAAGCGCTATCAAATTCATTCCTAAGAAACGTGAGAAAAATGAGATTTGACGAAACAGTAATTTTGTCAACTCATATTTATCACTGCGATTTTCATCAATAGTTAAATTAACACCCCACCATAAACCGCACAGAGTATGACGCATCATTGCAGTCGGAGATTTACCTAACACATAATGGTCATAAATATAACCTGATTTGTTCTTAACATTTTTATTAATATTAAATACGTCCCTATTATATTCTGCAAATTTGTTCAAACTAAGATATGTCCAAAATCCCCTATTAGAAGCTTCTACTCTTGACAGTTTATAACACTCATAAAGTTTAATGGCATTATCATATTCAGAAATACCCTCTGTAGTTAAATTTAATTCATCATCATTACAATCTTCAATCTCATATTCATATGTCTCTGCATTGTCATCTTTAAATATTCCATCTTCAAAATAATTCAAGAAACTTAAATCTGCAATCTGGGCATCAAGTTTCGACATATAATCATTAGTATAAACTTTAAAAGTCATAATTTTACACGTTTAAATTTTTTAATAAGGAATCGATCATGTTTGAGTATGGATTATTCAGCATTTTCTGAACAATTTCTACTGTATCCTGTTTTTCATCAAGGCCATTAAATTTATCATCTTTAAGAATTATCGCTAATTTTTGTGCCCAAGTTTTATCAGAATAATCTTTTATGTCTGAAACAGCTTGTACCAAAGCATTAAATATAAAACTAGAATGATATATGAAAAGAAACCTATCCTTATCCTTAATTAGATTTAATTTTTCAAAAGTTTCTTCAGGAAAAACAATTTGAATTGTGTCATTAGTCAAACGAACATATTCAAATTCACGACTATCTTTTTTTATTTCTATTAAGGGTGTTGAATTTATATCATCATATTCAATATCTACAGGTAACGTATATTCTGGTAACTGAGCTAAGATTTCCCCTTTTTCGAGTGGCTGCAAAAATTTAAAATTTTTACGATAAACTTCTTTAAATTTTTCACTTTTATACATATTCTGATTTTCAGTAGAAATAACATAAAGGGTTAATGATATAGTGTCACGTATATCACTTCTAGATATTTTTATCTCAAAATTTTCTTCAAACGAACATTCAGCTTTTCTTAAGAAAGTTCTTCCACAAATTATCTCACATGCATAACATGCCTTCTTCTCCTCAATAAGTTTATGAAGATCTTCAAAATCATTTTGTATATCTACAATAACTTTTATTGCATCTTGAGTACAAATGGCAGAAAATGTACATCCCCAATCACCATCAATGTCATCTGCATGTCCCAATACAGGATATGGAAATTTTAAATCATCTTTATTCATCTTTCAATGGTCTAATTATAATTGAATGTTTGATATTATCAGATAATAGGACATCTATAATAATATTTTGTCCTTTTACAAAAGGAATATTTTTTATTTTACTTCCATCAACTGGCAATTCATTTTTTCCATTAAATGCACGACTAATAACGACATCTTTATCATTATTGCTTACATCTGTGCCAATACCCAAGTATATAAAACAGTTATCATAAGTATCGTCAGGCATTATAATTATTCTATGCCAAAGTTGATTTTTAATATTAACTGCAACAACGTCATAAGTAACATCTATTGGAGTTCCGATACGTCCTTTTCCTGTAGTATCAACGTCTGAAAAAGAACTACCCTCACCAGCAGTCGGATTTCCTCCATGTCGATTTATCTTTGCGTGTCCCCTTCCCGTGATATTTGATCCACCTTTCGTTCCTATACCAACACCTTTAACATCTTTAAATGCACGACTAACAATAGTCTTGCTTACCTTTACTTTCACTTTTTTCTTTTGTTCCTTAACTTTAGCTTTTTCCTTACCTGACTTGGATGTTATGTCCGATGTTTTATTTACAAAAAAAGGATTAAGTAATGAACCTAAATCAATATAAATAGTATCAACATTATCGCTACAAAAAATTTCTTCAACCTTTGATATAATAAAGTCTTTTATATTACATAAAGCATTCTTGCATAATTCCTTTTCATTATTTATACGCACATTTTTTATCGCCCATTCATTATGTGTAGGTGATTCCATACGTCTTAGTATAGTATCACCCTTTTTATTATCACATAACATCAAAGCGGAAAAGTTATATGGTATATTTCTACCTAAAGACGCAGACGTTACTAACATCATAGGAATGCGCATATATTCTATATGTCGATTAGGTGAATCCTCTTTATTAATATTAAAATACAATTTTATTTTGCCAATACCATCTAGTTCTGGACTTTCAAAATATCTATATTTATTTGTATCATAGTTACCTTCACCCTTTAATATATTTTTTACTGCTTTATATGCAGGCAGAGGATTCTTTTTAGGCGATGTTTTATCATTAAAATATTCTTGTAACAATTCATCAATGGTTTCATCATTAATTTGAACATTATCAATCTCTACTGTTAATTTTTTTTGAAGTATGGCCAACCAAAAGTTAGCTAATATTGCTTCTATAATATTTTTCTTTTCTTCTTCATTATTTTTACATCCCATAACAAAGACATCTGTTCCAAAACCTTCATCTTTACTTCGTCTAAAAGAAGCAGGAATATTTTCATAGCCTTTTACTTCATAACCTTCATCATCAGATGTATAATATCCATAACTAGAAACATTAAAGCCTTCATAAACATGTGACTTCAATACTGCAAGACCACCAAATGTCCAAACATCATCTTCATCATGAGATGATACAAGAAAACAACGAATGGCAGACATACATATATATGCATTATGTCCATACCCATAAGCACCACCTTTTCCCTCGTCATCCGCATCACGACCATCTCCACTAGAATATATTATTTTTCTAATAGCACCATTTTTCAAGCCTATTGTATTATAATCAGACACCCTCATATATGATATATTACCAGTGGTATTTTCTAAAACGCCATTAATTCTTTCACATATATTCTTATCATTTTTACCTGAACCGCACGCATCAACATGTTCTGACAATTTAAAAAATTCAGGGAAACTTCCATTGGAAATAACACCATAAGAGAATTTCACATGAACAGGCTTTGTCTCATCAAGACGTGCATCAATACAATTTTGAAGAATTTCTCTAGAAAACGACCACTCAATATTAGTACCAGCTTGCTTGAATAGTTCATCCAAGCCCTGAAAGCCCTGCTTCTGATGATTCTCTGCTTCTTTTACAAAGTACCATTTACAATTTTTTTCTTCTGTCATATTTCGTTTCTTTTGAAATTTACCTTAGTTTTTGTATAAAAATTTTTATTTATATTATAAAATTGTTTTACAACAAATCAAGATAATCTATTTACGACAAAAATATCTATCAATTTAGCCAATAGAAATTTTGTTATATGGCAAATATATGGTCATTTTGGCTCACCCGATAAATAGTGGGGAAAGAAAATATTACGCATAAATTTTAGTCAGC
>ERZ857521.1624-NODE-1624-length-25348-cov-3.170442_pt1 | contig 25348 bp, 27 predicted proteins | sample MGYA00519701_ERZ857521 | MGnify/ENA primary metagenome ERZ857521 (study PRJEB31778, sample SAMEA3449346) | human gut metagenome | biome: human gut; feature: human-associated habitat; material: faeces | place: United Kingdom | collected 2010/2012 ...
ACCCGAGACCCTCTGCTTGTAAGGCAGATGCTCTCCCAGCTGAGCTATACCCCCATCTTTTGTGCATCGCTTCGAGCTTTTTGTCTCTCGCTCTCGGCGACATTGATTATTATATCAGCTTATCCCCTCCCTGTCAACACCTTTTTTGAATTTATTTTGCACTTTTTTCAAAAACCTGCATAAATGGCTTCATATCACGGAAAATAAGCTATGAACAAATCCCTTTTACTGCTATAAAGGAGGTCAAATCCATGAAAAAGCATTCCAAACCCTCTCCTCAGCCCGAACATTGTGAAGGGAATCTCACCCGTCCCGGAACTGCCTCCCAGCTCCATGGCGCCTATGAGTTCCAGGCTATCACCCCCAACCACAAGGACGGGCGCACTGCCCCGGATGGCAGCATTCCCCTGGATCAGGTGATCGAAGCCAAGGAGTTCGTTGAGGAGAACCAGAAGTAACCCATTTGACGCAAATAAAAAAGCTGTGTCAGAGATGACACAGCTTTTGTTTTTTATTCCTGCTCTGCGGAAGTCTGGTTGACAGGGTCAAACCGGCTGCTCTGCGCCTTCAGACGCTCCACAGCCTTGCCGGCCCACTTGCCGCGGCGGAACCGCAGCAGACAGATCAGTCCACGGAAATTGAGATCCAGGCACATGGCAATCCAGATACCGGTCAGCCCCATACCCATCACCACGGTGAGGATATAGGACAGCGGAATGCGGATGCCCCACATGCAGCCGGCAGCCATATAGAATGCCCACTTGGAATCGCCGGCGCCACGGAACGAACCCGAGGACACAGTGGATGTAGCCAGCATGGGCTGGGCAAAGGCCTCGATCATCAGGACGCTGGCTCCCAGCGCAATCACTTCCATATCGCTGGAGAAGATGCCCATCAGCTGCTTGGGGAACAGGAACAGCACCAGTCCGCCGAACAACGCAATGGCAATGGCGACCTTGATACAGGTCTTGCCGTACATCTGCGCCTTATGGATGTCACCGGCGCCCACCGACTGTCCGACCAGGGTGGTGGCAGCATAGGCAATGCCTTCGCCCGGCAGATAAGAGATGGACTCAGCGGTATTGGCGAGGTGGTGTGCTGCCAGCGGCAGAGTGCCCAGTCCGGTAACCAGACGGGTGGAAACCACCTGACCGGAGGCCACGATTGCACGCTCAAACGCAACCGGGGTGCCGATACCGATCATGCGCAGGATGATGTTCTTCTGCGGGTGCAGGCAGGTGTGCAGCGGCACCTTGAGCGGATTCTCCCGGATCATAACGGCACTGAACATGAACAGTCCCACGAATGTGTTGGACACAGCGGTGCCGAAAGCCGCACCGGAAACGCCCCAGCCTGCGCCCCACATGGTGAATTCATGCCCGAACAGGGACAGGGTCCGGGTATCATAAATAAAGAGGAAATTCAGAACGCAGTTGATGAGGTTGCCGGAGATATTCAGGATCATGGGCGTTTTCATATCGCCAAGACTTCGCATCGTGGGCGAAAATACCATCGCCAGGATGGAGAAAGGCACGCCCATCAGATAGATGCGCACATAATCCTGTGCCAGCGGGATCACTTCGGGGGCACCGCCCATCCAGATCGGAATGAATGGGGCGATCATCTGCAGCAGGATTCCTGCCACGATTCCCACGGAAATACAGGTAAATACCGCTGTCCGCACTACATTCCGGGCTCCTTCGATGTCATTGGCGCCGGCTCGCTGGGCAATCTGGACCGAAAAGCCTACGCCCATGGCGCTGAGTATACCGCCGATCAGCCAGACACAGGAGGAGTTGATTCCCACTGCCGCTGTTGCCGACGCACCCAGTACACCTACCATCGCCGTATCCACATAGGTTACAGCAGTGAACATGATCTGTTCAAGGATCGCCGGAAGCGAAAGCCTTAGCACTGTTTTTACCGGCGACTCCTGCCGTCCGATAATACTAATGTTTTTCTCTTGCATAGTTCTCCCTCAACAATAAAAAATTTTTTCAAATGAAAGAGTGCGGCCAAAGACCACACCCTTCAATGCAGATATTAAGCGCTCACAAAGCAAATGCTGTCAGGAACGGGTATGATCCAAAATATCCCGTACCGTATCCTCATCACCGGTGAGCATGGCAATGATTCCTCTATAAAGAAATGCCGGGTCATTGTAAAAATGTTCCCGGATCTGATCACAGTCGCTCTCTTTGGGAACAAACAGCGTCAGACTCATCAAATCACTGCCAATATCAGTGATCCGCAGTGTGATATTGTATCCATCACTGACCTGTTCCACCCTGACTTCATTGTCCCGTTCGATCCGCTGCCGGAGATAATAATCCTGTGCAGCCTTCAGGGTTGTTTCCCGGATGGCTGCCGGCACATCCTTTTCGAACATGGTCGAAGTCTTGATGCCCAGATCGGTAATATAAAAACGCTCCACTCCGTCAATTTCCTTTTTGGAAACAATATGTCCGGAATGCAGCAGCCGGCTGATCTCCTGAGAGTATTCAAAATAATTGGCGATACCCTTGGAACGGAAAACCTCATTGATCTCCGCAAAACTCATACCCCGATGGATATGGTGCAGCAGATAACAGATCAGGATCTTGATCTCCAGCCCTTCCGTAAGACCGCCTGGGCGGACATCAGCCGTAAATGCGTTTCTGTCCACGGCATTCCCTCCTCCCTTTCCATTCTATCATACAACATATTCTGACAAATGAAAAGTATTTATTCTTCGTTTACAAAACGAACTTGAAGAATTTATGTTTTAACTATAAAATAGTAGCAGAATTATAGCAAATAATACAGTCAGGAGGGCGGGTATTATGCAGAAAAATATCAAAAAATATATGCTGGTCCTCCTGGCGGTCCTGCTCGGAGCCCTGCTGACTGTATGTGCCATTCCGGTGGCGCAATGGCTCAGCATCCCGGAAAACCGCATCCTGGTCTGGCAGAAAATCGATGCCCTCGGTCCCTGGGGCGCTGTGATCTTCCTGGTAATCCAGATCCTTCAGGTGGTGATCGCCTTTATCCCCGGTGAGCCGGTGGAACTGGCAGCCGGACTTCTGTATGGCACCTGGGGCGGCCTGCTGATCTGCCTGACCGGCATTCTGCTCGGCTCCTCCATGATCTTTGCCGTTGTGCGCCGGTTCGGACGCCCGCTGGTACAGCGTCTGGTGGATGAGGAGTCCATTCAGAAGTATGCCTTCCTCACCGATGCCCGCAAGCTGGACACCCTGATTTTCCTGATGTTCCTGATCCCCGGCACCCCGAAGGACACCCTCAACTACCTCTGTCCTCTCACTTCCATCAGTCCGGTGCGGTTCCTGGTGCTGTCCACCTTTGCACGCATTCCCTCGGTAATATCCTCCACCTTCGCCGGAGCCAACTTCGCTGAGGGCAATCTGCTGGCCTCGGTGATTGTGCTTGGAATCACCAGCGCGGTGGGACTGCTGGGCATCCGTTACGAACATGTACTCACCGATCACCTCAACCGCTCGGCTGCCCGGTTCCGGGAGCGGATGAACAACGGAAAACATCAGTAATCTTTATTTTGCTCTTGAATTAGAAAATAATCTATTGTAAAATGAAAGTGTGCAGAGATGCCAGCCACAGAAGGAGAATTATACTATGGATATTGTAGAACGCATCCGCCAGCTTTGCGCCCGGAATGACATCAGCATCGCTGCCCTGGAACGGCAGCTTAACTTCGGCAATGGCACCATCGGTCGATGGAGCACCGCCTCCCCCACTGTGGAACGCCTGGGAAAGGTGGCAGACTACTTCGGGGTCAGCGTGGATTACCTCACCGGACGGGAACAGCAGGAAACTCTGGACAATCTCTATCTGAGCTGCCTGCGGCGGGCCCAGAGCCAGGGCATCGATCCCCGGGATCTTGAGCTGGCTGTCAATACAATTCTGCAGCTGAGAAAGCAGGATGGAATAAAGCATGAGCCAAATCAGAAATAAAGCAGAACTCTATCAGGCTGCGGCAGAGTTCCGCCGACAGCTCTGCCTGCCGGAATGCTGCACCTCCGGAGTAGTATTTGACTGTATTCAGTCCCAGCCCGGGATTCAAGTTGCATTCCTCCCCTTCCAGTCCCCGGCTCTGCGAGGAATGTGCTCCCCTGGCAAGCCAGGGCAGGAGGACATTATCCTGCTGTCCAGCCGCCTTACCGGTCGGGAGCGTGGATTTTATGCCGCCCATGAGTGGCTCCACCTGTGCTGGCACCGGGACGCCAGCAAATCCCCCTTTTTGTGTGGGGAGTACCGCTTCCCCCAGCAGGACAGCTTCCTGGAATGGCAGGCCAACGAGGGCGCAGCCGAAATCCTGATGCCATGGCGTCAGGTGGTGGAACTGGTGCTGGAATGCCCGCCCGATCCCGACAGCCGGGAGAGCCTGATCCGGCTCCGGCTGCGGCTGGCTGACCGGTTCGGGGTCAGTGACCAGATGGCAGCGGTGCGCCTGGAAAGCCTCCGTTATGAGATTGCCTGTGCTCTGGAGGGTCAGAGCCCGGACACCATTAAGCTGCTCTCAGTTCGGGAACAGCGGCGCCGGGGCATCCAGGCCCAGTCCCTGGAGGAAAAAGCGCGGCTCCTCTTTGCCAGGGAGCAGGAGTACCACCGGCGGCTCCGGAATATCGATATATAAAAACAGAAAGCACAGTCCGCCGGGCTGTGCTTTTAATATGCGAAAAAGACACAGAAACTCCTTGTTCCCGCGCCTGTTCTAAGCCGTGCCGCCATCAGACCTGACGAGGGCCGGCTGGTCAGGCGGTTGCTGTCAGAACCCGTCCGAAACCATTTCTCTGTGCTGTCCATTCCGGCGGACAGCAGCAGGGTTCCGGAGCGATTGCTCTGCGAAACTTGCCTGACAAGGAAAAACTGCAGTCGGATCGCTGTGTCCGCTGCAGTTTTAGTATAGTATAACTATGTAAAGGCCAAATGGTTTACAGGTTAAATCCGCATGAAATCAGAACTTTCTTCTGGAACTGCTGAAGCTGCGTCCCGAAGAGGAGGTTCTGAATCCCGAGGAACCAGACGACCGGCTGGGTGGATTTTTGGGAATATGCCGCACCGAAACGCTCTTGTTGACAAAGACATCCTGGCGGACACTCAGATCCACGGTGGTGTTGTTCCGGACATTGTAAACCGCATCCCGGACAGGGGTGCCGTACCGCTTTGCCACGAATACATAGACCAGGATGGTACAGGCGCTTCCCGCAACCACTGCCGCCACAAGAAAGACAATGGGATAGCCTCCAAGCGGCTGGTCGTCCGGCGCTGTGTGGGCACCGGTGTACTGTCCGTTCTCGTATTCCCCGCTCACCTCATGGCGCTTGATGACACTGGTGGCCTTCCCCAGCATGGCATGCATACTGCCGGCATACTCGCCGTCGGCCAGCTCATCATAGCCTGCATCGATCACTGTATCCAGGTCGGTATTCAGCAGCACATACTTGGTTTCACCCGAAGCGCAGGCAACAACGTCCCGGGTCTCCATATTGATGTACAGGATCACACCGCTGCGGTTGCTGCCAAGGCCAAAGCCGTTGGCATCATAGAAGTCCTGGGCCCGGAGCTCCGGATCATTGACGCTGCCGTCCTGCTCGGTGAGAATGACTGCATCCGCCTGTACATCCGCCTGGAACTGTTCAATGCGCTTCTCCAGCTCCGCTTCCTCCGCATCGGTGAAGATGTCAGCGTTATCGAAAACATGCTGCTCCGGCTCTGCGCCCCAGGCCGGAGTCAGACAGAGGGTCATCACAAACACTGCCGCAAAGGCAGAAATCAAACGCTTCATATCAACAGCCCTCCGATCATCAGAAGAACAGCTGCAACACCCAGGCCAGCCAGCACTGCATCGCGAAGCAGTTTTTTCCGGTCAAGAGGCAGAATACCTGCCACCTTGCCGGTCTGTCCATTCATGGAATAGTAGTACTTTTTCTGGTCGGCTCCTGTATAGACAAAAGCCCAGACCGGAAACAGCGCATACTGATAGTCCTTGCGCTTGACATCCGAATCCAGCGAGGAATTGTAGACCGAATCATATCCTGTCACTGTGTCCCGCAGAAGATTCTCGGTATATTTATGGATGTCGTCCTGAAAAACCGGCTCCAGCGCATCGGTCTCCAGGTTCCGGATCTCCGCCCGGAAGCCGGAAAGATAGGGCATCTTGAACGGAATTGCCTCCAGAACCCGGTAAGGCATAACGCCATCCGCCAGTTCCCGGCCTTCGCTGTCCAGTGCACAGTGGGTCAGATCCTCAAAATGCAGATCGCCCTGGCGATGGATGCGGTAAACAGAGGTTTCGGTGTACTCATTGCGGCTGTCCCGCCAGACACGAACCCGATTGGCATTGGCTGTGTAGTTTGCCGATGTATCGCAGTCCAGCACCCAGTAGGGATAGTAAACCCCCATGAAGTACTCGGTCTTGCCGGTGTCGAAGTATCCTTTGGGCACATAGCGCTTTTTCGCCACCCACTCATAGAACCGGCGCTCTGCTTCTTCCCGGGTGAATGCAAAGGGGATCACACGGTCAGGATGGAACTCTCCCTGCAGGCGGCCTTCCAGCACCACCGGACTGTGACAGTACAGGCAGCTGGTCGCCGCTGTTGTTTCAGTAGTGACGATCTGAGCGCCGCAGCTCGGGCAGGTATAGAGAACGGCTGTCTCCTCTTTCCCCTCTTCCTCTGCCGGCTCCTGCACAATCGTCTGCTCGCTGCTCTGAGCCGGTTCATACTTCTGCAGCTCCTCCTCCGAGAAGGAAGAACCGCAGAAAGAGCACTCAAACTTCTGGCTCTCCGGCGAAAATTCCAGCGGAGCGCCGCAGTTTGGACATTTATAGGCTACAACTGCCATATACGGCCTCCTTTATTCCACTTTGGTGCCGCAGTTCGGGCAGAATTTAGCATTGGGGGACAGTTTTTCGCCGCAGTTTGTGCAGAACCGTGCTGTGGGACGGGCCTTACCGCAATTCGGGCAGAACTTGCCGCCATGGTTCTTGGAGCCGCACTCACAGGTCCAGTCCTCTGCCGATGCAGCCGGAGTCTCCTGCTTGGAGGCATCAGCCGGTTCAGCGGGAGCAGCCGGACGGGCGGCCGCGGCCTCCCGCTGGGCCTGGTTGGCCTGTGAAGCAGCACCGACAAAGCTGCCGCCGGCATTCATTCCAAGGCCCATGCCCATAAAGCCTGCCATACTGCCGGCAGAGTTGGAACCAGCAGCCTCCAGACCACGGGCAACCGAGCCCTGGACATAGCCTTCCCGGACATTGGGATCACTGAGCATAGCGCCCTGGTTGCGCATATTGATGAGCTTCTGGCTCTCCTCCGAGTAGGACAGGCCAGCCAGACCCACCGATACCACTTCCATACCACGCAGGTCCTTCCAGTCATCGTCCAGAATATCAGCCATGTAACGGGAGAGCTCCATGTTCTTGGAAGTCACATGGGAGATCCGCACGCCGTCTGCCGACATCTGGTTGATGGCTGCCTGGAGCGCACCCAGGAATTCCGACAGATACTGCTCATTGATGTCGGAGATGTCCACGTGCTCCGCATTCTTGGGAATGGCTTCGGTATAGAACTTGATGGGGTCCACCACCTTGATGGAATAGGTGCCGAATGCCCGCAGGAACAGTTCCGAATTATAGAAGGAGTCAAAGTAGTTGACCGGATTGGTGGTGCCGAACTTGATGCCCTTGATCTCCTGCAGATTGACATAAAAGACCTTCTGGGCATAGGGAGTTGTGCCGCCAAAGCGCACACGGTTAAAGGATTCCTTGACCGAATCCCCCAGGTCGCCATTGAAAAGCGAAGGCTCTGAGGAATTGTTGACGGTGTAGTAACCCTCCTCGGCAGTGTAATCGACGATCTTGCCGCCGTCTACCAGCAGCATGAACTGATTGGGATATACATGGATCACCGAACCGTTGGATACAACGGCAGAGGTCCGCTTGGTGTTGGAGTTGCGCTCTCCCTGGCGCATCTGCACACCGGCAGTAAATACTGTACGGTCACTCATCTGATCCGGTTCGATCACTTCCAGCCACTGATCTGCCAGTGCGCCGCTTACTGCGTCTGTTACCGCACGAATGATTCCCATATACTGTCATTCCTTTCTATTTATCAAATTCATAGATCTTGTCAAAAGACCAGGCATAGTGATTGACTTCCTGTACTGCGGTTCCGCAGAACTCGCAAACCTTGCTCCCCAGTGAGCGGATGGGGGCTCCGCAGTTGGGACAGGTCATGCTGAATGCCGCATCCAGCTGATGCTCCTGTGCCGCTCCAGCATCCTGCACATAAAGCAGTTCAACATTGTACCGGGTCTGCTTTTGCTCCGCTTCCCCATCGCCGATCCGCAGCATATATCCTACCGCGCTCTGGAACACAACCCTGCATTCCCCATTCTGCTTCCGGTAGTCAGCCAGTTCGGTCTGATGCAGCCGGACCTCTGAATAGGCATACGGTGTGCCATCCGCCCGCTGGTGGGTGATCTCCTGGCGCACCTGTTCCAGCAGTGCCGGGGACCGTTCGCTGAGCCGCTCCGGCTGCTTCTGTGTGATCGCCGTAAAATAGGAAAGAAGCAGGGTTTCCGCTCTGGCCTTGAATTCCGAATAGGAAAACTCCGGAAAGTCCTCCGCGATCTGCGGCAGGATCAGGCGGGTCATGCCGCAGACCGAGCAAGGCGTTTCCTTACGCATCTCCCGGGCTGCCTCCCCGATCTTCAGCGCCTGCAATACTGCGCTGGTCTGGCGTGTCCAGTTCCGGAACGCCTTAATCAGCATAATCAGCAATGCAGCAATAAAAGCAAAAGCCAACATTTTTACATAATCCAAGCGATCACCTGCCGTTCTTTCTTCATATATCCCTATTATACGGTAATTTACTGCTTTCGTCCATAATGAAATTGGAAGTCCGGATATAAAAAAAGAAACCCCCGGAAAAACCGGAGGTTTCTTTCAGAGCAATTTACTTGATCAGGCCGAAGTTTACTACAACAGCAGCAAATACGATGGAAACAATGGACAGCAGCTTGATCAGAATGTTGATAGCCGGACCGGAAGTATCCTTGAAGGGGTCACCAACGGTATCGCCTACAACAGCAGCCTTGTGGTTCTCGCTGCCCTTGCCGCCCAGGTTGCCAGCCTCGATGTGCTTCTTGGCGTTATCCCAAGCACCACCGGCGTTGGACATCATAACAGCCAGAGCAAAACCAGTTACAGTAGAACCAGCCAGCATACCGGTTACACCCTTGACACCCAGGATCAGACCAACTACCAGAGGAGCTACTACAGCCAGGATTGCCGGAGGAACCATTTCCTTCTGAGCAGACTTGGTGCAGAGGTCTACACAGCTTGCGTAGTCAGGCTCAGCAGTACCTTCCATCAGGCCAGGGATCTCCTTGAACTGACGGCGTACTTCCTTAACAACGCTCTGTGCAGCAGTACCTACCGACTCCATGGTGAAGGCAGCAAATACGAAGGGCAGCATACCGCCGATGAAAGTACCAATCAGGACAGGCGGGTTCATGATGCTCAGATCGAAGTTGTAATCGGGAGAAATCAGCTTGACCTGATCGATGTAGGAAGCGATCAGAGCCAGAGCAGTCAGAGCTGCGGAACCGATGGCAAAGCCCTTACCGGTAGCAGCAGTGGTGTTGCCCAGAGAGTCCAGAGCATCGGTACGCTCACGAACTTCCTCACCCAGGCCAGCCATCTCGGCAATACCGCCAGCGTTATCGGCAACAGGGCCGTAAGCATCGGTAGCCAGAGTGATACCCAGAGTGGACAGCATACCAACAGCAGACAGAGCAATACCGAACAGACCGGCATTGTAGTCAGCTGCACCACCAGATACATAGAAGCTGATGATTACGGAAACGCTGACGATGATAACAGGAATAAAGGTAGAAATCATACCCAGGGACAGACCGCTGATAATAACGGTTGCAGGACCGGTTACAGAAGTACCAGCCAGCTTCTGGGTGGGCTTGTAGGTATCCGAAGTGTAGTACTCGGTGAAGTAACCGATCAGGATACCAGCAACCAGACCGCTGATGATTGCACCGTACAGGCCGATGTAATCCATGCCCAGGGTGAAGTAGATCAGAGCAAAAGCACCGATAGCAACCAGAACACCAGCGATGTAGGTACCTCTTCTCAGAGCGCTGAGCAGCTGCTTCTGGGAAGCGTCCTCATTGGTCTTAACAAAGAAGGAACCGATGATGGAAGCGAAGATACCGATGGCAGCCAGAGCCATGGGCAGAGCCATACCGGTGAAGCCGAAGCCGGCAGATACAGCCAGAGCAGCGGCAGACAGACGAGCGCCCGAGTAGGACTCGTACAGGTCAGCACCCATACCGGCAACGTCGCCGACGTTATCACCAACGTTATCAGCGATAACAGCGGGGTTACGCGGGTCATCTTCCGGAATGCCAGCCTCTACCTTACCAACCAGGTCAGCGCCGACGTCGGCAGCCTTGGTGAAGATACCACCGCCAACACGGGCAAACAGAGCCATAGCGGAAGCACCCATACCGAAGGTAACCATAGCGGAAGCGATCATCTGAGCCTGCTGGTCAACCGGCAGAGCCGAGTAGTAGAACCGCAGGAAGTAGTACCACAGAGAGGTTTCCAGCATACCCAGACCTACTACAGTAAAGCCCATTACAGCACCGGCAGAGAAGGCTACCTTCAGGCCGGAGTTCAGGCTATGCTGAGCAGCATTGGCAGTTCTGGCATTGGCATTGGTGGCAATGCGCATGCCCAGGAATCCGGAAAGACCGGAGAAGAAACCGCCTACTACAAAGGCCACAGGCACGAATACGTTGACCAGACCGGCAAAGGCCAGGGCAACCAGAACCACGCCCATGATTACGAAGAAGACAGATACACCCTTGTACTGTCTCTTCAGGTAAGCGTTGGCACCGCTGCGATCTTCTTCATCAGATCTGTACCCTCGCTCTGAGCCATTACTCTCCGGGAGAGAATGAACGCATAAGCGAGCGCAGCCACGGCACCGATCGGGGCCAGAATCATCAAATCGAACATTTTTTACGCTCCTTACTTATGTTTACTTTCCTGCTGCAGGACAGAATCCACCCCACTGCAGAATCTAACATTCATATATTAAACAATTGTGTCTTTATTGTCAATCAAGTTTTGCCGTAATTGCACAGAGTGCATTTTTTCTTGTATATTTTGGTCATTTTCCCAGAAGTTTTTGTTAATATGTTGTTCATATTTCTAATCCCAGTTCTGGGAATTTTCTGTGGTTACCGGCTTGTCCTCCCGATTCGATCTGTGTTATAATTTTAGTTGGAAATCGGCGATTTTTGCCGATCAGGATCGAAATTTTCCTTCATGGAGGTTCATTGCTATGAAAACTATTGTCATCGGAATCGCCGGCGGTTCCGGATCGGGTAAAACCACTCTGGCCCACAAGCTGAAAGACGCCCTGGGCGATGACATTGTCCTGCTCTGCCACGACTTTTACTACAAAGCCCATGATGATATGCCGTTTGAGGAACGGCAGAAGCTCAATTTCGACCATCCGGATGCATTCGATACCGACCTGCTGATCGAGGATATCCGTGCCCTCAAGCGCGGGGAAAGCATCCTCCACCCCATCTACTCCTTTACAGAACATACCCGTCTTCCCCAGCGGGTCCGGGTTGATCCGGCCCGGGTCGTGATCGTGGAAGGCATCCTGATCTTCGAAAACCAGCAGCTCCGGGACGAAATGGATATTAAGGTATTCGTGGATACTGACGCGGATATCCGTCTGATCCGCCGGCTGCTCCGGGATGTCAAGGAGCGGGGCCGTACTCTGGATTCGGTGGTCAGCCAGTATATGAATACTGTAAAGCCCATGCATGAGCAGTTTGTGGAGCCCAGCAAGAAGAATGTGGACATCATCATTCCCGAGGGCGGACTCAATGCTGTGGCTCTGCAGATGCTGCTGCGTCAGATCCAGCACTTCCTGCGGGAAACCGAATCCGAATCGGATGCTATGTAAATGTTTCGTGCTTCTTTTGTAAACATTTTTCTTTGACATACTCTTTTCCCCGAAAAAATGTTACAATAGCCATATCAATATTCTGTATGGAAACGGGAGTGTCCCTGATGAAAAAGCTGACGGCAGCTGTTCTTGCAGCTGCGCTGACCCTTGGCTGTGCTTCCACAGCCTTTGCCAATGAGGCGATTGATGATGCCATTGAGCTCAATCAGTATAACTTCGAAGAGAAGGAAGCTGTATCCGGCCGGTTTCTGAATCTGCTGGCCAGCTATCCCGGTGAAACTGCCACCTGGCAGACTGAGGATTATGCCTTCACCTTCCGCAGTGAAGATGTGCCGGAAGAACTGGACGACCGCTCTTCTGTCAATCTGCACATGGAGCGCATCAAGGACCGCCTCTCCATCTATGATAAGGCCGTGGGCCGGGATACCCCCAAATATGTATTCAAAACCGAGGCGGAATCCTTCAAGGTTCCCTTTGAAATGACCATCCGGGAAAGCAACTTCATGCCGGGTTCCACTGTATACATTTACCGTCTGGACAGCAGCACCTGGGATCAGGGCACCCAGACCAATGTATTCTCCGCTGTCAAGAAGGATGTGGTCGTTGCGGAGAATGGCGACATCTCCTTCCCCATGACCGAAGGCGGCACCTATCTGGTATCTGCCAAGCCGGTGGTCAGCCATGAGGGCGAACTGGAGGAGATGCTCTTCCAGGTGGAATATGAACAGCGCGGCGATTACGACGAACTGCTCACCTACCTCAAGGACGACCCCAACGGCTACTTCACCAACCTCTGGGAAGCCCCCGGACACGTTGCGGCAGAAGACGAAGACTAACAGAAAAGACCGGCAGCAAAGCTGTCGGTCTTTTTTTGCAGCCAAATTTCCGGATAGTCTGGAAGTCACCTGACAAGCGCCGCTTCCAGCTGTGCCCGGAACCGGGGAAAATCTCTGGCCCCATCATTAAAAAGCAGAGTCCTGATCCCCATTTGCTCCGGAACAATCAGATTCTTCCCGGCGTTATCAATAAAAACGCACTCCTCAGGCCGGAGGTCCAGCCGGTCCAGGACATAGTCAAAGATCCGCCGGTCTGTCTTGCCGGACCCCAGCTCGGCAGACACCGCCACAGCGTCAAAGAAATCATCCAGATTATTGCATTCCAGGATCGTCCGGATACGATCACTTTTGTTGTCAGTCACCAGGGCGATCCGGTATTCTGCCCGGAGTTGTCTGAGCAGACGGAGCATATCCGCATCCAACTCGGTGGCCCGGAAAGAATCCGTCAGGAGCTGATAGTCCAGCTTCTGCCCCAGTGCCTCGCAGAAGGCAGGCCAGATCTCCGCATGGGTCGTTTCACCCAGCAGCAGCGCCTGATTGTATCTCCGGTAACAGCTTCTCACCTGTTCTGCCGGAAGTCCGCACCGTTTCGCGATATATTTCGTAATGGCTGCGGAACCTGTTTTCTCGATGGTCAGTACTCCATCAAAATCAAAGAGAACTGCCTTGATCACTCTGCTCCTCCCCTTTCTCACAACCGGAAACCTGCTCTCTGCATGAAAAATCCCTCCCAGTAACCCGGGAGGGATTTTTGGATGCGAAGGGGATATCTTATGCGTTCAGCTCAGCGATGAAGGCATTGTAGGTTTCCTCATCGTAAGGAACTACGATCTCGCCGCTGATGATCTTCTCTTCGATTGCAGCAGTCTTTTCCAGGATGTCAGCCGGAACATTCTTGTCCGAAGTAGGAGCAATACCTACGCAGCCATCAGCAGTGGTGAACTCCTGAGTAGTGCCGCCCAGGTCCTCACCATTCATAACCTTCTCGGTTACGATCTGGATAGCCTTGCCTACACGCTTAACAGCAGAGGTCAGAACATGATCGGGGTCCAGATCATACTGGTCACGGTCAACACCGATTACCCACTTGTCCTTCTCGCCGGCAGCAGCAATAACGCCGTTACCAACGTTACCAGCAGCATGGAATACGATGTCGCAGCTGTCGTACATCTTCAGAGCGATTGCCTTACCGATAGCGGCATCCGAGAAGCTGTTGGCATACTGAACGTCAACATTGATCTCCTTGCCCAGCTCCTTGGCAGCATAGGCAACGCCTGCACGGTAGCCATAGTCGAACTGGTCAATGGTGGGGCTCTTCTGACCGCCTACGAAGCCGACATTGTTGGTCTCAGTCATCAGACCGGCAATGTAACCTACCTCGAAGGAAGGCTCCTGAGCCTTGAACAGTACACCGATGGTGTTGGGCTGGGGGTTCTCAGGATAGTTGGAGTCAACAATGGCATAGATCTTGTCGGGGTTCTTCTTGGCAGCATCTTCGATAGCGTCTGCCATCATGTAACCGATACCCCAGATCAGCTTGATGTTCTCATCATCCGAGAAGCGATCCAGATTGGGAGTGTAATCAGACTCGTCAGTGGATTCCAGGTACTGAGCCTGAACCTTGCCGGCCTCAACCATCTCAGTAATGCCTTCCCAGGCGGACTGGTTGAAGGACTGGTCGTTGACACCGCCGACATCGGTTACCATGGCGATGGAGTAGAGATCCTCGCTGGAACCGCTGTTGTCCGCTGTGCTGCTGTTGTCAGAACTGCCGGAGCAGGCTGCCAGGGACAGCATCAGGGACATTGCAAGTACTGTGCTTAAAAACTTTTTCATTTTAAGACTTCCCCTTTTCTTCTTACACGCCGCCTTTTGAGAAAGGCAGCTGGTAACATATTTGCAACTCCAGTATAAAACATACGACGCTTTCCTGCAACAGAAAGTTTACATTTTCCGGATTTTTGAATACAAAATCGGCAATTTGTTTTAATACCTTCCACAGGGATACAGTACTTTCAACAAGATGAAAGAAACTTCAAAGCAGCTTCGTTAAAGAGATAACGGAGTAAATGCCTGGGGCAGCAGGTCTCCCAGGGTATACACCTCATAATCCTCCGGGCTGCGGGCCACAATGACCGGGAAGTCCATGGGACAGAATTCTGCAAGCACCTGACGGCAGACACCGCAGGGGAATGCAGTATGTGCCAGCGGGCTCTGCTCCCCTTCGGGGCCTCCGGCAATGGCGATGGCGGCAAACTCCCGCTCCCCCTCCGAAATAGCCTTGAATACCGCTGTGCGCTCCGCACAGTTGGTCGGGCCATAGGAACAGCTCTCCACATTGCAGCCGCGGTAGATGGTCCCGCTTTTGCCGAGCAGTGCCGCTCCCACCAGGAACCGTGAATAGGGCGCATAGGCAAATTCCCGGGCTTTCAGTGCCTCCTCAATGAGCTTGGGGTAATCCATATCGGTGTCCTCCTTCAAATTGGTTCCGGCTGTCCTGTGCCGGGCAAAAACAGGGCCGGTGAACCGACCCTGTCTGTTTCATTATTTCTCGGTGCAGATCTCCTTCAGGAAGCTCTGACCATCGGTCCGGTTTTCCAGGCCAAAATACTCCAGAACCGTAGCGCCAATATCCGCAAAGGTGGTGCGGGTGCCGAGATTGGCGCCGGGACGGATCTTTTTGCTCCAGGCCAGCATGGGAGTGTACTCCCGGGAGTGGTCGGTGCTGGGGGTGCTCGGGTCACAGCCATGATCCGCTGTGATGATGAGCAGGTCATCCTCCCCCATCTGCTCCATGAACTTCGGCAGAGCCTGATCAAACTCCATCAGCGCACGGGCATAACCCGGTGCGTCATTGCGGTGCCCATAGACCATATCAAAGTCCACCAGATTCACAAAGCAGATACCCTCAAAGTCATTCTCCATGAGATCAAGGGTCTTGGCGATGCCGTCGGTGTTGTTCTGGGTGCGGATCTGCTGGGTGATGCCGCTGCCGGCAAAGATGTCCGAGATCTTGCCGACACCGATGCACTCATATCCGGCGTCTTCCAGGTTGTTAAGCATGGTGGCACGGGGCGGCTGCAGCGAGTAGTCATGCCGGCGGGCAGTACGGGTGTAGTTCGGGTACTCGCCCACAAACGGACGGGCAATCACCCGGCCCACCGCATAGTCGCCGGTGAGCATTTCCCGGGCCAGTTCGCAGTCATGGTAGAGCTCCTCAATGGGGACAATATCCTCATGGGCTGCCACCTGGAACACACTGTCCGCCGAGGTGTAAACCATCAGCGCACCGGTTTCCACATGCTCCCGGCCATAGTCCAGCAGCAGCTGGGTACCTGAATAGGGCTTATTGCAGATTACCTTCCGCCCGGTGAGCTTCTCGAAGTTCCGGATGATCTCCGGCGGGAAGCCGTCCGGGAAGGTGGGCAGGGGCTTCGGCGATACAACACCGGCGATCTCCCAGTGACCGATGGTGGTATCCTTGCCCATGCTGGCTTCCCGCATCCGTCCGAATGCGCCGATGGGTGCGGCTTCCGGCTCGGTCCAGTCCATGCCGTCAATGTTGAACAGTCCCAGACGGCGCAGGTTGGGCAGATCCGCTCCGGCCTCCACAGCGGCACGGACGGTATTGCTCCCCTCATCGCCGAACTGAGCGGCATCCGGGGCTTCCCCAATGCCGACGCTGTCCAGTACGATCAGAAACAGTCTTCTGTTATCCTCCATGTGCTTCCCTCCTTATTCAGCAATCTCCAGAGCGATTTCCATCATCTGAGTAAAGGAATTCTGACGCTCTTCCGCAGTGGTCTCCTCCCCGGTGAAGGGATTATCCGAGATAGTCAGCAGGCAGAGTGCATTCTTACCGGTACGGGCGGCATTCATATACAGGGCTGCCGACTCCATCTCCACAGCCAGGACGCCCATCTTGCGCCAGTCGCCCAGGGAACCGGCGTCATCGTAGAAGGTATCGCTGGAGAAGACATTGCCCACCTTATAGCTTACCCCTGCGGCCTTGGCGGCATTGACTGCCTTTTCCAGCAGGCCATAGCTTGCAATGGGCGCAAAGGTGCCGGGCAAACGGTACTGCATGGCATAGTTGGAATTGGTGCAGGCGCCCATACCGATGACAATATCCCGGATATGGACATCTTCAGCGATGGCTCCGGCGGAACCGATGCGGATGATATTTTCCACGCCGTACAGAGTGTAGAGCTCATGGGAATAGATTCCGATGGACGGGATGCCCATGCCGCTGCCCTGCACCGACACGCGCTTGCCCTTGTAATAACCGGTAAAGCCCAGCATATTGCGGACTGTGTTGTAGCAGGTCACGGTGAGATAGTGCTCTGCAATATATTTGGCCCGCAGGGGATCTCCGGGCATGAGAACGGTTTTTGCGATATCGCCCATCTGAGCGGCATTATGTGGTGTTGGCATAAAAATACCTCCTGTCAGTGTCTGTATTGTACTTTCATTGTACCACAGAGATGCTCTTTTTTCCACAGAAAACAGCATACAAAAAAGCCGCCTGGCTGTTCCAGACGGCTTCTGTGCGGTTTTATTCACCAAAGACGATGCTGTAATTGCCGTCAGGGCTGTACAGCAGGTAGCTCTCATAGCCGCTCTCCTGCGCTGCCCGGATCTGGGAATCCACATCTTCCCCGGTATAGGTCTTGTTTTTCAGCGAACTCAGTGTGCCAGAAGTATAGCTCTGCAGCAGCACGGTCACTTCGTCCGAAAGCAGCTTATCCTTGCAGGCTGCCAGTGCCGCCTGTACGGTGGCATAGGGGTCCAGTGCCGGGGCTTCCAGCACCAGCTCCCCGGAGCTGTACGCATTGCCGAAGGAAGCCGGCATCACGCCCAGCACCACGCCGCACCGGGTGAGCTGGAACGGATCTGAGCCATACTGCCCGCTGGAAGAGCTCAACAGGGTCGGCGCCGACAGATACACAGCGGTCTCGCCGCCTGCCTCCCGGACACGGGTATCCACGCTCTCGATGAAGTCCCCCAGCAAAGCGGATTTATTCTCCTCGGTGAGCTCCTGCCCGTAATCCGCCATCTCCAGCGAATACCCGGACGGGAACTGCACGCAGTCCAGGATCACCTGCTTTACCCCCTTGCCCACGGCTTCTGCCGCAAGGTCCGAGATATAGCTCTGGGCATACTCATTCACCGGATTGAGCCAGGCCTTGCCGCCCATGGCAGCCGAGTTATCCAGCCAGGCCCATTCTGTGCCCTGATAGTGCACCGCTGCCTCCAGTTTTGCCGAAGCTGCCAGCGGGTCCTTGAAGGCATAGATTCTGCCGATGGGGGTGATCCCGGCAGCTTCCATCTCCGCTGTCACCTGGCTGAGATCCACCGCCGAGGCGGACTGGGAACCCAGCTCTGCAGCCTGCGACAGCGAGCTCTGATAGGTCAGATAACCCTTGTCGTTCTTGAGATCAAAGAAGATGGCATTGATCCCATTGGAAGCACAGGTCTGGATAAACTGACTGCGCTGGGTGCTGTCCAGCAGAATGGATTCGGGCATGTATACCCCATGCAGCTGAACGGCCTCCACCGTTTCCGGCTGGGACTGGGAGGATTCGGTTTCGCTCTCCTCCCCGCCACCGAACAGCCCTGAGAGGAATCCATCCGATTCCGACTCGGGTTCAGACGGCTGTTCCGCTGTGGATACCGGTTCCTTTTCCTGACCGATCCCCATGACAAACTGATAGACCGGCTCATACAGAAACCAGCCTGCCGCAATCAGCACAGCCAGTGCCGCAGCGGAGGCTCCCAGCTTGAAAAACGGAGAAGAGGTCACACTGCCCCGGTAAATATTGTGATAGCGTTTTACTTTACGCTGTTTCCTAAACATCTTGCTCACTCCTTGCGAAGGGGAATCAGAAGGTGATCGGATGGCCGATCAGCCCATAAAATGCCAGACTGAGTATTCCGATATACAGCAGCAGTATGGGCAGTCCCCGGAAGATCCGAGGCACACGGGACATGGCGATATTCTGATTGGCTACATCCAGCAGGACCAGTGCCAGTGTAACGCCTACACCAGTGCCCACAAAATAGAATAGCCGCTCCCAGAGGTTATACCGGTTGAAGGAACAGAGCAGGATGGTACCCAGCACTGCCACATTGTAGCCAGCCATCAGCAGCACATTTTTCGCACGGGCATACCATTCCCCGGCTTTGCGGGAAGCTGCCACGATCATGGCAGTATGGACTGCCGCCATAATCAGGACATAGAGTGCGGAACGGATGTAGATGCTGACTCCCCGGGGATAGAGCACCAGCGAATCTGCCGCATAGCAGATCACACCGGAGATCACAGTCATCAGGGTAATGACAGCCGAAAAGGTGAGGATCTCCTCCCTATTCTTCAGGAAGAGCATCTTGCGGGTCACCAGAGCACGGCTGAAAATCGCATTTTCCACCATAGCAGCAGTGAACGCAATCATCAGCAGCTTTACAAAACCAGCCATCTTATGCCTTCACCTCCTCTGTCTTGGCGTCCATGGCCTCTTCCCGGTCCTTGATCAGGCACCAGGCCCGGATCGACCGGTTCACCTGGCGGCAGAATGCCGAAAGCATGCCCACCAGGATAAAACCAAAGAACGGCATCAGTACAGTGGAAATCTGCAGGCTGCCCAGCACCTTGACTCCGAAGATGCTTCCCTTGCCGAGCAGTTCCCGGAACAGGGACACCGCCATGACAAAGAACGCAAAGGAAAGCACCGACCGGGCCGCCTGTGCCAGGTTTGCCGGCAGTGATTTCTGCTCATCGCAGCGGGTTACCAGGAAGAAGGTGAGGGTGTTGACCGCCAGCAGCGGGAAATAGATACCCAGCATGCCCACCGGCATCTGGAACCCGCCCAGCGGCAGACGGCTCAGGCCAGCCAGGGTCAACGAGGAGAGCACAGCGGTCACCAGCATGTAGACCTCTCTTCCCTGTCCCATCCGCTTCAGAACCCAGCCCACAGCGGTGGACAGCAGGCTGATTGCCATCATGCCGACGCTCAGCGCGAAGGCGGCACGGGCATCCACTGTCCCCATGACGGCGAAGGGAATCGCCAGTCCGTAGGTGATGACCGGAGTGCGGGTCAGCAGGCCGTCAAACCGTCCGACCAGATGTCTATACCGTTTCAGTCTGCTGCTCTGCATAAAGCGCCCTCCTTTCCCGGTGACGGATTTTTTCATAACGCATATCAATAAACAGTGAGAAGGCATTCATCAGCAGGATCGCAAAGACAAGCCCCTCTTCATAGGCACCCAGGTACCGGAAGATCATCACCACAACACCGGCAATCGCCGCATAGATGGTCCGTGTCATCTGGGACTTGGGCGAAGTGGCAGGGTCGTTGATGAGGAAGATCGCTCCGAACAGCAGCAGGCCGCTGGTGAGCTCATAAAGCACCGACTGGAAGCGTCCGGTGGTGATCCGGGGGAAGCAGAAAGCCGCGAGTGCTGCTGTTCCCAGAAAAGCGGCAGTGGGCCGCCAGCTGATGGTCTTGCGGATCACCAGATAGCCGAAGCAGGCCAGCAGGATCAGTACGCCGGTCCCGCCCATCGGCCCGGGATAGATGCCCAGGAAAATATCGGTAAAGGGATAGTTCGGGGTTGCTCCCAGCCGCAGTGAAGCAGCCGGAGAAGAAACCAGCCGGGCTGCCGCATTGCCCAGGGACTCGATGGGCACCGGATAGCGGAACACCGAATCCGACCAGGTGAGGACAGCAAACGCCACACCGCCGGCAGCGGGATTGAAGATATTCTGTCCCAGTCCGCCGAAGGGCTGCTTGATGACGCCGATGGCAAAAAGGTCAGCGGCGATCACCGGGGTAAAGCCGATGCTGGCAGGCAGCATCAGCGGGATCAGCAGACCGGTCACCACCGGCGAGAGATCCAGGATTCCCACCCGGCGGCTGGAAAGAAAGGTACAGAGGAAGTCCAGCACAGTGCAGGTGATCACCGAAACGGCTCCCAGCACAAGGGTGCGGCTCCCATAGAAGAAATATGCCATCAGATAGAGCGGGACCAGGGAAATCACCATATCCCCCATCACGCTGAAATTGGACTCATGGCTGCGCACATGAGGCGGTCGGCTATGGATCAGATTCATGCACGCACCTCCTCATTCTGCTCTTTTTCCTTCTTTGCGTTCATATACTGAACCAGCTCCATTTTGCCCCGGGTGATCTCCGAAGCGATTTTGAGCTTGGCAGGACACACATAGCTGCAGGTACCGCATCCGATGCAGAGGTCAATATCAAAATCCTCAAGCATAGAATACCGTCCTGCCTGCACAAACTTATAGAGATAGTAAGGCGAAAGCCCGACCGGACAAACATCATCGCATTTTCCGCATCCAATGCAGGTATAGTTGTAGTCCTTGAACACTTCCCGCATTGCCAGGATTCCACGGGTCTGGGCAGTGACACGGGTGCTGTCCAGGTCGGTGATGGTCACACCGCGCATGGAGCCTCCGATCACGACCCGGGACGTTTCGTCCGACAGACCGAACTGCCGCAGCAGCTCTCCCGCTGTCTTGTCGATGGAAACCTCCAGATTGGCAGAGGTGGTCACGCCGTCTCCGGCCACTGTCACAAACACAGTGGTCTGGGCGATCTTCTCATCCACAGCCCGGGCCAGATGGATCAGCGCGCAAGCTCCGAATACCGAGGCCTTCTCCTCCCGGTGCTTCTGGATCAGCGAGTTATCCGCGGGATAACCGGCGCCCACACGGTCCACCGGCACACCGCCCAGGTCCTCCCCGATGGTCACCGGCGAATCCCCCAGCTCCTTGTAGATCTCGATCCGGGCGCTCTCTGCCCCCACTGCCTCCTTGGCAAGCTCGATGCCGCGCACCAGCTGATCGGTCATCTCCAGGGCCGGAGCAAGCTGGCTCGAAATATACGGCTCATCGTCCAGCGCATCCGCAATGATGATCCGGCAGCCGGAATTCCTGGCACGGTCCAGCAGCAGATAGAGCGGGCGTCCGGTATTCTCATCAATGATCCCCGCTTTCCGGGCAATGGTGACGATGTCATCTCCCTCCTGGAGATCATCAATCGGCACATGATCCAGCGTTCTGGAGCAGATCCGCTGAATGCCGCCGGAAAGCGCCGGTTCCTTATTCTGTTCCAATACGATTCCCTGACGGGCCAGCTGAATATCGCTGTACCATCGGTATGAAAACCGCTGTCCTGCAAACCGTGCAAGCAGTCGGTTGGAAAAATCAGGCATTTATTCTCTCCCTTGCATTCACTAAAATTCTCAACTGAAAGCGGCTGATAGTATGACGATCAAGAAACTCTCTCCGGATAAAGTACGCATCACCCTGAGCCATGAGGAACTGGCAGCCTATGAGATCGACTGGGACCATCTCGGCCCCGATGACGAACCCACCCGGGAACTGCTGCTGCAGCTCCTGGACAGCGCCTGGCAGACTGCCGGCTTCCGTCCGGATGAGGGACAGATCTATATCGAAGCCCTCCCCACCGAAAATGGCTGCGTGCTGATCCTCTCCAAGGCTCATGCCTCCGATACGCTGGAGAGCATCTGCACTCCGGTGATCTTCCGGTTCGAACACGCCGAAGATCTCCTCGCGGGCGCTCGGCAGCTGTTCCAGCTCTATTCCCACCGGATCTTCCGCAGCTCCCTTTACCAGTGCGCCGGCGGCTGCCTGCTGCTGATCCGTCCGCTGGACCAGACCAGCCAGGAAAGCGTCATGCTGCTGGCGGAATACGGCACTCTGGCTGCCCGGGGCGAGCTAGCTGCCGCTGTGATCCAGGAACACTGTCCGGCCCTCATCGAGGAAAACGCCCTGGAGCGTCTGTGTACGCCGCAGTAATGGTTACTTCCCGGCAGCGGCTGCTTCCCGGATGGACCGGATCGCTGCCGCGTAGTCGCTCTTGCCATAGACAGCCGAACCTGCCACCAGCACTTCGGCACCATGTCCGGCTGCAACACCGGCGGTTTCGGGATTGATGCCGCCATCCACTTCAATGAGGAAGTCCAGTCCCTTTTCCTGGCGGTATGCCGCAGCCTGGGCCACCTTGTCCGCTGTTTCAGGCATGAACTTCTGTCCGCCGAAGCCAGGATAGATGGTCATCACCAGCAGCATGTCCACCCGGTCCAGCAGCGGATAGGCCTTCTCCACCGGAGTATCGGGATTGATGGCAAGGCCCACCTTGCAGCCCAGTTCCCGCAGCTTTTCAATCACTGCTTCGGGATCACTGTTGCTCTCCAGATGGAAGGTGATGAGGTCTGCTCCGGCCTTGACAAACGGCTCCACATAATTGAGCGGATCGGTGATCATCAGATGGGTGTCCAGGAACAGATCCGTTGCCTTGCGCAGGCTCTGGACTACCGGCACACCCAGCGAAAGATTCGGCACAAAATGTCCGTCCATCACATCGACATGGAGCCAGTCTGCTCCCGCCTCCCGGACAGCTGCGGCTTCCTCTCCCAAACGGGCAAAATCACAGGACAAAATCGACGGTGCAATACGGATCATTTCAAAAGTCCTCCCTTTCTGTCATACAAAGCTGAAATTCTCTCTTTGGACATACTGATACAGTTTTTAATTTTATCGCAATCCTCCGGAAAGGTCAACAAACAATCCTCCGCAATTCTGTAAATTTTTACACACCCGGACCTGTGATTGTTTTATGGCAGAATTTGTGCTATGCTGAAGTTATCCAAAGTTCAGAAAGGAATGACTGTGCATGAAAATGTCCAAATTGGACCGTCTGGGTATTGAAGTGTCCAAGCTGGGATTCGGCTGTATGCGCCTGCCGATGAAAGGCGATGCCATCGACCGGGAACAGGCACTTGCCATGTTTGATTATGCCTATCAGCATGGCGTCAACTACTATGATACCGCCTGGCCCTATCTCGGCGGTACTTCCGAGCCGTTTGTGGGCGAAGCACTGAGCCGGTATCCCCGGGACAGCTTCTTCCTGGCCTCCAAAATGCCGGTCTGGCTGGTGGAATCCGAAGCGGATTTCGAGCGGATCTTCGAGGAACAGCTGGTGCGTCTGAAAACCGACCACATCGATTTCTATCTGCTCCATGCCCTGAGCAAGGCACGGTTCGACAAGGTGCTGGAACAGGGCCTCTATGACCTCTGCCGCAAGAAACAGCAGGAAGGCAAGATCCGGTACATCGGCTTCTCCTACCACGACCCCGCAGAACGGTTCCCGGCTATTGTGGACCGTTATCCCTGGGATTTTGCCCAGATCCAGTACAACTACATCGATCCCCATCTGCTGGGCGCCGATCAGCTCTACCAGACCCTGGAGAGCCGTGGAATCCCCTGCGTAGTCATGGAACCGGTACGGGGCGGCTTCCTGTCCACACTGCCGGAGGAGTTCAATGCCATCTTCCGGGAGTATGACCCCGATCGCTCCCCCGCCTCCTGGGCCCTGAAGTGGGTAGCTTCCCATTCCAATGTCAAGGTAACCCTGTCCGGCATGAGCAGCATGGAACAGATGGTTGACAACATCCGCACCTTTGAAGGCGACCTCACCATGACACCGGCTGAGGAGCAGGTGGTGGATACCGTGGTCCGCAAGATCCTGGATGTCCACACTGTGCCCTGCACCGGCTGTGAGTACTGTATGCCCTGTCCCTTCGGCGTGGATATTCCCGAGGTATTCAAGGCCTACAACAACTTCAAGCTGTTCCGCAATGCGGATATGACCCGGGCTGCTTACTTTGAGCGTCTGAAAGATGGATTCCGGGCCGACTCCTGTAAAAAGTGCGGCAAGTGCATGAAGGCCTGTCCGCAGCACATCCAGATTCCCGATATGCTGGAAACAGCCCACCGGGAGATTTCGGAAGCCTGTCTGACAAAATAAACCGCAGTTTTTCCGCATCCAACCGCAAAAGCCCTCCGGAAGCGATCCGGAGGGCTTTTTATATAGAAAGTGCCACCGAATGCGGGTCAGCGCTTCCAGGGCAGATAACTGCCACTTCCCCGCAGCAGACACGAACAGGCAGGACTCTGCTCACTGCTATCCTATGCGGGAGGGGATACTCTGCCACCTGCCCCATTCTGCCGCTGCCCCGGAAGAGCCCCCAAAAAGCAACCAAATCCCCATCCGGATGTTCCGGAGGGGATTTTTGCCGTCAAAAGTGAAAGTTTTATTTCTTGCGGATGGTGTGCAGATAGATCTGCCATGCAACACCCAGTCCGATCACGCCATAGCCTGCCAGCATGGCGGAGAACAGCTTATCCCGGATGGTTTCCCGGTCTGACTGGTAGATCAGCGTTTCGCTTTCCGGCTCGGAGGAGGAACGGTCAGCCTCCCCATCCGCTTCCCCGTCCTTGCCTGAGCCGGACTTGTTCCCGCCAGAGGAGGTCTTGCCGCTGGATGACTCCGGCTCACTGCTGGACAGTATCAGGCTGGACTCCTCTGAGGAGACCGGCATCTCGGTCCGGTCCATCCAGGTGTCCTCGTCCTCATTGCCGGGCAGTATGATCTCATCATCGGAGTC
>ERZ857521.1625-NODE-1625-length-25340-cov-4.564129_pt1 | contig 25340 bp, 24 predicted proteins | sample MGYA00519701_ERZ857521 | MGnify/ENA primary metagenome ERZ857521 (study PRJEB31778, sample SAMEA3449346) | human gut metagenome | biome: human gut; feature: human-associated habitat; material: faeces | place: United Kingdom | collected 2010/2012 ...
CCTGTTCTGGGCACACCATTTAAATGCAAAAGCGCGGATGGTGAAATTGGTAGACACGCTACTTTGAGGGGGTAGTGCCGGTTTCGGCGTGTGAGTTCGAATCTCATTCCGCGCACACAAATATTCTTTCCTTATTTGCCTGATTCCCTTACATCATTCTTATCGGGGCTTGTTTTTAATTAGATGAATACTTTTTGTTTATGGCAAAGAAAAAAAGAACATCAGCATCCGGACGGAAAAGAGGTTCGAAAAAAGAACCGAAATGGTTATCCTCATTAAAGCATGTTTTTTATACGGCCTGCTTTGTAGTGGTGATAGCCTCGGCCGCTTTATATATGTATCAGGTCGCTTCTCCTTATATAGAAAAATGGGATTGGGGTCAAAAAGAATCTTCGGTAACCCGGATAAACGAGGCACTCCAGAAGCATCCCGCAATAACGGAGAAAGAACCGAAAACGAAGAAAGAACCGGTTAAAGATGGCTCGAAACCTACCGGAACATTTCCGGCAAAATTTCCTCAGAATGCCGAATTACCCCGTTGTTTAGGCCGGGTTTCCCAGCAAATTATCCGGCATGAGGGGTATACCGTTTCCTACAATTCAGATTATCGGGTAGCCAATTGGGTGGCCTACGAGTTGACAAGTGCGGAGTCGAAAAGCAAACAGCATGAGCGGTCAAACAAGTTTGTGCGCGATCCTCAGGTAAAAGGAGCCTCGGCTGAGAACGGTGATTATACACGTACCGGTTACGACCGGGGGCACTTGGCTCCGGCAGGAGATATGAAATGGTCGGCAAAAGCCATGCGAGAATCGTTTTATCTGAGCAATATCACTCCCCAGAAACCCGGATTGAACCGTGGTGTTTGGAAAGAGCTGGAGGAACAGTGCCGTATGTGGGCTGCCGATAACGGAGCGTTGCTGATTGCGACAGGGCCTATACTCACACCGGACTTAAAACGACTGGGAAAGAACCGGGTGGCTATCCCCCGATTGTTTTATAAAGTGATTTGTATGATTCAGAATGATCGTTATGAGGCCGTAGGGTTCCTGTTTGAGAATCGGGACTATGGGAATACCTCTTTGAGAAGCCTGATGATACCTGTCGATAGCGTGGAAAAGGTGACAGATATAGATTTCTTTCCGACCCTGCCTGATGAGGTGGAAAAACGCATCGAAGCATCAGTGAATAAAAATGCATGGTCATTTTAAATGAATGGATTTTGAGTTATGTATAAGGAATTGACAGATAAAAAGAAAAAAATAGCCTTGGTCGGTTTGGGCTATGTGGGGCTGCCTATCGCCATGGAGCTTTCCAAACATTTGTCGGTGATAGGATTTGATATCGATGAGAAACGATTGGACAAGTTGCGCCAGCACCTTGATCCGAATGGTGAGTTGGGAGCAGATGTTTTTGCAGGGAGTGATATTCTTTTTACCTCATCTGTAGAGGAGTTGGGGAATGCCTCCTTTTATATTATAGCAGTTCCGACCCCTATAGACCAACACAATGAACCCGATTTGCAGCCTTTGCTCTCGGCTACACAAACCGTGGCCGGTGTACTTAAAGAGGGCGATTACGTCGTTTATGAATCGACCGTTTATCCGGGTTGTACGGAAGAGGATTGCGTCCCCTTGTTGGAGAAAATATCCGGTTTGAAGGCCGGTGTGGGGTTCAAATATGGTTATTCTCCGGAACGGATTAATCCCGGTGACAAAATTCATACCTTGCAGAATACCGTCAAGATAATATCCGGATGTGATGAGGATGCCGTTCGGGATATATACAACGTGTATCATTTGGTAGTTCGGGCCGGATTGCATATCGCGCCCAGCATCAAAGTGGCGGAAGCCGCTAAGATTATCGAGAATACCCAGCGGGATGTGAATATCGCTTTGATGAATGAGCTATCCATCATTTTCGACCGGATGGGAATCAATACCTATGACGTGCTGGAAGCAGCCGGTACAAAATGGAATTTTCTCCATTTCTCGCCCGGATTGGTGGGCGGGCATTGCATAGGGGTAGATCCTTATTATCTGGTACATAAGGCGAAAGAGTTGCAATACCACCCCAAGATGATCAATTCCGGCCGTTTTGTCAACGATTCGATGGGACGTTATATCGGTAAAAAAATAGTCAAGAAGATTATTTCTTTGGGAAAGAACATCGTGCGGGCAAGGGTATTGATTATGGGGATAACTTTCAAAGAGAATGTTTCGGACATCCGCAATTCGAAAGTGGTGGATATGATTCATGAGTTTCAGGACTTTGGCGCTCTGGTCGATGTGGTCGATCCCTTGGCTTCCGCTGAAGAGGTACAGAAAGCCTACGACATTCCGTTATTGGAACATCCGGACGGCCTTTATGACGCTATTGTGATTGCTGTAGCACATAAAGACTATTGTACTTTGGATGAGAGCTATTTTCTTTCTTTAGCGAATGGTAAAGCCGTTTTAGGTGATGTGAAGGGGATTTACCGTCATCAGATAAAGCAATTGGAATATTGGAGCCTGTAATCTTTATGCAGAGACCTAAAATAAAACTTCCCCACTTGGATTACTCACAAGCTGGGGAAGTTTTTTATGGATGAAGTAGATTGAGAGAAAAATTATTCTCTCTTGCCTAATTTATGGTCAATGATGCCATAGTGATGGTCCCCATAATTTTTCAGGTCATCCAGAATACCTTTGGCCGTAGCTTCTTCTTCCATCTGCTCACGGACGAAGTCGAACAAGAATGCACGTGAAGCGTGGTCTTTATCCTCTTCTGCGATGTTGACCATGTTGTCAATCAGTTCCGATACATATTTTTCGTGTTTGTAAACATGTTCGAATACTTCAACAGGTGATCCCCATGCTGTCGGTACGACATTAACCTGGCCAATGACGATGTCACCACCCCGTTCGATAGCGAAATCAATCATTTTGTGTGCATGTTCCAATTCTTCAGCAGCTTGTTTTTCCATCCATGCGGCAAAACCGTTCAAAGCCTCTTTCTTGAAATAAACGGCCATTGACAAATACAAGTTCGAAGACCACATTTCTGCATTCACTTGTGCGTTGAATGCTTCGGATAATTTAGTACTTAGTGTCATAATATCTAATTTTAATAGTTTTGTTGTTCTACTTGTATCTCTACAAAAAGCAGACCAAACCCGTTCGGCTTTCCATTTTATTTTCTATAATCCGCCAATTCGTCAGCTTGGAACTTACGGATGAAGTTGAAGTGCTTCTCTACCTCTGCCTCGGCGTAGTTTACATAAACGTGAGCCGATTTCGCGAACAACTCCGGTGCTCTTGTGGCATCCTGAATCAAGAGGTGAGACATGACATTGACAGCCGCCATTTCCATCAGTCGACGTGCTACAAAGTCCTGCAATTCCTGATTTTGAGCGGCTTTGACGGCATTCGTACACGCTTCAAACTTACGTGTCATCTCTTTCACACGTTCCATCAAGCTTTCCATTTCCGGGGAGCAAGGAATCAATTCATACTCATGAAGTGTAGCGGCATAAGCCCCATTGGTGACATAGCGGATAGCCGCAACTGTCTGTAACTGAGTTGTTCCTTCATAGATGCTGGTGATGCGTGCATCGCGGTAAATGCGCTGGCAGGCATATTCCATCATGAAGCCGGACCCTCCATGCACCTGAATGCAATCGTATGCATTCTGGTTGGCATATTCCGAATTCATACCTTTTGCCAAAGGGGTGAAACTATCTGCCAATTTAGCATACGTCTTTTGCTCTTTACGCTCTTCAGGAGTCAGCTTACGTTCACGGGCGATGTCATCCAAAGCCTTGTAAATATCTACATATCGGGCCGTCTGATAGAGCAACGCGCGACCGGCGTCCAGCTTTGCCTTGATAGATGCCAACATGTCATATACGGCAGGGAATTCGATAATCGCCTTGCCGAATTGCTTACGCTCTTTGGCATACGCCAACGCTTCGTTGTAAGCTGCCTGACTTAATCCGACCGACTGAGCTGCGATACCCAACCGTGCGCCGTTCATCAAAGCCATGACATATTTGATCAATCCCAATTTCCGTTCGCCACAAAGCTCGGCCTTGGCATTCTTGTACACCAGTTCGCAAGTGGGTGAACCGTGAATACCCAGCTTATTCTCGATGCGACGTACATTGACGCCGCCATCCCGCTTATCATAAATGAACATCGAAAGGCCGCGTCCGTCATGCGTACCCTCTTCTGAACGAGCCAGGACGAGGTGCAAATCGGCGTCTCCGTTCGTGATGAAACGCTTCACACCGTTCAGACGCCAGCAATTGTTGGCTTCATCGTATGTCGCTTTCAGCATGACGCTTTGGAGGTCGGATCCGGCATCGGGTTCGGTCAGGTCCATCGACATGGTCTCTCCGGCGCAGATACGCGGAATGAAACGACTATGTTGATCTTCGTTTCCAAACTCATACAACGTCTCAATACAATCTTGCAATGACCAGATATTGCCAAACCCGGCATCAGCGGCCGCTACGATTTCGGCACACATCGTATAAGGCGTGATCGGGAAGTTCAAGCCTCCGAAGCGGCGTGGCATCGTCATGCCATTCAATCCGGCTTTCACCATTGTATCCAGGTTCTGCTTCGTTCCGGAAGCATATTCAACCCGACCGTTGGCACAATGCGGTCCCTCTTCGTCTACCCCTTCTGCATTGGGTGCGATAACATCAGCGGTAATCTCACCAGTTATTTCCAATACTTTATCATACGAGTCCATAGCGTCGGCATAGTCTTGCGGCGCATAGTCGAACTCCTCTTTATCTCGGTACCCGCGTTCTTTCAATTCGCAGATACGTTCCATCATCGGGTTGTTCAAGTGATACTTGAGTTCCGGTATGTCGGTATAATAGTTTGCCATAGTTTTTTGTTTTTAGTATTAAAGTGTTAAAGTATATCTTTACCTTCTTTACTTCTCTACCTCCTTTAATACCTTTAATTACTTGCTATTCTTCTTATAATATTTAATCATCTTCGGAATTACTTCCTCTACTGTCCCATTGATTACATAATCAGCAATCGTATTGATGGGGGCATTCGGGTCGTTGTTTACCGAAATGATAATGCCGGCGTCTTGCATTCCGGCGATATGTTGGATTTGTCCGGAGATACCACATGCGATATAGAGTTTCGGACGTACGGTTACACCGGTCTGCCCGATTTGCCGGTCGTGTTCACAAAATCCGGCATCTACGGCTGCACGGCTGGCTCCGACTTCTGCATGAAGTTCCTTAGCCAGTTCAAACAACATATCGAAGCCCTCTTTAGAGCCCATTCCATAACCTCCGGCTATGACGATAGGCGCTCCTTTCAGGTTATGTTTTGCCTTTTCTACATGGCGGTCGATTACCTTAACCACATAATCTGTTTCCGGAATGTATTTAGCTACATCGTGGTGAATGACTTCACCCGGATAGTTGGCATCGAGTATCTCTTTCTTCATCACCCCTTCGCGTACGGTGGCCATTTGCGGGCGATGTTCCGGATTGATGATCGTAGCTACGATATTACCTCCAAAGGCAGGACGGATTTGGTAGAGCAGATTCTCGTAGGTCTTACCGGCTTTCTTATCTTCGTGCGAACCGATTTCGAGCGAGGTACAATCTGCGGTCAGGCCACTGGTCAATGCCGAAGAGACACGCGGACCTAAATCGCGTCCGATGACCGTTGCTCCCATCAAACAAATCTGTGGCTTCTCTTCCTTGAAAAGGTTAATCAGAATAGAAGCATGGGGCAAGGTGGTATAAGGGAATAATTCTGGTGCGTCAAATACGTGAACCTTATCTACACCGTAGGGTAATACTTGTTTCTCTATGCCCTGTAATTCGCTACCGGCTACGATGGCCTCCAACTGGCATCCCAATTCATTCGCTAATTTCCGTCCTTTCGTCAGAAGCTCCAGGCTTACATCAGCTACCGTTGTTCTTTCCAGTTCGCAATATACAAATACGTTATTCATTGCATTTTTATTTTTTTGTTTAGGAGTTCCAGCCTCCTTGCTTAGCCAATCGTATGATTAGCCAATAATTCGACAATCAAGTTTTCTACATCTTGGTCTGAACCGGTCAAGGTCTTGCTCTCTTTAGCCTGGAAGACAATATTCTGGATTGTCTTTACCTTTGTAGGCGAACCGGAGAGTCCGCATTGAGCCGTGTCGCCATTTACATCTTTCACACTCCATTCCTGAATGTTCAGATACGGACGTTTCTCATACAAATCAGCGTAAGGTACTTCTGCCGGACGTTCCTGCAGGCCTAAGGCACGTTTATATTTCTGGACCAGTTTCGCATTGCGTGGCCGGCAGGGAGCGGCCGAACCGTTTACTGTGATTACGATAGGTAATGGACCTTCTACGGTTTCCACACCGCCATCAATGTGGCGTTTCACCATGATTTTCTTTTGGTTCTCGTCTACGCTCAGGATTTCTTCGGCATACGTGATTTGAGCCAGTCCCAGTTTCTCGGCCACCTGCGGACCTACTTGTGCCGTATCTCCATCAATAGCCTGACGTCCGCCGATGATAATATCATAATCTGCGATTTTTCGGATAGCCGTAGCCAGTGCGTATGAGGTCGCTAATGTATCGGCTCCGGCAAAAGCGCGGTCGGTCAGGAGATATCCTCCGTCCGCTCCACGGTATAAACCTTCGCGAATGATTTCGGCCGCACGCCCCGGGCCCATAGTCAGTAATGTAACAGTTGAACCCGGATGGGTGTCTTTCAGGCGTAAAGCCTGCTCCAAAGCGTTCAGGTCTTCCGGGTTGAAGATGGCGGGAAGGGCCGCACGGTTGATAGTACCGTCCTCTTTCATGGCGTCTTTGCCCACATTCCGCGTATCCGGAACCTGTTTAGCTAATACAATAATTCTTAAACTCATCTTTATAGGATTTATTTCTAATTTTCTTACGTTTGCAAAAATAGTTATTAAATTGAATATAGAAATGAATTTCGGAATAAATTCGGATAAGAGGAAGCCAGAAGCGCTCAACATTAGCTGACAAGGCCTCGGTAAATAAGTTCGCAAGGCAATACCTTGTTCCCTCATCAGCTCGTCAACTAATTTGAGTTTGCGAAAGTTGGATTTATATTTATTTCTTCATCCGGACATCTGCGCCCCACATCAGTTTTTCGCGTAATGTCTGGTAGAAGGTATGATTGTACCGCTTGATGACTTTGGTTGTATAATTGGCTTTTGAGATTGTCAGCCGGATGCCGGTCGGAAATATTTCCGAACGTCCGTCCAGCGAGACTAAGAAGGTGCGGTTACGGCTTTCAACGTTCAGCTTAATTTCATAATCATCCGGAATGACCAACGGGCGGACATTCAGCGAGTGAGGAGCTACCGGACTTAAAACAAGACTGTTATCTTGTGGAAGAATAATCGGTCCGTTTACACTCATGGAATAAGCCGTTGATCCGGTCGGTGTGGCAATAACCAATCCATCGGCCTGATAGGAGGTAAGATATTCGTCATTCAGTTCGGTGTGAATCGTGATCATGGATGAAGTGTCCCGTTTCAATACCGCAATTTCATTTAGCGCATAATTGTATCCTTGGTAGGCCCGTTTCTCAGTTCCCAAACGGAGCAGGGCTCTTTCTTCTACCTTGTAATAATGCTTGAATACCTCTTCCAGCGTTTCTTCTACTTCCGTACTTCCCACATCCGCCAAAAAACCCAATCGGCCGGTATTGATACCCAGAATAGGAATGTTTTGCCGGTTGACCCGTGCCGCCGTCCGCAGGAAAGTCCCATCGCCTCCCATGCTTATCGCTACATCCAAGTTGAACTCATCGCCGGATAATAGACCAGCTATCGGAGGTTCGAACCCGAACGTATCGCGCAGGAAGTCTGAAAAGTCGGCATCGACATAGACCTCTGCACCCAGTGCCGTTAGTTTACTGAAGACGCGCCGGATGATACTTTGTTTTTCCAACTGATACTCGCTTCCAAAAATTCCGATTCTCATATATTAATATAATGTATAAATTCATTGACACGCTGGCGGAAGACATCATCTATCACACCGTTTTTCATGAAATAACTGGACACGGTATAGTTAAAACGCTCAAAACTGCGGATAACCGATGAAGCGTCCTCTACATCCAGCTTTAATGTAATCAGCCAATGGCCGTTTTGGGAATCTGTATGCGATAAAAGGCTCAGGATGTGGGCGTGGTTTGATTCGACCAAACGGGATATATCCGCCAATGAGTAATCCATCGGAAGCAAATCCAGCACCACGATACTTCCTGCCGCATTGGCCTGACAAAGCTCTGTCAGAGCTCCAAGCAACGATTCGCGTGTCAGTACGCCTAAATATTCATGCTGACTGGAAATCACAGGCAAAAGACTCAGCTCCCGACATGTCATCAAAGGCAAAGCCTCTATTATATGTATATCTTCTTGAATAGAACTTTCCTCGGTCAGATTCAAGTTTGCCAACGATACGGATAAATCCGGTGCCGACAAAAGCTCTTTCTCGGACACCAACGCTTGTAAAGAAAACAGGTCATTGGCCAATAAAGGCAAATGGTTTACCTTAAAATCGTCCATCAAAGCCAAAGCATATTCCCCGGTATCAAAACTTTTTAACACGGGGATTTCCTTTGTTATAAAATCTTTTACCAACATTTGTCCATTAATTCCCTAAATACTGCTATTTTTGCAACTGACTTTGGTGCAAAAATAATCAAAGAAAAAGATTTAACGATATACAATGACAAATTTAAGTGTAAACATTAACAAAGTAGCGACAATCCGCAACGCTCGCGGAGGCAATATGCCGGATGTTTTGAAGGTGGCACAAGATGCGGAAGCGTTTGGTGCACAGGGAATAACGGTTCATCCTCGTCCGGACGAACGTCATATTCGCTATGCAGATGTATATGGCTTGAAGCCTTTAATCAAAACAGAATTTAACATCGAAGGTTATCCGTGTGAGAGGTTTATTGATCTTATCTTAAAAGTCAAACCGACACAGGTTACCCTCGTGCCGGATGCTCCGGATGCTATCACTTCCAATGCGGGATGGGATGTCAAAACTCATTTCGACTTTTTGTCTGAACTGGTAGAACGGTTTAATGGTAATGGTATTCGGACTTCGATATTTGTCGGAACCGAACTGGACAATATCGAATGGGCCGCCAAGACCGGAACCGACCGTGTTGAGCTTTACACCGAGCCGTATGCTACGTTGTATCCGATCAACAAGGAAGAGGCTATAGCTCCATTTGTCAAGGCGGCACAGCTGGCCAAGAGTTTAGGATTGGGCGTGAATGCCGGACATGACTTGAGTCTGTTGAATCTGGCTTATTTCAGCTTGCAGATACCTTTTCTCGATGAGGTTTCAATTGGACATGCATTGATCTGCGATGCTTTATACTTGGGATTGAAAGAGACAATCCGGCAATATAAAGAATGCTTAGTACATTAATCAAAAAAATAACAACACAAAAAACTTATCACAATGAGTCTTTTACTTTTATTACAGGCTGCGGCACAAGCAGCCGACCAAATGCCTGACTTGACTCAGGTAGCGGCTACAACCGTTCCGGCTGAAGCAGAAATGAATATATTGGACTTGGCCGTCAAAGGTGGTTGGATTATGATTGTCCTGCTGATCTTATCACTGATCGCAATTTATATCTTCGTTCAACGTCTTTTGGTTATCCGGCGGGCAGCCAAAGAGGATGTGAACTTCATGAACCGGATCAAGGACTATATCCATGAAGGGAAAATTGACTCTGCACTGAATCTTTGTCGGAGTACCAACACCCCGGAGGCTCGCATGATCGAGAAGGGAATCACGCGTTTAGGCCGTCCGATGAATGATGTGTTGGTAGCTATCGAGAATGTCGGGAATCTGGAGGTTGCCAAGTTGGAAAAGGGATTTCCCTTGATTGCGACAACGGCTGCCGGTGCACCAATGTTAGGATTCTTAGGTACGGTAACCGGTATGGTCCGCGCTTTCTTTGATATGGCAAATGCAGGAACAAATGTAGACGTGGCGTTGCTTTCGGGCGGTATTTATGAAGCTTTGGTAACGACCGTAGGTGGACTGGTGGTAGGTATTATCGCCCTGTTCGCTTATAATTATCTGGTATCGCAAGTGGACAATGTGGTCAATAAAATGGAGATGCGCACCATGGAGTTCATGGATTTATTAAATGAACCGGCAAACTGAAACGATCATGGCATTGAAAAGAAGAACCAAGGTATCAGAAAACTTTAGCATGGCTTCGATGACCGATGTTATCTTCCTGCTATTGATTTTCTTTATGGTTACATCAACGGTCGTGATTCCGAATGCCATCAAGGTTACTTTGCCCCAATCTCAAAAGCAAACGGCCGCAAAGCCTTTGACGCGCGTCACGATTGATGCCAACCTGAATTATTATGTCGCGTTCGGCAAGCAAAAGGAGGTGCAGGTCTCTTTTCAGGAAATCACTCCCTTCCTGCAAGATTGCTATGCGAAAGAGCCGGAAATGTATGTGGCTTTATATGCCGATGAAACGGTCCCTTATAAGGAAATCGTGAAGATTCTTAACATTGCGAACGAAAATAAGTTCAAGATGGTGCTGGCCACAAGGCCGCAAAGGTGATTGGTTAAAGAACTGAATGCCTATGAAGTTAAATAAAGACGATATATATGGATTGATCGGGTCGTTGGCTTTCCATGCCGTTCTTTTCCTGATTCTCTGGTTCTCCGTACTTAAAGCCGCTGTTCCGGAGGAAGACGGAGGTGTGCTGGTCAACTTCGGCAATATAGATAGTGCGGCTGGAACTTTCGAGCCTCAGTATACCGGCCGGCAGCTTCCTCAAGAAACAACAACCCCTCCACCTCCTACACCGGTACCTCCGGTAGAGACTCCGAAAGAGGATTTGCTGACGCAAGATCTGGAGGAGAGTGTTTCCTTGGATGAAGAAAAGAAGAAAGAGGAACAACGCAAGAAGGCGGAAGAGGAAAAAAGACGGAAAGAAGCGGAAGAGCAGGAGCGTATCCGGAAACAGAAAGAGGCTGAAGCCAAACGTATTGCGGAAGAGCGTCGCAAGCAGGCTGAGGCTATCAGCAACAAGGTGGCCGGAGCATTCGGTATAGGGACGGCTGAAGGTAATAACCAAGGTGATGCGGCAGAAGGTGCCGGAAACCAAGGAAGTCCGTTCGGCAATTCTGATCATGGTGAAAATGAAGGTATTGGTGGCTACGGATCGTTCAACCTGAACGGGCGTTCATTGGGCGCAGGTGGATTGCCTCGTCCTGCTTACACCATTCAGGAAGAGGGAAAAATTGTAATCAATATTACGGTGAATCCCAAAGGGAATGTTATCTTTGCAGAAATCGGACGTGGAACTAATATTGATAATGCTTCGATGAGAAGAAGTGCGTTGGAGGCTGCCAAGCGGGCAACGTTCAACAGCATCAGCGGAGCCAATAATCAAAGTGGTACGATAACGTATGTGTATAAGTTGAAGTAAGCTCTGCCTACATAAAAACTAACAAACTTAATAACTAACGAACAGAAAAATGAGTAAAGCATTTGTGTTTTTAGCTACGGGTTTCGAAGAGATGGAAGCCCTTGGTACAGTGGATATATTGCGCCGTGCAGGTATTGACACGGTAACCGTATCTATTACCGGAGAAAAAGTAGTGGCCGGTGCGCATAATATTCCGGTTCAGGCGGATTGTCTGATGGAAGAGGCATCGTTTGCGGGAGCTGCAGCGCTTATATTGCCTGGCGGACTTCCCGGGGCGACCAACTTGAACAATTCGACCTCGGTAAAAGAGGCTTTGTTGCAGCAGTATCGTGAGGGGCGTATCGTAGCGGCTATTTGTGCAGCTCCGCTGGTTTTAGGGGGATTAGGCTTGTTAAAAGGCCGCAAATCTACGTGTTACCCAAGCTTTGAAGAATATCTGATTGGTGCGACACCGACCGGAGCCAATGTTGAAGTAGACGGAAATGTCATCACCGGAAAAGGTCCCGGTCTGGTATTCGATTTTGGTCTGGCTTTGGTGGAAGCTATCCGCGGAAAAGCCGTAGCCGAAGAAGTGGCTGGCGGTATGCTATTGTAAGAACATTTTGTTTTTTCCAAATTTTTATAGAGTAATAAATTTAAGTATGAACCCGGACTGATGTGAATCTCTCCGGGTTTCTTTTGTCCGTACAAACCGATTGGGGTAATTAACATTATTTAGTCGAATTGCTAAAATAAATTCAGAATATTTCCCTAAAACCTTTTTTTAATAATGAAAAAAATATAATTTTGCGCCGTCTTAATTAAGTTGTAACATAAATAACAGTAGAAATACTTAGGAAAAATATAGGTAATAATTATATAAGTTAAATTTAAAGCTTAATATCGTATGGATAGCACGAGAATGCTTTTAACGCCAAAGGTACTTCTTTCCTTATTATTGGCCGGTTCTGTAAGTGGAGCATTTGCTGAATCAGCAGTCAATGGGCCTGCAATGGGGGAAGATATTGAGCTTGCCGTTAATCAAGAAGGTACGGTAAGTGGTGTAGTGACAGATGAGCAGGGTCCGGTGATCGGCGCTTCTGTAGTGATTAAGGGTACAACTAACGGTACCGTGACCGATTTCGATGGTAAGTTTTCTATTCCCGGAGCTAAAAAGGGTGATGTCATTTCCATTTCTTATGTGGGTTATGTGACGCAAGAGATTGTTTGGGATGGAAGCCAGGCTTTGCAGATTCATCTGAAAGCGGATTCGCAGAATCTGGATGAATTGGTAGTTGTAGGTTATGGTGTGCAGAAGAAAGAGAGCTTGACCGGTGCCATGCAGGTGGTGTCAAGTGAGAAATTGTTGGATGCTACATCGCCTACTGTAGAGAACTTGCTTTCCGGTAAGGTGCCGGGGGTACAAGTAACTTCCGGTGGTGGTCAGCCCGGTCAGCAGGGTAAGGTTGTTATTCGTGGTAAGTCTACTGTAAATGGTAGTACTGACCCGCTTTGGATTGTGGACGGTGTGATTGTGGGTAGCGATGCGGGTAGTTTGAACCCGGCCGATATCGAATCCATGTCTATTTTGAAAGATGCCGCGTCAACAGCTATTTATGGCTCTCAAGGCGCAAACGGTGTCATTGTGGTAACCACGAAGCGTGGTAAGACTGGCAAGGCGCAGATAAACGCTTCTGTGAAGTTGGGTGTCAATCAGTTGCACAGAGGCAATCTGGATATGATGGACGGTGCGGAATTGTATGATTATTACAATTCATTCCGCCAGTGGGGATCTGTCCCGAGTTATATGGATAATGCAGATTTGCGTAACCGTAATTTTGATTGGTGGGACGAAGGCACCCAGTTGGGATTTGCTCAGGATTATAACCTTTCTATCGCCGGAGGTAGCGAAAAAATTAAGACCTATACTTCTATTGGTGTGTACGATGAAAATGGTGCGGTAAAAGGATATGATTATACTCGTTACAATTTGCGCTTCAATGTGGATTATCAGGCAACTAATTGGTTGACGCTTAAACCGAAAGTGTGGGCTACGAAGACCGATATCATGGATCAGCAGCAGGATTTGGGGGCTATCATGTATGTGAACTTCCCTTGGGACTCTCCGTATGACGAGAATGGAGATCTGATTCAGGAATATAAGCCTACATCATGGGTGAATAGTGATGCGACCAACTACCTGTATGACTTACAATGGAATTTTAAGAAACATACCCGTTATGAGTTCATGGGTAACTTCGATTTCGATATCAAGTTTACCGATTGGTTGACCTTCGCTTCAGTGAATAGCTATAAATACAATAACAACAAACGGAAAACGTATAACGATCCGCGTTCACAAGAAGGTATGGCTGATAATGGTTTGCTAGAAGACCGGACGATTACGCTGACACGTTTGTATACCAACCAGGTATTACGTTTCAATAAGATATGGGATAAACACTCGTTGAACGCATTGATCGGTTACGAATGGAACACTTATCAAAGAGATTTCTTGGAACAGACAGCGTCTAGTTTTGCACCTGGATTTGAGGTGGCTGATGTGGCAGTTACACCTAAGTCTGTAGAAGGAACGATTGAGGAATGGGCGGTTCAGTCTTACTTGTTCAATGCCAATTATGCGTATGATAACCGGTATCTGGCTTCGGTGTCGTTCCGTCGGGATGGTGCGTCTAATTTCGGTCAGAATGCTCAGTATGGTAATTTCTTCTCAGTCAGTGCCGGTTGGAATATCCATCAGGAAGAGTTCTTCAAGGCAAAAGATTGGGTACAGCAGTTGAAGCTTCGTGCTAGCTACGGTTCGGTAGGTAACCGTCCAACCCAGCTGTACGCACATTATACGTTGTATCAATTGGAAAATGCCGGATATAATGGCGTTTCGGGAGCATATCTGTCTCAAATAGGCAATCCGGATTTGACTTGGGAAAAGACCTATACCGCAGGTGTGGGTATTGATGCTATCCTGTTCGACCGTTTGACGGTGAATTTGGATTATTATAATAAGAAAACAACGGATTTGTTGTATCGTGTTCCGTTACCAGGGGTAACCGGTGTCTCGGGTATTTATCAGAATGTAGGTGCTGTAAAGAATAACGGTTTTGAAGTATCGTTATCGATGGATATCTTGAAAGGAGGCGATTGGTATTGGAATGTTTCGGCTAACTTAGGTTTGAACCGAAACGAGATTACAGAACTATATGGTGGAAAGAATGAAATTATTACTTCAAATGCCGGAACCAGCTACGCTATTTATATGGATAAGATCCTTACCGTAGGTCAGGATGTGGATACTTGGTATGGTGCGGAATGGGCTGGAGTAGATCCGGAGACCGGTTCACCGTTGTGGTATACTACTAATGATCAGGGAGAGCGTGTTACAACAACCAGCTACAGTGAGGCTTCTAACCATCAAGCTATTTTAGGTAAAATGAGCCCTGATTTCTACGGAGGTTTCTCTACCTCTATTTCGTGGAAGAATATTGACCTGTCGGCTGTATTCGGTTATTCGGTAGGAGGAAAAATCTTCAACTACGACCGTACGATGTTCGATAGTGATGGCGCTTATGTGAATTACAACCAGATGAACCTGAAGGACGATTGGAGCCGTTGGGAAAAGCCGGGCGATATTGCTACACATCCGAAAGCATTCTATGGCAATAATACCAACTCTAGCCGTGGTTCTTCCCGTTATTTGGAAGATGCCAGCTATCTTCGTTTGCGTAACTTGACTTTGGGCTATACGTTACCGTTCAAGATTCCGGAAGTACAGCGTGTAAACGTATTCTTCTCGGGGGAGAATCTGTTTGTTCTTTCGGGCTTCTCCGGTATCGATCCGGAATTGCCAGCCGAAGTGGGAGCAGACTACATTGCTGGTTCGGCAGGTGTAGCTATCTCGCCTTATCCACAAACGCGTAAGTTTATGTTCGGATTGAATGTTACATTTTAATTGAAGAGGACAAATCATGAAAAAAATAAGTTTATATGTTTGTTTGGCGGCAGCAGCTTTGATGACCAGTTGTGATTTGGAACGCCAGCCTTACGATTATTATACAGAAGATAAAGTTATGGCAGATAAAGACCAAGGTGTCGATATTCTGTTGAATGGTTGTTACGGTAAACTGCGTACTAGCTATGAACATTTCCATTATTGTGGAGAGTTCCCAAGCGATAACGTTTGTAAAGATAAACCGACTACCAACCCGTTTGGTACCTATTTTACGTATGATCATACGGCAAATAATTCCGGCTTGACTTCTTTATGGAATGGCTTTTATAATATCATCTCTCAAGCCAGCAATTTGATGGAGATGATTCAGGAAGGTGAATCTGTAGAGCTGGATCAGAAATTGGGTGAGGCTTATTATATGCGTGGCCTGATGTATTTTGATTTGTGCCGGGTGTTTGGCCGTCCTTATTACCAAAGTCCGGAAACCAATTTGGGTGTACCTATTGTAAATGGTATGCCGGATGATATCGAGAATTTGAATTTGCCGGATCGTGCTACCGTAAAGGAGACATACGAGCAGGTTATCAGTGACTTGAAGAAGGCGGAAAGTCTGATGACGGAATATGAATCTTCTATTTATGCTTCTAAGTATGCCGCTCAAGCTATGTTGGCAAAGGTGTATATGTATATGAGCGGTACTTTCGAAAATCCGAATACCGAATATGCGCAGCAATCATACGATTATGCCAATGCCGTTATTGAGAGCGGTCAGTTCTCATTATTGAGTCGCGAAAATTTTATGCGTTACAATGAATATGCTCCGGATGATCCTTCGCAGACAGAAACTATCTTTGCAGTGAAAACGGTAGCTTCGGATGTGTCAGACTGGGGAAGTCCGTTAGGAAGTATGTATGCAGAGATTCAGGGACAAGGTTGGGGCGAAGTGTATGCCAGCGCGAAGTTGATGGATCTGTTTCATGAAACCGGAAAAGGCAAGGATGCGCGTGAAAACTTCATTCATCCGCAATATGTTACGGACGATGACGGCAATCAGACACCGTGTTTCCGTTTTGTCAATGAAGATATGACGGGAGATAAATTAACCTATGTCTATGTGCAGGCGCCAACTTCAGGGACGGATGGAAATTTGACCTGTACCATTGGTGACCAAACGTATTCGTTGACTCCGGTGGATGTTGAAAACAAACGTTATTCTATCAACTATAACGGCAAGACGTATGAAGGCGATTATGATTATATGATGCTTGAAAGCCAAGGTCATCCGAAGTTCTTCAGCTATAAATGCTCTATGCAGGAAGGGTACCCGCATTTGTATTCTCCGCTGGTTTCCCGGTTGGGAGAAATGTATTTGATTCGTGCGGAGGCAAGTGCTAAATTGGGTAACTACAGTGCGGCTTTGCAGGATTTGAATACCATCCGTGAACGTTCGATACCGGGAGAAGGTTATACCTCATTGGATGCTACGAATGCTCATGAACGCATTATGAAAGAGCGTCAGTTGGAACTGTGTTATGAGGCCGACCGTGGTTTCGATGTATTCCGTGTAGGTGATACGATGGTACGCCGTTATCCGGGATTCCACGATGGAACTGTTGAATATCCTGCTGACAGCCCGTTGGCTATCCAGTATATTCCGCAATCGGAAATCAATGCTTATCCGGGTACATTGACTCAGAACCCGTAAGGCCATAATGAAAGCTTAGTAACCCTTTAAGGGTAATATGTCGTATTGTTTTACAGTGTGGAGCAGACCTTCGGGCCTGCTCCTTTTTCATAATTGCGCATGATCATAAACTCAAATCGGTGCTAGATATTTGGCCAATACGTAGCCCCCTCCTAAGAGCCAAATATAAAGAAATGCTGCCAAGAGGAACGGTTTTGCACCGGCGCGTTTGAATTTTTCAATACTGGTTTCAGCACCAAGAGCGGTCATTGCCATGGTAAGTAGGAATACATCGAAATTATTTATAACAGTAACAGCTGATGCTGGTAGCAGGTTGAGCGAATTGAATCCGATAACTGCCAAAAATCCGAAAGCGAACCAAGGAATGGTGATTTTTCTCCGTTGGGAAACAGCTTCTGTATTCTTTTTACTTGTGGCTATCTGGGATGTAGACCGCGCAAGGAAAAAACTCATTACTACTAATACAGGAGCCAGCATCATCACTCGAATCATTTTTACGATAATAGCTGTATCGGCTATTTCCTTCCCCATTGCATTTCCTGCCCCGACTACGTGTGCTACTTCATGTAGTGTTGCTCCGGTATAAAGGCCCATTTGTTCCGGATTCAGGTCGATGAAGCCACTGCGGAAAAGCATGGGATAAAGGAACATGGAAATTGTTCCGAAAATCACTACTGTTGATACGGCTACCGCTGTTTTATGCGGTTCGCTTTTGACTATCGGTTCGGCACCTAAGACTGCAGCTGCACCGCATATAGCACTTCCGGTAGAGGTCAGCAATGTGAGATCTTTATCCATTTTCAAGCATTTACCCAGAAAATTTCCCAGTAGGATGGTGATCAAGACAATAATCAAATCAATTAAGATAGCCGGAATCCCGATGTCCATAACGCTTTGGAAAGTTAGTTTGAAACCGTATAGCACAATTCCTGTGCGTAACACCTGTTTTGTGCAAAATTGAATGCCCGGAACCCAAGTCTCCGGTAAATGATTCCGGAGGCTATTGGCGTAAAGCATCCCTAAGATAATGCCGACAATTAATGGACTAAATGAAATATTTTTGACAAAATCAAATTCCGCAATATAGAATGCGGAACAAGAGAATAGCGCAATCAGTAAGATGCCATGCAGAATGTTTCCTCGTTTTTCACTAAACATATTTTCTAAGTTTTGCAGTTTTTATTTGCCTGCAAAGATAGGGCATTGCTATAAGGAATGCGAGAAGAAAATGATTATGGCCTATAACGACAAGTTATCACTCTGCCTTCTTTTGCCGAAGAAATCGGATAAAATTTTCGTCCAATCCAGAGCTGCGTCCAAGAGGGCGGACAAATCTGAAAAGACGTTCCATTTTTAAGCCTTTAACTTCAAGTATTTTGAATGTTCCATTGACAATGTCTTTTGCTACGGAACGTATAGAAACGACACCGAGTGTATGGAAGTTTTCCAGAAACAGTTTAATACTTTCCGTGTTGCCTAATTGAATAAGTATATTCAGATTTGATAACTTAATTTTATGATCGGCTAAAGCTGCTTCTAAAACTTGCAGTGTTCCGGATCCATTTTCACGGAGAACCAGCGGGAGTGAACAGAATTGTTCGAGTGTCAGTTCGTCTTGCACGGCTAATGCGGATTTAGTATGGGTGATTATGACTAGTTCATCGCGCATGAAGGTCTCGTAATGCAATGTGTTTGAATAGGTACATCCTTCCACCAAACCTAAATCAATTTTTCCTTCACGTATCATTTTCTCTATTTCAAGGCTGTTTCCGCTGATTAGAGAGAGGCGAATATCAGGAAAAGTTTTGATGAATTGAGCTAATAAAGGTGGAAGTACGTATTGGGATAGGGTCGTGCTGGCTCCCAGACGTAACTCGCCGCTGAAATGTCCGGTTAACAGATTCATTTCAAAATCCAATTGGCGGTAAGTTGCCAATAACGACTGGGAATATGAGTACAGCAACTTACCTGCATGTGTCAGTTGTATTTTGTTACCTTTCCGCTCGAATAGAGGTGTTTTATATTGTTGCTCTAATTCATGAATATGTTTACTTATAGCCGGTTGACTGATGAATAGTTCGTGTGAAGCCTTTGTGAAACTTAGATTCGTAGCAACACTATAAAACACCTTTAATCGAAAATCCATGGTTCAATCAGTTTAATTCCTTTCCGGAATACATGTGTTCGTAATAATTGATATAGTCTCCTCCGGTGATTGAGTCAACCCATGACTGATGTTCTAAGTACCAGCGGATAGTTTTAACAATACCCGTTTCAAAAGAGGTTTCCGGAGTCCAACCTAATTCACGGTGGATTTTAGTAGGATCAATGGCATAACGTTGATCATGCCCGAGCCGGTCTTTGACGAAGGTAATCAGGCTATCGTTGATCCAATCGATTGCGATTTGTCCATCAGGACCGATTTCTCGTTTTTTTAATACCTCGCGATAAGTCGGATTCTCGCTCATAAGCTGATAAATGGTACGGATGGTCAGTTTGACGATTTCGAGATTCGTCTTTTCATTATGCCCTCCTACATTATAGACTTCTCCCACACGCCCTTTATGCAGCACCAGATCGATTGCTTTACAATGGTCTTCCACATAAAGCCAGTCGCGCACGTTCGAACCATCTCCATAGACAGGAAGCTTTTTACCTTCGAGAATATTTTTGATGATAAGCGGAATCAGCTTTTCCGGAAAGTGGTAGGGACCGTAATTGTTGGAACAACGGGTGATGCTGACCGGCATCTTGTAGGTATCTGAATAGGCCTGGACAAATAAATCTGCGCTGGTTTTAGAGGCACTATATGGGCTATGCGGATTCAGCGGTGTAGACTCAGTAAAATAGCCTTCGTTTCCTAAACTACCATACACCTCATCGGTCGATACTTGATGGAAACGGACTCCGTTTCGCCAAGTCGGATAACCTGTTTCATCTCTTCCCGTAGTCCATGCCTGTTTGGCTGCATCCAGCAAGTTTTGCGTACCTAAGATGTTGGTTTGCAAAAAGAGTTGCGGGTTCTCTATACTTCGGTCAACATGACTTTCTGCAGCAAAATTTACTACATAGTCAAACTGATAATCCGTAAAGAGTTTGTTGACTAAAGGACGGTCGCAGATATCACCTTTCACAAAAAAGCAACGTCTGTTATCAATATCTTCAGCAATGGTTCCTAAATTTCCGGCATACGTAAGCAAGTCTAATATGACAATTCGGATATCGTCATGTTGGGCAAGCATATATTTGATGAAATTGGCTCCGATAAAACCTGCGGCACCTGTAACTAAATAACTTCTCATAGCGGATATCTGTTATAAAATAAAATTCATGTCAGCTTGATGCAAGAACGGGGATTTCAAATCTTTCTCGGAGAGAATAGGTCGCTCGGCAGGAGAAATTTTCCAATCGATAGCCAAATCCGGATCGTCATAACGTATGCCACGTTCAGCAGAAGGGGTGTAGGGATTGTCTACTTTATAGGTAAAGATTGCTTCATGGCTCAAAACATGAAATCCGTGGGCAAATCCTTGCGGTATGAATAATTGACGTTTGTTGTCTGCAGATAATTCGACTGCAACATGTTTCCCGAATGTAGGAGACCCCTTTCGAAGGTCAACCGCTACATCTAATACACATCCTTGGATAACACGTACCAATTTGGCTTGCGAATAAGGGGCCAGTTGGTAATGTAAACCACGAAGTACTCCTTGAGATGAGCGGGATTCATTATCTTGTATAAATGAAGTCGTTCCGATGTGTGCATCGAATTCTTCTTGCTTGAATGCTTCCATAAAGTATCCGCGCGCATCATTGAACACTTTCGGTTCGATTATCCATACGCCGGAAATGGCTGTTTTAATATAGGTCATAGTTCAATTTTTTAATCTGTTGCAAAATAACCTCTTTTTTTCTATATAGGCTCTATATTTATCGGAAAAAGCATTCCAATGAAAAATATCCTTGATTTGTTTGGCGATGTCGAAAATATTTCTTTCCTTTGCACTCGCAAAAGCAAATCTCGGTTCCTTGGATGAGTGGCTTAGTCAGCGGTCTGCAAAACCGTGTACGGCGGTTCGAATCCGCCAGGAACCTCAAGAAACCCTAATAGGGTACCTTGGATGAGTGGCTTAGTCAGCGGTCTGCAAAACCGTGTACGGCGGTTCGAATCCGCCAGGTACCTCCATTATTAAATCCTTGGAATATGAATATCCAAGGATTTTTTATTTTCCACTATTCTGCTAAGAAGCTGCATAAATATCCGAAGGAATCAAAACAGCTTCTAATCCTCAAAATATATATTTCGCCTTTCCTTACTATTTTTATAACTTCTAAGAAAAGGCGAATAATTTTCTATCTAATTACCGCAAGCGGTCTAATGAGCGGACTAATACCTCATCGGCTCCGATATTGCGGATTGCCAAATAATTCAATATCAGACAGATTAAAGGGAATGTCAACGCTATTTTCCCGAAAAACTCCATAGAGTCAACGGTTTGTTTGATATCCCAGATTTGATATATAAACAACCCGTAGAATCCTAATAGTAGAATTGCGTTGAATATGCATAACCGGATTTGAAGAATGCGTTTGCGGAACAGGAATATCGTTATCATGGCGATTAATGCGATAATGGCAGATAAGGCAAACAATGCCCATGATGGATAGATCAGTTCAATCTGATCGTTGGTTGCGGCAGATAATCCCGTAACATCAAAAGTGAAATAACTATTTCCTATCATCAGATTGGCTAATGGCAGGAATAGGGTAGTAATCATCAGGATAACGATGATTAACAAATAAACGGTCTGTATTCTTTGTATCATACTATTTATAAATAAAAAAGAATTGACAACCGGCAATAATTCTTTTGTAGAGTATTCATTGCGATTGTCAATTCTTGATTGTCAATGGTTATTATTAGAAATTATTTTTTTCTTTTGCCGGATTTCTATAATAAACTTTTCCGTCTTCATACTCTTTAGCCGCAATCAACGTAGGCTTCGGTAATTTTTCGTAATAACGGGAGATTTCGATTTGCTCTCTGTTTTCGAACACTTCCTCTAGATTATCATTATACGAAGCAAATTCCTGGAGCTTTTTTTCCAAGTCTTGTTTCATTTCAACACTAATCTGATTCGCCCGTTTGGCAATAATCGCTACAGTCTCGTACACATTACCTGTGTCCGCGCACAATTTCATCATGTCGCGCGTAACCGTATTTGTCGGAGCGTTGCTTTTTCTGTAATCCATACTTTCGTTTATATTGATTAATTCCGTTTTTTAATACGTATTTGTGATTCGCTTATTTGCGTATTCAAAATATTTCTTTGCCTCTTTCATGTATTTTCCTTCCGGATATTCGTTCGTGTAGTTGTAGTATTCGTCTACAACGTCACGGTAACGCCCTTGGAGTTTCTCTTCCACGCTGACTAATGCCAACTCGTATTTGGAGCGCAACATCAAGTACATGAACTCTTCCCGATACTTGGAATAGGGGTAATTCTTCAATGCGTTTTCAGCCGTGATGACTGCTGACAAATAGTTGTTACCCATATAAGTTCCCAAATTGAAGTATAGGCGTGTTGCCAACAATTCTTTCAAAGCCAGTTTTTCTTGCAATTCAAACATGATTTGCTGCGCTTCGGGAGCTCGTTCACTCTGCGGATAATAATCCAGATAGAGTTGCATCTGTTCGATTGCCTTATAGGTCTGGCTCTGGTCCAGTTTCGGATCCGGAGAATCCAAATAAAGTCCGTATCCCGAATAGTAACGGGCTAACTCCGTATATTCCCCTTTGGGATAAGTCTTGTAATAGGTCTCAAAATATTGAGAGGCCGTCTGATAGTCCTCTTGTCCGTAATAACTTTGGGCAAGCAGGTAGAGCGATTCTTCCGCATGAGAAGTACCTTTGAAGATGGAAACAAGTCCTTCCAACAACGTCGCTGACTTGGAGTATTGCTTTGCATTAAAATATTTCTTTGCATAAGAATACTGCAACTCATAATCTGTGCTTTTTAATATCTTGTTATACTCGCCACACGAGGTAAACAAGACTGCACTCATCATCCATAGTAATATAACCTTTTTCATCAGAAAAATACATTCAGCGTGCAAAGATAGTGATTCTTTGCGAAAAACAAGATAGAAACGGATTAAATTTAAACAGGCTCTTAGAGCTTGTACAAATCGCTGGCGGCTATCAGTTCCAGTTTGTTGGCCTTCAGCACTTCGGCACAGCGCTCGATGTTGTCCGGGCGAATGATTACATTAGCTGCTTCGCCTTGTGAGAATGCGTACATATATTCTACAAATATACCGGCTGCGGTAATGATTTCCATAGCTTTAGCCAATGCTCCGGGCTGATTGGGACAATGCAGGCAAATCACCTCGGCCACGCTGACAGCATACAAATGCTCGCGCAATACTTGTATGGCTTTATCGGTATCTGAGACGATCAGACGAAGGATCCCGAAATCCGAGTTTTCTGACACGGTAAAAGCAGACATGTTTACCCCTGCTTCTCCTAATAATTTTGCAACTTCCGTAAAACGGCCTTTCTTGTTTTCCAAGAAAATAGATAATTGTTTGATCAGCATATTGTTGCCTCCTTTTTATTGAGTAGTTGGTAGTTAGGGGGGCGGGGTTTTGTTTTTATCCCGTTCTTGTTTCCTTATATAATATGTATATTATTATAGTTCCTAACTACCAATTACTTATTAATTATACCAACTTTCTGTTATCAATCACATGTTTTGCTTTCCCCATGCTTCGTTCGATGCTTCGTGGCTCGACGATGCGGATATCCGGTTTCAGTCCGATAACGCTTTGGATGCGGTCTGTTATTTTCTTTTTCAGAGCCAGCATCTTGTTCATCTCGTCTGAATAATATTCCGGACGGACTTCTACCTGGATTTGGAAAGTATCTGTGTTGTTTACACGATCTACCACGATTAAATAGTGTGCTTCGAATTCCGGAAGTTCCAGAATAATCGATTCTACCTGAGATGGGAATACATTCACGCCTCGGATAATCAGCATATCATCGCTTCGTCCTAAAATTCTACCCATGCGTACCGCCGTGCGTCCGCAATCGCATTTCTCGTAAATCAAGTGGGTCAAGTCTCTTGTCCGGTAGCGTAACATAGGCATTCCTTCTTTGGTGAGAGTGGTAAATACCAGTTCGCCTACTTCCCCCGGTTCTACCGGTTGCAAGGTCTGCGGGTCTACAATTTCGGGGAAGAAGTGGTCTTCCCAGAGGTGCGTTCCGTTTTGGCACTCGCACTCTCCGCCTACCCCCGGGCCGGATATCTCGGTGAGTCCGTAGATGTCGTATGCTTTGATGTTCAATTTCTCCTGTAATTCCTTCCGCATGTTTTCTGTCCATGGTTCAGCTCCGAAAAATCCAGCCCGTAATTGGAACTCTTCCAACGGAATGCCGGAGCTGTGTATGGTTTCTGCCAAGTATAACGCGTAAGAAGGAGTGCAGGCCAAAGCCTTTGCACCGAAATCGTGCATCAACTGAATCTGTTTTTGAGTGTTCCCGCTACTCATCGGGATTACTGTACCTCCGATATTCTGTACCCCATCGTGGAGCCCCAAGCCACCGGTGAACAATCCGTACCCGTAGGATACTTGAACCAAATCGTTCTTGGTGATTCCGCCGGCGGTAAGGCATCGGGAGACGGCTTCGGCCCAGATACCCAAATCTTTGCGGGTATAGCCTACTACGATCGGCTTGCCCGTTGTGCCGGATGAGGCGTGCAGGCGGACAATTTCAGACATGGGAACGGCCATCAGTCCGAACGGATAGTTGTCGCGCAAATCCTGCTTTACCGTAAAAGGCAGCTTGGTGATGTCGTCGATAGATTGTATGTCTTGCGGTACAATACCTAATTCTTGCATCTTTTTCCGGTAGAAAGGGGAGTTATGATATGCGTGTTCAACGACTCTCCGTAACCGGATGCTTTGCAATTTCCGCATTTCATCGCGGTCCATGCATTCGATAGTTTCATTCCAAATCATCGTTTTTCTGGGTATTACTAAGTTTTTTAGTTGTTTAGTTTATTTATAGATTCGGGTGCAAAGTAATAACTTTTTTAGAACTACGCAAGCGTTTCCGTTTTATTTTTGCTTTGACGTTTTTTTAGAGGAGGTTACGGAGATGAAAATTCATGCCTATCTTTGGATGAAAAGA
>ERZ857521.1627-NODE-1627-length-25326-cov-8.843971_pt1 | contig 25326 bp, 6 predicted proteins | sample MGYA00519701_ERZ857521 | MGnify/ENA primary metagenome ERZ857521 (study PRJEB31778, sample SAMEA3449346) | human gut metagenome | biome: human gut; feature: human-associated habitat; material: faeces | place: United Kingdom | collected 2010/2012 ...
ATATTTAGATGAAACATTGGTGTTGGATAAAGAATGTCCGAGGACTAATAACCCTATTGAAGGCGGAGTAAACGCACAACTCAGACGTTTATTGCGTTACCATCGAGGAATGTCTGTAGAAAAACGTATAAAAGCGGTCTTTTGGTGGTGTTATTTACACTCACCAAGACCGCTTTCTGCAAAAGAAATACTTAAGGTAATGCCAACTGATGCAAGTATTTCTAAAATATATAGTTCTATGAATGAAAGAGCCCAACTTCAAGGCATAATTCCAACTTGGGGGGATGCCATTTCTTGGGGTGATTTGCATAACTATGACAAATTATCTTTCAATGATTGGGATTAAAGTATCAACACGTTTTGTCCTATAACCCAATAAATATATAACCATTATATAAATAAAAGAGCTGAAGATTTTATCTTCAGCTCTTTATTTATAATCTCGCTAAATAGATTAACGACCCATATCAATGGTGTTATCCCAAATAATATTTGTTTTACGACCGTCGAAACCTTGATCTGGTTCAGGAGGTAATTTACTAGATTTAGATTGACCTACATAAGCCCCTGTTTCAGCATCTACAGTAACTACAGTCTTTTTACCATCTTGATGCATTGTCATATAGTATAGAATCTTGCCTTCATGCGCTTCAATTTTCCAGCCTTTTACGACTGCATCAGCACCAAGTTGTTGTTTTGCAACGCGTTCAGCTTGAGCAGCTTCGATGACTTTATCTTTATTGAAGATTTCACCGATAACTTTTTTAGGTTTGCCACCTTCTTCCATATTAGAAGTGTTGCCAGTGATTACGTCAATTTTCATCTTATATTGATGATATTTACTATAGCCTACCACTTTGTAACCATAGTTCAAATCATTGGAGTTAAGCTCTACAGAGTGAAGTGCTGCATTAGGATAGCGATTTTGGAAAATAGTACCAATTTTACTCATAGTCATTACCATGGATTCGCCTGGTGCACGTTGTACAGAAATATCAGTACTTGTTTCAGGTTTTGTTTTACGCGCATCTGCTACACTTGGTGTAGCAACGGACAATACGCCAACCGCCAATACACCTGTTAATGCCATAGAAATTAACTTTTTATTCATTACATATCCTCCTACTATATACAATGCTTTCACCATTAGTAAAAGTCATCCGTATACTAGAATTACTATAAGTTCGTGCTATATACAACAGCACACAAAACATACATAAATAGATATATTATTTAGACAATATACTATAAACCTTCATTTGATGCAAGTCGATCATCTACATCAGTCATGAGTAATTTGTAGCATGTAGCCACCAATGGCACGCCAATTAACATACCAGTAACGCCCATTAAACTACCACCAACGATAACAGCTGCAAATACCCACAAACCAGGCAAGCCAACAGAATTACCTACGATTTTAGGATAAATAAAGTTGCTTTCAATTTGATGAAGAACCTCTAAGATAATCACATAAATCAATGCATCCATAGGGCTAACAGTGAGCAAGATAACTGCCCCGATAACGCCACCCACATAAATACCTAGCAATGGAATTAATGCAGTAAGGCCAATAACACAGGCAATCGTAGTAGCATATTCAATATTAAATGCCCACAGTGAGATACCAACCATAATACCTAAAATCAAGGCATCTATGAACTGGCCTACAAAGAAGTTACTGAACGTTTGAACCGCAACACGTGTGACATAACTAACGCGATTTACCCACTCATCGGATGCATAAGCTCGTAAAATACGCTTACCTTGCATCATAAGACGCTCTTTATCGAGCAACATATAAATGGCAAAAATCAAACCTAAGCCTATATTTAAGGTCCAGGATAAGGCTGTCCCCATTGCATTGACCAGGTATGTACCACCCTTTGTGCCCCACTCGCGCGTATACTTAACAATACTTTCACCACTCAAGGTATCCATAAGTGTTTGATTGGATGCCATCGGAATCGTTTGTGTAAGGTGTTGCATCCAAGATTGGAAGTCTGCATATAACTGTGGCGAAGAAGCCACGATAATCGACATGGAGTGAATCAATTGTGGAATCGCCATACGAGCAATAAAATACACGATAGCACTAATAGTAACAAAGGATAAAATAAGGCTTAAAGGTCGTCTAATTTTATTTTTCCAGCCCGTTTTACTCTTCGGCCACAGCCAACGTTCATACCGCACCACTAGAATATCTAAGACAAAAGCAATACAAGCGCCTACTATAAGCGGAATAAAGGCAGTAATGACGGCATCAATAGCATTAGCTATATCGCTGATACGCAGCGCCATCATAATCATAACGCCAGCCAATATAATGGCTCCTATGAGTGGTTTATAATATTTAAATCGTTTCATATATAACCTACTTTACTATACTCACAACGCATACATTACCAAAACTTAATGAACATTGTATGACCTACGATTATATGCAAGCTTAGTATAACACAAAAGTCCACCTTATCACATGCTCGGTCCCCCGATGAACACGAGAGCATGATAGAAGGTGGACTTATTGTAACCCTAATCTAGGATATCTCTAGAGATATCTGAGAATTAGCGGTGAATATAAACGTCTACACGACGGTTTTCAGCTTTACCTGCTGCAGTGGAGTTAGTTGCAACTGGTTTAGTGTCGCCATTAGCAATACCGATGAAACGATCAGCAGATACGCCATTGTTTACTAAGTATTGAGCTACGTATTGTACGCGGCGTTCGGACAAGCCAACATTGTATTGAGGGGTTGCATCAGTATCAGCATTACCCAACAATTTGATTTGATCTTGAGAGTATTGGTTAGCAGCGTTTACAGCAGCTGTCAAGTTTGGATATTGGTCTGCACGAGCTACATCTTGATCGGAATCGAAGTAGATGGATTGTACATAGTAATCCAATTTAGGAGTTTGGTATACAGGAGCTTCTACTACAGGAGCTGGAGCTGGAGTGTATACAGGAGCTGGTGCTGGAGTTGCTACAGGAGCAACTGCTTTGTGACCACCGAAACGGTAGGACAAGCCAACTACAGGACCTTGGAAGGAAATATTGGAATCATCATCACGTTTAGTGTTGATATAACGGTAACCAGCATTGATGTCCAAGTCTTCGTTTACTTTGTAGCCTAAGCCAGCTTCCCAAGTGGAAGTCTTCTTAGTACCTACACCAGCTTTACCGTAAACTTCTACTTTGGAACCAAGGTTAGCTTTACCAATTACACCAGCTTGTGCAATGTTGTTAGCTTTAGCGAAGTCATCGCCAGAGATGTGAGCATAACCACCATATACAGCGAAGTTTTTGTTCAAGGATTGAACCAAGTTTACTTCGTGCATTTTATCGCTGTAACCAATATTGTTCAATGTGTCATGTAAACCATGATATTGGTATTGCAATGCTGTTTTATCAGACAAAGCATAAGTCAAACCACCATCGAAGTTCCATTTTGCGTCAGCATTCCAAGCTTCAGTTTTTGCTTTAGAATGAGCTGCACCAAGATCAACTTGGAACTCACCTTTGTTGAATTGAGTTTGAGGAGTTGCGCCTGCTACGGATACGCCTACAGCAGCAACTGCCAATAAAGCTAATAATTTTTTATTCATTATAATTCCCTCCAAAAATAGCCCTTAACAATACATAGGGCCTTGGTAATAATATACTTTCATTTTACACAACTTTTCGATAATTTTCAATATTCTTTATGAATTTATCATGAGAATTTCGAATTATATCTATATGTAGATTTTATATAGTTTAAATTTAAAAATACAACTATCTCTATAATATAGGATTATTATGCTACCAATCATAGGATTGATTAGACTTCTATTTATTGTTTTAAGATATATCTTATACTTATCTTATTGTGCCTTTAAATTTAGCTGAATAAATCACACAATAAATTCTATAGAATATGATATACTAGTGATGCGTATTTTGTAGAGATTTCTTTTGTAAATAGTACTTATATAGGAGGAACCATGAGTAAAACAGCTTATATTGTACGTCATATTAACTTTGAAAATGCCGGTATCTTAGAGACAGTCCTTATTGATCGAGGGTTTGAACTAACATACATTGAAGCCCCCCCTTGCCAATTTCGAACACTATGATGTGGCAGAGGCTGATTTAATTATCGTTTGCGGTGCCCCTATTGGCGCATACGATGAAGAACTCTATCCTTTCTTAACAGATGAAATCAAATTTATTACCGATCGTATAAATAGTAAAAAGCCATTACTTGGCATCTGTTTAGGTGCCCAACTCATATCCCGTATTATGGGCGGTCACGTAGGGCCTATGAAACATGGCAAAAAAGAAATTGGCTTTGGGCCGCTAGAATATACACCTGAAGGGGCCTCCTCCCCTCTAGCATTGCTTGGCAATGTACCTATCCTTCACTGGCATGGTGATCAATTTGAAATCCCTAAAGGTGCAGTGTGTCTTGCTAAAACAGAGCTATGTCCAAATCAAGCATTCTCTGTAGACAATCATATCCTAGCACTTCAATTCCATATGGAAGCCGATCCTGCTGTAATTGAAAGTTGGCTTGTAGGCCATTGTGCAGAGCTTTCTAATGCAGGTATCGACATCCCTAAATTAAGAGAAGATGCAAAACGTCTCCGTCAAGAGTTGCCAGCTGCTGGCAAAGCCGCTTGTATCGCTTGGCTTGAACAAAATCATTTATAAAAATAAGAACCGCCTTAGTAATACTAAGGCGGTTCTTATTTCGTTCTTATATATATCCCTTACATAAGATGTTCTGGTCATATAACACATTCCCCAATGTGTCATTTTTTCCACATTTGGTATTGTACATCAAACAAATTGAATGCGCAAGAAGTTATTCATAAACCTTTCATAAATTATTTTATTTTTTTCAATATAAGAATGATACTCATATACAAATATTGATAGGTTTAAACAATTTTATGCTGCCATGCCCCACGAATAAATCGTATGTAAGAACAACATAAACGAAGAGATTGGTCAAAGCATAAGGATAACCATGCGCCTAATAATCCTAAACCAAAGGTGATACACAATAGGTAAGTAATAATAGGTCGTATTATAGCCACGCTAACAAGGGAGTATTTCATAATATAATAGGTGTCCCCTGCCCCTTTTAGTACACCAGAGTATACTTGTTGCAGTGCTTGCGGAAATGCAGCAATAGCCATGATGCCCATTAAAGCCCCCGCTAACGTAATGACTTCACTTTCACGTGTATATAATTGTACCAAAAGATCCCCAGGACCAATAAAGATCAAAGCACTGACAAGGCCCACAACGAATCCTATACGAGCTCCAATTTTACCATAAGTCTTTGCAATATCAGGTCGTTTATGACCAAGGCTCTGTCCTGTATGGGATGCACCGGCAAAACCGAGCCCCATAGCGAAGTAATAGAATATATCCATCAAATTCATACATACATAATGAGCAGCTAGTGGAACGGCCCCTAAGGACGCAACGATCATGGTGTACGTATACATTCCAAAACGCTCAAAGAATTGTTCTCCTAAGGAACTGCCACCTACGTGGAACATAGTATGTAACACCGTTCGTTCAAATTTCCATTTTGAAGGATGTCGTAAGGTTAGCCCGGTAGTAGTATATTGTGAAATCGTACGCAGTAGTAATAGAGCAATCACAGCACTACTAATCATTGTAGATACACCGGCGCCCATGACACCGAGTTCAGGAAAGAATCCAATACCATAAATCAAGAAGAAGTTCATGATGGTATTTAGAATATTCCCTACTACATTAGACTTAAAAATAACCTTGGTATTGCCATACCCAATAAGAGCAGCCCCTACAATTTGACTAAAGGATTGGAATATTAGACTGATGACAATAAAACGACCATACCAGACAGCGGTCTCAATATAGCCATCTTCTGCACCTGTAAAACGTAAGATATGCTCTAAATTAAAGAAACATATGGCCAATAAAGGGGCATAAATCAAGAAATTTAATAGAATGGATTGCTTAAGAACGGCATTCATACCATCCACTTCACTCTCACCATGTCGGCGAGCTATAATCGCTGTTACCGCAATGGATAAGGCACGACAAAATATGAGCATCACCATCTCTGGCTGCCCCATGATACCTACCGAAGCAAGTGCAGATGCACCTAAAGCACCAACCATCGCTAAGTCTATGGCAGTCATAAACTGTAACATCAATCCTTGTAATGTAGCGGGCCAAGCTATTTTTAAATAATTACCATACAGTTGCTTTGTAGTTCCTACCGGACCTAACCGCTCTGCAGCGGGCAACATGGTATCTAATGAAAGCCATCGTTGTATGCGTTCTAACATAGTAACTCCTATTCATGCAAGATCATACAAGGTGGAGCAAAATTCTTAGCCCCTAATATCTTCTGTATTATATCACAACAATACATGAAAAGTCATTCATATATTATATTTTATTTAATAACCTATATCAAAATAGAAAAAGAACCCCTTACCTAGTCACTTATACCCATTAGGATATAAACGTGATAAGTAAGGGGTTTCTTTTTTACAATTCCAGTTCTTTAAAATGATTATTATTGAAATTGCATCTCACTAAAATAGAGAAATTACTTCAAGTAAAACTTCAAAGACTAGAGTGTTAGATTACTCAGTATCGATTATCTTACTATATACTGATTAACCTTTAGATGCTAACAATTTGTCCACTGCTGCGCGCAAATCATCTAAACCTTGTTTTGTTTCAGCCAATTCTTGACGTTGACGTTCATTTTCAGCTTCCAATGTGTTTAGACGAGCTGCTTGATCAGCAATAACATATTTTTGTTCAGCATTTTCCTTCTTGAGGCTAGATACCTCATCTTGCATTACATACACAGAGCTAATAGGACCTGCTTTGTAACGATCAGGAATGTTTTTCTTTTCTGGGCTAGAACCAAATTTATGGGTTACACCAGCATTCACCATATTATGGTTGCCACCAACGGAAACACCTACGTTGAACATAGTATCTTCGTTAGTGTAATGCGCAAGACCAAGAGCTGCTGCAGTTTCACCACGGTAGTTGCCTACGCCCGCCATAATTTGAGTTGGCTCTAATGGATCATATTGAATTGGTTTCAATGCGGCCATAGCAGCTGCATGAGCACCAACACGTTGTACTTCACCTGCGACTTGACCAATCGCATCACCCATTTTTGCATTGGATGCTTTCAACTGACCAATATTCACAGCATCTGTATCATCAGAACCAGGTGCCACACCTTTAATTTGATTGTTCCCATTATTGAGGCCATCCTTAGTCAAGGATACAGGACCTGCATTAGGGTTATTCGGATTTGCACTACCAGGTGTAATTGTTATGCCATTACCATTTGTTACAGTTGTGTTACCAGCTGCATCTTTAAATGTAGCAGATTTCATATCTGTCAGCTCTGGATTTACGGCATAGCTAATTGTTTTACCTGCATGGCTAACCATCATATTATTGCCTGCTTTGAAAGTAAGCGTTTCATTTGGTCTAATTTTTTCTGGTGTTGCACTTGGTGTGCTGTTGACACCAGAACCTTCAGTACCAACGGTAGCATCCCAGCCTGCATTAGCTACAGCAGATTGAACTTGATCTTCAGTGGCTGCGCGGCCAGAAGTAATGTTGTTAGGGTCCCACGTTTTATTAGTCAAACCTGTTACAACACCATCTTTACCATTTACTGCAACAGGATTATTGCCACCTGTAGTAATGATGCCATCCTTGCCATCAATACCTACAGTACCAATAGCAGCTTTACCATCCTTACCATTAAGAGCAATCTTATCTGCTACTTTCACAGAACCATTAACACCATCAATAGCAACGGCATTTGTACCATCACCAGCTTTAATAGTTCCATCTGTACCATTAATCGCTACAGCATTACCATCTTTACCGGCTTTGATCGTGCCATTTGTACCATCCACAGTAATCGCTTTTGTTGGATCCGCTGCACCCAAAGTAATCTTATCATTCAACTTGTTATCGTAAATAATATGACCATCTGGAGCAGTAGTTTTAGTCAACACAATATTGCCTGTAGTATTATTGGCACTTTCACCACCATTAGCAGTTAATTCAGTTGTTGCCGCCTTAGTTTTAGCATCTAATTGACGTACATTAACAGCATCTGTGTCATTTGTGCCATCAGCTACATTAACAATCTTATTATTGCCATTATCAAGGCCATTACCAGTTAAGGACACTGTATCTTTACCAGGTTTTGTAATTGTTACACCATCCTTAGTGAAAGTAGCCTTGTTGCCAGCAGCATCGGCTACAGTTGTACCAGTGGCTTCAACCTTAGTAGTATCGCCCGCTGCATTTGTTACTGTTGCACCAGTAGAAGCAACATTTGTTGTATTACCAGCCGCATCTTTAACAGTTGCGCCTTTAGCATCTACCTTGGTTTCATCACCTGCCGCATTTTTCAATGTATTGCTAGTCGCATTAGATACATTAGAGTTACCTGCATTATCTGTCAAATTATTGCTTGTAGCATTAGATACGTTAGAGTTACCCGCATTATCTGCCAAAGTATTGCTAGTTGCTGTCGCAGTATTCGTATTGCCATTCGGATCAGCAATCGTATTAGATGTGGCATTTGATGTGTTTGTATTACCTGCACCATCATCGATTACATTTTTATCTGCTGTATTTGTATTCGTCTTAGCACCATCAGTGATAGTAGACCCCGCTGCCGTAGTGGCTGTGGATTTTGTACCATCTACAACAGTGTTACCAGCCGCATTAGATGTATTCGTTTTACCACCATCAGTTTGAACGATACTATCGCCTTTGATAACAGTTGTTTTACCACCAGTGGCATTGAATATAGCAGACTCCATATCTTTAAGATTTTTGTTTAAGGAGTACGCTAAAGTTTTACCATTTTGGTCAATAATGAGGTTATTGCCAGCCTGTAATTGAACCTCTTCACCACTAGAGATCTTAGTCTTAGCAGAGCCATTAGCTTCACCAGTGGAACCAGCTACTGTACCAGAGTTTATATTCCAACCAGCACCTACTGCATCAGATACTTGTTGTAATTGATCTTCTGTTGCAGCTCGACCAGAAACAGCTTTTGTAACACCTGGCGTCCATGCTGTATTTGTTAAACCAGTAACAGTACCTGCAGCACCATCTAATTTAACAGTGTTAGCACCACCTGTAGTGATTGTGTTATTCACACCATCTATAACTGCAGAACCTGCAGTTACTTTACCAGCAGTACCATCAACAGTCACCTTATTAGCACCAGTACCTGTTGTAATCGTATCTTTAGTGATAACTGTGCTGTTACCAGCATTATCTTTGACAGTTACAGTACTAGCTGTTGCTTTTGTAGTATTTGTACCATCAGTAATTGTATTGGATGTAGCATTAGATGTATTTACATTGCCATTGCCATCATCAATTACATTACTGTCTACAGTAGTCTTATTAGATTTTGCACCATCAACTAATGTGTTTTCATCAACAGTAGATGTATTAGTCTTAGCACCATCTTTAATTACTTGACCAGCTGCAGTTGTTTCTGTGGACTTAGTACCATCAGCTACTGTATTACCAGCCGCTGTGGATCTATTGGTCTTAGTACCATCAGTTTGCGCGATGCTATCGCCTGTAATAACAGTTGTTTTACCACCTGTTGCTTCGAAGGTTGCAGAGTTCATCTTCACAAGGTCTTTATTCAAGGAGTATGTGAAGTCTCGTTCGTTTTGGTTCACTGTGAGGTTTTCACCAGCGATCAATTGAACTTTGTCGTCTTTACCAACCTTAGCATCTTTCTTAGTACCTGTTTGGTTACCAGAAGTTGTAGCATCTTTGTCAGCAGTGATTTGCCATGTTTGTTCCCCTACTTGTTTCAATTGTTCTTCCGTAGCGGCACGGCCTTTTGTTGCAAAGTCTGCACTATTTACAGTTGTGTTAGACAAGCCTGTAATGTCGTTTGTAGTACCACCAGTTACGGTTACTGTACCAGTTTTTACAGTGCCTGCAGCACCATCCATAGTAACAGCGTTAGCACCACCAGTTGTAATTGTGTTGTTCACACCATCTACAACAGCAGTACCAACAGTGGCTTTACCTGCTGTACCATCAATTGTTACAGCGTTATTACCAGTACCTAATGTTACTTTGTCATTGAGTTTTACATCATAGATTGTATGACCATCAGCTGCCGTTGTAGATGTAAGGGTTACATTACCTGTTGTAGCATTCGCTGCTTCACCATTGTTAGCAGTTACTGTAGTAGTAGCCTTTTTAACATCTGCAATATTAGCTGCATTTGTGTTGTCTGTATCATCATTATTTACATGACCACTTGCTACATTTTTAATGACATTATTGCCATTATCCAAACCAGCATCAGTCAAGGATACAGGATTTTTACCTGTTGTATTGATACGTACACCATCAGCTGCGTAATTAGTATTACCGTTAGCATTAGTTACTGTTGTACCTGCTGCAGTTGTTGCAGTGGAGTCTGCACCATTAGTTACAGTCGTACCATCAGCTGTAGTTGCTGTAGATTTACCACCATCAGCTACTGTATTACCAGCTGCTGTGGATTTATTTGTCTTAGCGCCATCTGTTTGCGCAATGCTATCGCCTGTAATAACAGTTGTTTTACCGCCTGTTGCTTCGAAGGTTGCAGAGTTCATCTTCACAAGGTCTTTATTCAAGGAGTATGTGAAGTCTCGTTCGTTTTGGTTCACTGTGAGGTTTTCACCAGCGATCAATTGAACTTTGTCGTCTTTACCAACCTTAGCATCTTTCTTAGTACCAGTTTGGTTACCAGAAGTTGTAGCATCTTTGTCTGCAGTAATTTGCCATGTTTGTTCCCCTACTGCTTTCAATTGTTCTTCAGTAGCGGCACGGCCTTTTGTTGCAAAGTCTGCACTAGTTACAGTTGTATTAGACAAGCCAGTAATATCGTTTGTAGTACCACCAGTTACAGTTACAGTACCAGTTTTTACAGTACCTGCTACACCATCTAAGGCAACGGCATTAGCACCACCAGTTGTAATTGTGTTGTTCACACCATCCACAACGGAAGAGCCAATTGTAGCTTTACCTGCTGTACCATCGATTGTTACAGCATTAGATCCAGTACCAAGGGTCACTGTATCGTTGAGTTTTACATCATAGATTGTATGACCGTCAGTAGCTGTAGTGGATGTAAGGGTTACATTACCTGTTGTAGCATTAGCTGCTTCACCAGTATTAGCAGTAATTTCAGTTTTAGCTGCTTTTTTAGCTGCGTTAATCGCATCAGCTACGTTTTGTGCTGTTGCAACGCCATCTGTAGTTGGACCTGTTACGGTGCCATCTGTGCCAGCTGTGATAGTTGCTGTATTCACATCGTATTTCACAACGCCTGCATCATCAATAGAGGCAGTTGTTAATGTACCATTCTTGAAGTTCAAGCCATCTGCTAAGGAAACTTGTTTTGCGGTACCATCATTTGCTTTGTAAGACAAGTTTGTCTTATTCGCAATCTTAGTGCCATCAATCGTTACCTTGTAATCCTTAGTCGTACCATCCGCACTTGTTGTCGGTGTTACGGAAATTGGATTGTTAGCATCAGTTGTATCAGTGCTTACTGTTACAGCTGCTACAGCAGATTTTTTAACCTCTGCTTCAGATACTTTTACAGTTAAATCCTTACCATTCGCATCGGTAGTTACATATTTACCATCGCCAACAATGTTGAATGTATCGTCTTTAAGATTTACTACGCCAGCAGATGTATTAGTATCGCCAGAGAATTTCAAGTTAACTGCATCAGTTGTCGCTTTAGCAGTATCGGCTACAGCTTTCAATTGATCTTCAGTAGCTGCACGACCAGTGGTAGCTGTACCATTCCATGTTGTATTGGATAGACCAGTTACATGGCTATTATCTCCATCAACAGTTACACCGCCAATAGCTGCATTCTTAGCAGTAATTTTACCAGTTGCGCCATCAAGTTTAATGGTTTCAGTTGTACCAGTACCAACAGATACACTCGTTAAGCCAGCAAGGTCTTTATTCAAGGAATATGTAAACTTACGTTCATCCTGATTGATTGTAAGGTTATCCCCTGCCACTAACTCAACAGTTTGATCTTTACCAACAGTAGCATTTTTCTTAGTACCTGTTTGAGCACCAGTTGTGCCAGCTTTATCTGCTGTAATATTCCAAGTTTGGCTAGATGCGGCATCTGCTACCTTTTGTAATTGATCTTCTGTGGCAGCACGGCCAGTTACGGCTTTAGTTACACCAGGGGTCCAATCTTTATTAGTCAAACCAGTCACTGTACCAGTTGCACCATCTACCTTAACAGAGTTTGTACCACCAGTGGTAATTGTGCCAGTCACGCCATCAACAGTTGTTACGCCAGCAGTCACTTTTGCCGTTGCGCCATCTAATGTAACGGCATTCGCACCACCAGTTGTGATTGTGTTATTTACACCATCTACAACAGAGGAGCCAATTGTAGCTTTACCTGTTGTACCATCAATTGTTACAGCATTAGCACCAGTACCAAGGGTCACTTTGTCATTGAGTTTTACATCATAAATAGTATGACCATCAGCAGCTGTAGTAGATGTAAGGGTCACATTACCTGTTGTAGCATTTGCTGCTTCACCAGTATTAGCAGTGATTTCAGTTTTAGCTGCTTTTTTAGCTGCGTTAATCGCATCAGCTACGTTTTGTGCTGTTGCCACACCATCTGTAGTTGGCCCTGTAATGGTACCATCTGTACCAGCAGTGATAGCAGCTGTATTCACGTCGTATTTTACAACGCCTGCATCATCGATGGATGCTGTTGTAAGAGTACCATCTTTGAAGTTCAACCCATCTGCCAAAGAAACTTGTTTAGCAGTCCCATCATTTGCTTTATAAGACAAGTTTGTCTTATTCGCAATCTTAGTGCCATCAATCGTTACCTTGTAATCCTTAGTTGTACCATCCGCACTTGTTGTCGGTGTTACAGAAATTGGATTGTTGGCATCCGTTGTATCTGTGCTTACTGTTACAGCAGCTACAGCAGATTTTTTAACCTCTGCTTCAGATACTTTTACAGTTAAATCTTTACCGTTTGCGTCGGTAGTTACATATTTACCATCGCCAACGATGTTGAATGTATCGTCTTTAAGATTGACTACGCCAGCAGATGTATTAGTATCGCCAGAGAATTTCAAGTTAACTGCATCAGTTGTCGCTTTAGCAGTATCGGCTACAGCTTTCAATTGATCTTCAGTAGCTGCACGACCAGTGGTAGCTGTACCATTCCATGTTGTATTAGATAGGCCAGTTACATGGCTATTATCTCCATCAACCGTTACGCCGCCAATAGCTGCATTCTTAGCAGTAATTTTACCTGCTGTACCATCAATTGTTACTGCATTAGCTCCAGTACCAAGGGTCACTTTGTCATTGAGTTTTACATCATAGATTGTATGACCATCAGCAGCAGTAGTAGATGTAAGGGTCACATTACCTGTTGTAGCATTTGTTGCTTCACCAGTATTAGCAGTGATTTCTGTTTTAGATGCTTTTTTAGCTGCGTTAATCGCATCAGCTACGTTTTGTGCGGTTGCAACACCATCTGTAGTTGGACCTGTTACAGTACCATCTGTACCAGCAGTGATAGCAGCTGTATTCACATCGTATTTTACAACGCCTGCATTATCGATAGAAGCAGTTGTTAATGTACCATTCTTGAAGTTCAAACCATCTGCCAAGGAAACTTGTTTAGCGGTCCCATCATTTGCTTTATAAGACAAGTTTGTCTTATTCGCAATCTTAGTGCCATCAATCGTTACCTTATAATCCTTAGTTGTACCATCCGCACTTGTTGTCGGTGTTATAGAAATTGGATTGTTAGCATCAGTTGTATCTGTGCTTACTGTTACAGCTGCTACAGCAGATTTTTTAACCTCTGCTTCAGATACTGTGAGATTTACATCCTTACCATTTACATCGGTAGTAATGTATTTACCATCACCTTTAATCCCGAATGTATCATTTTTAAGGTTGATAGATCCCGTATTAGTAGCTACATCACCAGTGAACTTCAATGCAGTTGCACCAGTTACTGCTTTTAATTGTTCCTCTGTAGCAGCGCGACCTTTTGTTGCAAAGTCCGCACCAGTTACAGTTGTATTGGATAAACCAGTAATATCATTTGTTGTACCATTTACAGTCACACCACCAATATTAGCAGTTTTACCTGTAATTGTACCTGTTGCACCATCTAGTGTAACAGGGCTTGCACCACCAGTTGTAATTGTGTTATTCACACCATCTACAACAGCAGTACCAACAGTGGCTTTACCATCTGTACCATTGATTGTTACGGCATTAGCTCCAGTACCAAGGGTCACTTTGTCATTGAGTTTTACGTCGTAAATAGTATGACCATCAGCAGCGGCATTAGATGTAAGGGTCACATTATCTGTTGTAGCATTTGCAGCTTCACCAGTATTAGCAGTGATTTCTGTTTTAGATGCTTTTTTAGCTGCGTTAATTGCATCAGCTACGTTTTGTGCTGTTGCTACGCCATCTGTAGTTGGACCTGTTACGGTGCCATCTGTACCAGCAGTGATAGCAGCTGTATTTACATCGTATTTTACCACCCCATCGTTATCGATAGAGGCAGTTGTTAATGTACCGTTTACAAAGTTAAGACCTTTAGCTAAGGATACTTTCTTTGCATTAGCATCAGTATCATTATTTGCACGGTATGTTAAATCAGTTTTAGCTGCAAGCTTCGTAGTATCGATACCGATAGCATAATCTTTAGAGTTAGTACCCGCTGTTGGAGTTACTGTAATAGGATTATCTGCTTGAGCATCTTTACTTACTGTAACAGCGTCTACAGCCAAGTCTTTTACCTTAGCTGCATCAACCGCAACTTTCACACCAGCTGCAGTAGCAGATGTGCTCACAAGATTGCCATCACCAGTTACGGCAAAGGATACATCACCGTCTTTAAGGTATTTATTACCTGTAGAGCCTGTATCAGCAGTGAGGCCAATGCCCTTAGTTGTAGCATTAACAGTATTAGTATCTAAACCAACTGTAATGGTTTGATTATTTACAGTTGCAGTGACACCATTTGCACCTGCTACATTAAGTTTTTGGTTTTTAAGGTCAACAGTACCGTTATTAGTACCATCAGTAATGTTTAAGTTTTGAGATAAATTAGCAACGGCTTGCTTAACGTCACCAATGTTAGCTGCATTTGTATCTGTTGTACCACCGCTAGCAACATTGGAGATAGCTTTACCACCAGCATTGATGCCATCAGTTTTATCAATGGAGATACCGCCTACTGTCACTTTATCAGTTGTGATGCCTGAACCAGTAATAGCAGTTGTACCATTTGTTAAACCAGATGTATTAATGACTGTATTACCAGCTGTAACAGAATCTACAGTAATATCTTTCTTAGTAGCTACAGTAATTTTCTTTTTATCTGTACCATCTTGTGTGATGACGATATTATCGCCATTGATAAGATCTACTGTATCGCCACCTTGTACAGATGTTTTATCTGTAGTACTAGAGTTCGTTGTAAGGTTCCATGCCGCACCAGCTTTAGCCGCATCAGCAGCTTTATTAATGGCATCGGCCACATTTTTAGCTGTTGCGAGACCATCATTACCTGTTACGGACGCAGCGCCGTTATTTGCATCGCTATTGATGGTAGCACGAGTTGTAGAAATTTCTACAGTGTTACCATTCATGTTAGTAGATACATAGTCACCAGTAGCACCTTTTACATTGAAAGCTACATCACCATCTTTTAAGGATTGGTTAGATGCTGTGCCGCTATCTGCACCAAGAGAAATATTTCTAGCTACAGCAGTAGCAGAATCATCAATTTTAGTCTTAGTAGCTGTATTTAAATCAAAGGATACTTTTCCATCATTATCAACAGTAGCAACAGTGGATGTTCCATCTACAAAGTCTAATCCTTTAGATAATTTTACAGATTTAGCATCTGCATCAGCTGCAGTATTGGCACGGTAGGTTAATGTTTGACTTGCCACAGTATCTTTCAACTGTTTTACATTTACCGCATCAGTATCAGCTGTACCTTCTGCTACCTCCTGGATTTTATTGCCACCAGCCTTAATTTCATCAAGACTAAATTGAACCATTTTACCAGCTGCATTCTGGAATGCCATACCTTTTGCACTACCTTCAGCATTATTACCATCTTCATCACTAAACATGAGGTATTTAGATGTAAGAGCACTATTATTAGGTCCAGATTGAATTGATACAGTGTCTAAAGCTATAGTGGTTGTAGCCTCATTAGCACCAGTTGCACCGTTCGTAAAGCTTAACTGATCGCTTGTAATAGTAGAACCAGCACCAACATTATCTTTAAACTCAGCTTTACCAGCTTTAATACTACCATCTCTACCATTTAGGAAAATTGTTTCCCCTCTTGCATTACCAAGAGATATAGAGTTCATGTCTGTAAGATTTTTATTTAGGCTAGTAGAAATAGTTTTATTATTACGATCAACTGTAATATTATTATCGCCAGTGAATTCTACAGTGTCGCCACCAGATACCTTTGTACTAGTATCACCATTAGCGGACAAGTTCCAAGCTGAACCGGCTTTAGCCGCATCAGCAGCTTTATTAATGGCATCGGCCACATTTTTAGCTGTTGCGAGACCATCATTACCTGTTACGGACGCAGCGCCGTTATTTGCATCGCTATTGATGGTAGCACGAGTTGTAGAAATTTCTACAGTGTTACCATTCATATTAGTAGATACATAGTCACCAGTGGCACCTTTTACATTGAAAGCTACATCACCATCTTTTAAAGATTGACTAGATGCTGTGCCGCTATCTGCACCAAGAGAAATATTTCTTGCTACAGCAGTAGCAGAATCATCAATTTTAGTTTTAGTAGCCGCATTAAGGTCATAGGATACTTTTCCATCTGCAGCAACAGTGGCAACAGTATTATCACCATTTACAAAGTTAAGACCTTTAGCTAAGGATACTTTTTGTGCATTAGCATCTGTATCATTATTAGCACGGTATGTTAAGTCTGTTTTACCAGCCAGTTTTGTAGTATCAATACCAATAGCATAATCTTTAGAATTAGTCCCTGCAGTAGGAGTTACTGTAATAGGGTTATCTGCTTGCGTATCTTTACTTACAGTAACAGCCTCTACAGCTAAATCTTTTACCTTAGCCGCATTTACTGCAACCTTCACACCAGCTGTAGTAGCAGATGTGCTCACTAGATTACCATCACCAGTTACAGCAAAGGATACATCACCATCTTTAAGGTATTTAATACCTGTAGAACCAGTATCACCAGTAAGGCCAATGCCCTTGGTTGTAGCATTTACAGTCGCCTGATCCAAACCGATTACAAGACTACCATTGTTTGTACCAACTAAATCAGTTCTAATACCATTAGCACCAATTACTTTAAGTGGACTTTCACTGAGCTTAACAGTGCCAGTTTTAGAATTTGTATCTAAATTTAATGTCACATCAGATACCGCATTCTTAACATCCGTAATATTAGCTGCATTAGTGCCTACATTGCCACCGCTAGACACATTCGTGATTTGTTGGCCACCTGCATCAATACCATTAGCACCAAACTGAGCTGTTTTAGTACCTGCTTTTGAAGTCAAACCATCTTTGGTAATAGTTACATTGTTACCATTCGTAGGTGAGCCAATTTGTAATGTAGTATTACTCAACACATTATCGCCAGCGGTAAAGGATTGGCCACTGAAAGTTTTACCTGTTACGGCACCAGTTGTACCATCTAAGGTAATTTGATTTGAACCAGAGCCCGTAGTTACAGAGTTATTAGCTTTCACAGAATCAACAGTAATTGATTTATTTAAGCTAGAAGTGATGGTATTACCATTTCTCTTAACAGTGATATTTTGATCACCACTGAATTTAACGGTACCTTCCTTAGTAATAGTAGATCGACTACCAGCTGTATCGTTATCTGCTGTTAGATTCCAAGTATATGCATTTTGTGAAACTGCATTGTTAATTGCTTCTGCTACATTTTTAGCATCTGCCATACCAACAGCTGCCGCAGCCGTACCATTATTTACACTAATATTTTGTACTTTTCCGGAAATATTTACGGTATTACCACTTGCACTTGTCGTGATGTAGTTATCATTACCTTTAATTGTTAACGGATTAGTCGCTAAGTTAACGTCACCGCCAGCACCGCTATTACCTTTAACAGCTAGGTTAACGCTCTTTAACTGTGCAACGTTTACAGCATCTGTATCATTAGTACCAGCAGCAAGGTTTGTAATTTGGCGCGTTTTTGTGCTACTACCAATAGATACAGCACCTGTATTGGCTGTTAATGCAAGCCCAGTTAAACCAGCATATTTGTCTGTACGAGATGTATTAACATTATATCCAGCTGTACCACCTGCGGTATTAGCTTCGGAGAATGAGCCTAACGCAACGCCATTATAGGCAGTAGCTTTAGAACTTGGGCCGAGAGCCATAGCATTCTCTGCAGATGCATTAGCATTAATACCTATGGAAGTTGCCGATGTAGCACTACCTTCGGCACCTTTACCAATAGCAATAACACTGTTAATAGACTTGCTAGAAGTACTACCTGTAACACGAGCATCTGTACCAAGTAAAATAGATTCACTAGTGTAAACATTATTATTGAGAACAGTACCGGCAGTGTTACCTAAACTAATATTATTATTACCAGTAACTTGTTTACCTGCATTTGAACCAATAGCAACATTGCCTGCGCCATTAGAACCACCACCTGCAACAAAGCCAATACTAACACTATTCGCACTATTAGTAGATCCATTATTAGCATAATGCCCTAAAGCCACAGCATACGGACTATTGGCCTGCGCATTATTACCTATGGCAAGAGCATTATCTCCTGTAGATTTTGCAGTCGGTCCAATAGCAATGGCATTTGTACCGGTTGCACCTGTATTATCTCGGTTACCAGTATCGGGAGAATTTACAGAGAAGTATTTTACCTTTGCTGCATTTAATTGAGAGACGTTAACAGCATCGTTATCGCTCACACCAGCAGCTACATTACCTAGAATACGAGGAGTTTTTGTTTGTTGGTTAACATTTGGTTCATCCACATTGACTAAGGCAAGAGATTTTGGTGTTTGTGCAACAGCACCAGGGTTTAAAGTACCATCATCCTTAACATCTACAGTACGATAATACTTTTCTTGTTTACTTGCACCTGTGCCTGTTACCACCTTTGTAAGGGGTTCACCTGACGCATTTACATTAACGAGAGAACCGGCGCCACCATTCATGATGTTAGTAACCTTACGAGCTAAGGAATAGATTTGAGAACCATTGATAGCATCTGTACTTGTTTGAGACACTTCACCTGGGGCTACATTTTTGAGCTGACGTTCAAAGCCTTTCGCACCAAAGGAAACTACGTCACCAGGAGAAATATTTTCACCGCCAGACCATTTAACCTCTACGCCATCAATAACTGCTTGAGTTTGTTTTGTTGCATATTGATCAGTATTAGAACCACCACCGATGGCTACAGAGTTATCAAAGTTAGCACGCGCACCTGTACCAATAGCAACAGCATTAGTAACAGGTTTATTATTAACAACTTGACCTTTATCATTCATACGGGTCATACTGTCAGATGCAGTACCAATTGCAACACCTGCATTACCGGCAAGAGCACTCGTACCATAAGCTACACCAGCATGAGATGCAGCCGTCCCTTTATAATTGGACAAATTATACCCTGTTAAATTTTGAATTGCAGTTTGTAAGGTGCCAGTAACTTCTACATCATTAGTGCTCGTATAAGAGACTTGCTGACCTGCAGCTTTTCTAGCATCATCACCGCCAATAGCAATAGCAGCATGACCATCAACCTTTACATTGCCACCAATAGCTATAGACTGGTCACCAGTAACAACAGCACCTTCATCAGTAAGACTACCACTACCAATAGCAATGCCTTGTGTTACATTTGTAGCAACTTTAGAATTTGCACCAATTGCAATAGCTCTACTTGTATTAGTGAATGCTGAACCAGATTCAGCTTTTGCATTTCTACCGATAGTAATACTATCATCACTTAAAGATTGAGCATTATTACCAAAAGCAATGCTATTTTGTCTTGTAACTGTACTAGATGGGCCTATGGCAATAGAATTTGGAGCTTGTGCCCCGTCATTATCAACGTTACTACCAGCACCTGTCGCTGTAGAGTTAATAGATACATATTTTAGCGGTTTAACAGCACTTGCTACAGCATATAATTGGGATCCATTAATAGCATCTGTACTTGTAGCAGATACTTCCCCAGCTGCGACATTTTTAATTTGTCGTGTTGCGCCAGTGCTGCCTACAGAAACTTGCATATTTGGATTGCCTGTGGCACCTGCAAAATTATAGGTAATACCATTAATCGTAGTAGAGCCTTGATTTGTAGCTCCTGTCGCCGTTGTAGAGCCACTACCTAATGCTACAGAATTCAATCTAGTAGCCTGAGCATTTGTACCAATCGCTACTGCATCTTCTGAAGTAGCCTTGGCATTCTTACCAATAGCTACAGCACCTTTTGCAGAGGCCGTTGTCCTATCATTAGATGCATCATTCTCTTGACTACCAATAGCTAAACCACCATTCGTTGCGGTTGCATGGTGACCGATGGCTGTAGATGTCCCCGAAGCAGATACCTTTCGCCCCATAGCAACGGCAAAACCACCATCTGCACTAACCGTATGGCCAATAGCCATAGAGGTGGATCCACTAGCAAAGGCATTAAAGCCCATAGCCAATGAATACGGTCCTAACGTTGCGGAATCTTGCCCGATTACAACACCGCCGGCATAATTATTGCCTGTATCCTCAAGAACGCCTTTACCAATAGCAACGCCACCTGTTGCAGCCAACGCTCTTTGACCTACCGCGACACCACTATTCTTAGCATTTGCATAAAAACCTAAGGCAACTGCATTATCACCTTCTGCAGTAGTAGCGTAATTAACAGTTCTAGTCGTATTAACAACGCCAGCAGTAGAGTTTAAGCTACCTGCAAAGCCTAGAGGGCCTGAACCACCAGAACCACTACCGACAGCTACAGCAGTTGCTCCTGCAGCTTTCGAATTCGTACCAACAGCTAGTGATCTACCACTAGTTGCACTTGCGGTTGTACCAATAGCTAGCGACTCATTTCCAGATGCAGATGCTTGCATACCCACAGCAGTAGCTAGTGTACCTGTAGCACTGGCTAGAAACCCCAATGCTGTAGCCGATGCACCAGTTGCCTCCGAAGAACGACCTAATGCAGTAGTACCAACATCAGTAGCCTTTGAATCTGAACCAATAGCAATAGCCTTCTCATCGCTTGCAACAGTAGCATTACCAAGGGCAATAGAGTCTGATCCACTTGCTTTAGCATTAAAACTAATGGCAGTTGCTCTTGTTCCTGTCGCTTCTGTTTTATATTTACCGCCATCAGATCCACCGCCAAGAGCTACTGCATTAGCACCTGTCGCATTGGCAGAAAGACCTAATGCAACGGTACCTGCTCCATTTGCATTCGCACCAGCACCTACGGCTGTAGCAGGATTCTCCGGACTAGCGCTAGGTGCCTGGGCATTACTAAAATAACCAATCGCTACAGACTGGTTGCTTTTTGATCTAGCAGAAGAACCAATAGCAACACCATTCGTGCCTGCTGCCTCAGCTGCATCAGCCAATCTAGCAGATGGAGGATCTGCAGCCATTACGTCTATAATCATACCAGATTGCATTGCTAGTGCTGCCAAAATACTAGCTACAACTATTTTCTTTTTACCTGTTTTGTTCTTTGCGATTTCAGATACTACAATGTAGCACTGTTTCGACTTAGACCAAATTACTTTAAAAATCTTATTCATTGTCTTTCCTCTTTAAGAACTACCCCTCAAAACTATATGCTATATATCTCTCAAATGTAGATAAAATAACGATATTATATCAAAAACTATAGTGATTATAATTTACTACTATATTTCATAATTTTATCATATTTTATGTTTTACATTCAATAAATACGACGTAAATCAAGAATATTTAATAGTATATTTAATTTTATGAAAGTCTTATAACTACAGATAATATATGTATTATTCATTTTATTCTATGTATATATAATTGATTTTTATTCAAATTTTATACATAGCACTGTATAGATATCATCTACCTCTCTTCATGAAGATAAAATGATTTAATAATAGTATGTGTATTTTTTATCTCACGAAAACCTTTGTAACCTTTTATTTATTTTTCGCAAATAAAATTAACTTATTTTCATTAAAAATATATACTTTTTATATTTAAGAAACACTTAAATATAAAAAGCCACCACTCCTAAGAGTGGTGGCTTTCACCATCATACATATTCATACATGAATATATACAACCATATGTTTATGTGTGCATAAAGGATTATGCTTTAGTTTCTACTAGTTTTTGAACTAGTGCTTCTAATTTTGCTACGCGATCTTGAAGCTCTTCATTTTCAGCTTTAAGGTTATCCATAGCTTGGTTATTTTTCTTAACGAGGCTTTCACCGGCACCAATACGCCATGTAGCACCCATACCGTACATTTGCTCTTCTTTAGCAATGCCTACGGATGCATTTAAGAACAAACGATCATTAGGAGCATAACCATAACCAAGAGCGAGTGCTTTTTCACCATGGTATACACCTACACCAGCCATAATTTGGCCTTTTTCAGTACCATCTACATAGTATGGTTTCAAGGAAGCCATAGCCGCGCTCATAGCACCTACACGATCTACACGAGTTTTAGTAGACGCTAATTCATTCATAGTACCTTGTGTTGCACTATACAATTGGCTGCCGTTAACAGCATCTGTAGAAGTAGCAGAAATTTCACCTGGGGCTACATTTGTAATTGTACGTTCATTACCTTTAGAACCAACACTTACAGTGTTAGGACGATCAGCTACAGAACCTTGACCTAGAGCTACAGAGTTAGTAGCACCTGCCATTACAGTTGTATTAGCACCAAGAGCTGTTGCATTATCTGCAAGAGCTTTTGCATTTGTACCTACTGCATTTGCATAGTCTCCATTAGCTACAGAGCCTGCACCAATTGCCATGGCACCATTACCATTTTTTGTACCTGGTGTAATACCAGAGTTAGTCAAATTTTGTTGGATCGCAGCGGCTGCATTAGCACTAGATTCTGCTTTTGTTGCAGAGCTATTAGCTGCAGTCGCACTAGATTCAGCTTTAGTTGCGGAGCTGTCTGCTGCTGTAGCAGAGGATGCTGCATCATTAGCGGAAGATTCAGCTTTTGTAGCAGAGCTATTTGCTGCTGTGGCAGATGCTGCTGCATTATCTTCGCTTACTTTCGCATTAGATGCAGATGTACTTGCCTCTGTCGCAGAGGATCCTGCCTTTGTTGCAGAGCTATCTGCTGCTGTCGCACTAGATGCTGCTTTTGTTGCAGAAGAATCTGCTGCCGTTGCACTTGCTGCAGCATTGTCTTCGCTTACTTTTGCATTAGATGCAGATGTAGACGCTGCTGTTGCAGAGCTTGCAGAAGATTGTGCAGAATTTGCTGCTGCTGTTGCACTAGCTGCTGCATTATCTTCACTTACTTTCGCATTAGATGCAGATGTACTTGCCACTGTTGCTGAAGATTCAGATTTAGTAGCAGAGCTATTTGCTGCTGTCGCAGATGCGGCTGCATTATCTTCACTTACTTTTGCGTTAGATGCAGATGTAGATGCTGCTGTAGCAGAACTTGCAGAGGATTGTGCGGAATTTGCTGCTGCTGTTGCACTAGCTGCTGCATTGTCTTCGCTTACTTTCGCATTGGATGCGGATGTAGACGCTGCTGTTGCAGAGCTTGCGGAAGATTGTGCAGAGTTTGCTGCTGCTGTTGCACTAGCTGCCGCATTATCTTCGCTTACTTTCGCATTAGATGCAGATGTAGACGCTACTGTTGCAGAAGATGCAGATTTAGTAGCAGAGCTATCAGCTGCTGTTGCGGATGCTGCTGCATTATCTTCACTTACTTTTGCATTAGATGCAGATGTAGATGCTGCTGTAGCAGAACTTGCAGAAGATTGTGCAGAGTTTGCTGCTGCTGTTGCACTAGCCGCTGCATTATCTTCACTTACTTTCGCATTGGATGCGGATGTAGACGCTGCTGTTGCAGAGCTTGCGGAAGATTGTGCAGAATTTGCTGCTGCTGTTGCACTAGCGGCTGCATTATCTTCGCTTACTTTCGCATTAGATGCAGATGTACTTGCTACTGTTGCAGAAGATGCAGATTTAGTAGCAGAGCTGTCAGCTGCTGTTGCGGATGCTGCTGCATTATCTTCACTTACTTTTGCATTAGATGCAGATGTAGAGGCTGCTGTTGCAGAGGATCCAGCTAATGTTGCAGAACTTGCAGAGGATTGTGCAGAGTTTGCTGCTGCTGTTGCACTAGCCGCTGCATTGTCTTCACTTACTTTCGCATTAGATGCAGATGTAGAGGCTGCTGTTGCAGAGGATCCAGCTAATGTTGCAGAGCTTGCAGAGGATTGTGCAGAATTTGCTGCTGCTGTCGCACTAGCTGCTGCATTATCTTCGCTTACTTTTGCATTAGATGCAGATGTACTTGCTACTGTTGCAGAGGATGCAGATTTAGTAGCAGAGCTATCAGCTGCTGTTGCGGATGCTGCTGCATTGTCTTCACTTACTTTCGCATTAGATGCAGATGTAGAAGCTGCAGTTGCAGAACTTGCAGAGGATTGTGCGGAATTTGCTGCTGCTGTTGCACTAGCTGCTGCATTATCTTTGCTTACTTTCGCATTGGATGCGGATGTAGACGCGGCTGTTGCAGAGCTTGCGGAAGATTGTGCAGAATTTGCTGCTGCTGTTGCACTAGCTGCTGCATTATCTTCGCTTACTTTTGCGTTAGATGCAGATGTACTTGCTACTGTTGCAGAAGATTCAGATTTAGTAGCAGAGCTGTCAGCTGCTGTCGCACTAGCGGCTGCATTATCTTCACTTACTTTTGCATTGGATGCAGATGTAGAGGCTGCTGTAGCAGAACTTGCAGAGGATTGTGCGGAATTTGCTGCTGCTGTTGCACTAGCTGCTGCATTGTCTTCGCTTACTTTCGCATTGGATGCGGATGTAGACGCTGCTGTTGCAGAGCTTGCGGAAGATTGTGCAGAATTTGCTGCTGCTGTTGCACTAGCTGCCGCGTTATCTTCACTTACTTTTGCGTTAG
>ERZ857521.1631-NODE-1631-length-25260-cov-3.833287_pt1 | contig 25260 bp, 23 predicted proteins | sample MGYA00519701_ERZ857521 | MGnify/ENA primary metagenome ERZ857521 (study PRJEB31778, sample SAMEA3449346) | human gut metagenome | biome: human gut; feature: human-associated habitat; material: faeces | place: United Kingdom | collected 2010/2012 ...
CTTGCTTTATGGCTCGCTGCCCTGGAAGCCACACAGCCCATTGCTGGTGCGCTGTGGGGCACTGTGGGGGCACTGGGCGTTTTCGTACCGCCTCACCGGAAGTGGGGAAGCCGAGGTGGATTTTCTATCAGCGCATGCCGAGGACACTGCTTTATGGCTCTCTGTCCCGGAAACCGCACAGCCCACCGCTGGGGCACTGTGGAGGCACTGGCGTTTCTGCACCGCCCCACCGGAAGTGGGGAAGCCGAGCGGGCTTTTCCATCAGGGCCCGCCGGAGTTACTTGCTTTATGGCTCGCTGCCCTGGAAGCCACATAGGCCATTGCTGGGGCGCAGTGGGGCGCTGGCGCTTCCGCACCACCCAGCCGGAAGCAGGGAAGCCGAGGGGGCTTTTCCATCAGGGCCCGCCAAGGGCGCTGCTTTATGTCTCTCCGTTCCGGAACCCGCACAGCCCATTGCTGAGGTGCAGTGGGGGCACTGGCGCTTCTGCGCCACCCAGCCGGAAGTGGGGAAGCCGAGGGGGCTTTTCCGCCAGAGCCCGCCGGAGGCACTTGCTTTATGGCTCGCTGCTTAGGAAACCGCACAGCCCATTGCCGGGGTGCTGTGGGGCTATGGACGCTTCCGCACCGCCCCACCGGAAGTGGGGAAGCCGAGCGGGCTTTTCCGTCAGAGCCCGCCGGGGCACTGATTTGTGGCTCTCTGCCCCGGAAACCGCACAGCTCATTGCCGGGGTGCTGTGGGGCTATGGACGCTTCCACATCACGCCGTCGGGAATGGAAGCCATGCCATAAAAGAAAAAAGCGGAGGAAATTTCCTCCGCTTTTCTGATTCACGACAGGGATTACTTGGTGCCGAAGATACGGTCGCCGGCATCGCCCAGGCCGGGAATGATGTACTTGTGCTCGTCCAGATGGTCATCCAGGGAAGCGCAGTAGATCTTCACATCGGGGTGAGCGTCCTGCAGAGCCCGCAGACCCTCGGGAGCGGCAATGATGCACATGAACTTGATGTTCTTGACGCCCCGGGCCTTGATCTGGGTGATGGCATCGATGGCAGAACCGCCGGTTGCCAGCATGGGATCGAGGACAATGACTTCACGGTTGGCAATGTCATTGGGGAGCTTGCAGTAGTATTCCACCGGCAGGGCGGTCTCGGGGTCACGGTACAGACCGATATGACCTACCTTGGCAGCAGGAACCAGCTGCATAACACCGTCCACCATGCCCAGACCGGCACGCAGGATCGGTACAAAGGCCAGCTTGCGGCCCGAGATCACCTGAGTCTTGGTGACAGCCATGGGAGTTTCGATCTCCACTTCCTTGAGGGGGAGGTCACGGGTTGCTTCATAGCAGAGCAGCATGGTGATCTCTGCGATCAGTTCCCGGAATTCCTTGGAGCCGGTGTTCTTGTCCCGGAGCAGGGTCAGCTTGTGCTGGATCAGCGGATGGTCCGCAATGAAGGGGGTAATAGCCATATAAAAAACTCCTCTCGATATAGGTTTATCAGCAAAAGACGGAACCGCCTTTTCTCATACAGGAATCACTGTTCCAGGGCAGTGAGCTTATCCACACGGCGCTGATGCCGTCCGCCCTCAAAGGAAGCGGACAGGAACTCATCCACCATCTGGCAGGCCAGGCCAGGACCTACAACACGGCCGCCCATGCACAGTACATTGGCGTCATTGTGCATGCGGGTGGCACGGGCGCTGAAGCAATCGGAGCAGCAGGCTGCCCGGATGCCCTTGTGCTTATTGGCGGCAATGGAGATGCCAATGCCAGTGCCGCAGAACAGCAGCGCAAAGGTGCACTCGCCGCTGGTTACCGCTTTGCAGGGGGCATCCGCCATATCGGGATAGTCACAGGATTCGGTGCTGTGGCAGCCGAAGTCCACATATTCGATGCCCTTTTCGTCCAGGTGTTTTTTTACTTCTTCCTTGAGCAGATAACCGCCATGGTCACAGCCAAGTGCCAATTTCATAAACCCTCACTCGCCTTTCTGCTGCCGGAGCTTGAGCTCCCGTTCAGCCTGGGGCAGCCGCAGATAGACCGGCGCCAGTTCCCCGGCAGAAACGGTCTTGCCCTCTGCCAGCAGCGATGCCGCCAGCTCTGCCATGGCTCCTGCCCGCTGATGCAGCAGATGGTCTGGCGCCATGGAGAGGTTCTCCAGCTGTCCTTCAAATTTATTATAACAGAGCATGGCTCCGTCGCCTACCAGAATTTTCGGTTCTGCCCCATATTCTGCCAGATGTTCCCGCAGCTCGTCCGCCGCGATGGCACAGTCATCCATCAGCCGGTGCATTTTCCCGTTTTCCCACCGGAACAAAGCGGTGTAGACCTGTCCCACCCGGGCATCCATCACCGGACAGATCAGTCCGGGCCAGCCCCGGAGATTCCAGGCCAGTCCCTCCAGAGTGGAGAGGGGGATACAGGGCTTGCCCAGGGCAAAGCCCATGCCCTTGACCATCGCCATACCGATGCGCAGTCCGGTAAAGGACCCCGGTCCGGCTGTGACTGCCAGGGCATCCATCTCCTCCAGGGTGCGGGAACAGTCTGCCAGCAGGTTTTCTGCCATGGGCAGGCTGGTGACCGAATGGGTGCGTCCGGTGTTCTGCCAGCAGTCCGCCAGCAGGTGACCGTCCTCCCATACCGCCGCCGAAGCCGCCTTGGAGGAGGTATCCAGTACAAAGATCTTCACTTTCCGGCACCTCCTTCAATGGTGATGGAACGGCTCTCGTCCCCGAGGCGTTCAAAGGTGATATAAATGGTGCCCTCGGGCAGGGCGCCGTCGATATTTTCACTCCACTCCAGCGCCAGGACGCCGCCGAGGTCGAGATAGTCGAAAAAGCCGGTGGAATAGAGGGCGTCAAAGCTCTCCACCCGGTACATATCAAAGTGCCAGAGCGGGAGCCGACCGCCCCGGTATTCATTGACCAGGGCAAAGGTGGGACTGGAGACTTCGGCGGGGTCGATGCCCAGACCGGCGGCAAGCCCCCGTGTAAAACAGGTCTTGCCCATGCCCAGTCCGCCCCGGAAAGCCAGCACTTCGCCGCCCCGGAGGGTCTTTGCAAACTCCGCGGCGATCTGTTCGGTCTCTGCCGGGGAGGAACTGATGAATTTCTGCAAATTGGTTACGCTCCTTTTGATTTGGGAAAAATCAGAACAGACCCAGGATCTGACCGTCCTCGTCCACATCGATCTGATTGGCAGCCGGTACCTTGGGCAGACCGGGCATGGTCATGATGTCGCCGGTCTGGACGACAATGAAGCCCGCGCCAGCCGACAGCCGTACTTCTCCCACATGGATGGTGAAGCCTTCGGGACGGCTCAGCAGCTTCTGGTTGTCCGACAGGGAGTACTGGGTCTTTGCCATGCAGATGGGAAGGCCGCCCTTGCCCAGGGCAGTGATGTCCTTGATGGCCTTCTTTGCGGCAGCGGAGTATTCCACACCGGCAGCGCCGTAGATCTCCCGGCAGATGGTTTCGATCTTCTCCTCCACCGGACGATCCAGCTCATAGATGGGGTGGAAGTCCGAGGGCTCTTCACAGGCAGCCACGACCTTTTCTGCCAGGTCCATGGCGCCTTCGCCGCCCTTGGCAAAGTGTTCGCACAGCGAGAAGGCTACGCCGTTCTTCTCCATGGCTTCGGAGAGAACAGCGATTTCGGCATCGGTATCGGTGCCGAACCGGTTGATGGCAACCACTACCGGCACGCCGAATTTCTTCATGTTTTCGATATGCTTTTCCAGGTTGGGCAGACCCTTTTTCAGTGCCTCCACATTCTCCTGGGAGAGATCGGCCTTGGCGACACCGCCATTGTATTTAAGGGCACGGATGGTGGCTACCAGCACCACAGCCGACGGTGCCAGTCCTGCCATGCGGCACTTGATGTCCATGAACTTTTCAGCACCCAGGTCGGAGCCGAAGCCTGCCTCGGTGATGCAGTAGTCTGCCAGCTTCAGGGCCAGCTTGGTGGCACGCACCGAGTTGCAGCCGTGGGCAATGTTGGCAAAGGGACCACCGTGCATCAGGGCGGGGGTATTCTCCAGGGTCTGGATCAGGTTGGGCTTGATGGCGTCCTTGAGCAGAGCAGTCATCGAACCTTCAGCCTTGAGATCCCGGCAGTAGACCGGATCTCCGGCATAGGTATAGGCCACCAGAATATCGCCCAGACGCTTCTTGAGGTCGGGCAGGTCCGCAGCCAGGCAGAGGATCGCCATCACCTCACTGGCTACGGTGATCTGGAAGCCGTCCTCTCTGGGGGTGCCGTTGGCCTTGCCGCCCAGACCGATGATGGTGTGGCGCAGGGCACGGTCGTTCATATCCAGGCAGCGCTTGAAGAGAATGCGGCGGGGGTCGATGCCCAGTACATTGCCCTGCTGGATGTGGTTGTCGATGAGGGCACAGAGCAGGTTGTTGGCGGCGGTGATGGCATGCATATCGCCGGTGAAGTGGAGGTTGATGTCCTCCATGGGGACAACCTGGGAATAGCCGCCGCCGGCAGCACCGCCCTTGACGCCGAATACCGGGCCGAGAGAGGGCTCACGCAGGGCGATGATAGCCTTCTTGCCGATGCGGGGCATCGCCTCGCCCAGACCTACGGTGGTGGTGGTTTTGCCCTCACCGGCGGGAGTGGGGTTGATGGCGGTAACCAGGATCAGTTTGCCGTTTTCCCGGTCAGCCAGACGCTTGTAGATGCTTTCGGCAAGCTTGGCCTTATAGCGTCCATAGGGCTCCAGTTCTTCGGGCAGCACACCGAGAGACTGCGCGATCTGGTCGATGGGCAGCATCTTGGCTGCGGAAGCGATTTCAATGTCACTGAGCATGATTTCGTTTGACCTCCTTGCGTTTCTTTTGTTTTCTGACTGTTTTTCACTGAGGCACTGGAAACCCTTTCATCCGAAAGGCTGCTGGAATATCCGGCGGAAAAGCCGGGAGAGATTCCCGGGATTTTCCGGAAAGAACTGTAATATCCGCTTTTGGGATATTATATCACGAAAGCGGCTCCCATACAAGAAAGGAAACACCTTCCGTCAGCTGTATCCAAACTGTGAATTCTCCCTTGACCGGCTTGCGCCGGAAAGGTGCGGGGCTTATAATAAAAGGACAGGGAAAAATCCCGTTCCCGGCTTCTGTCCGGGTGTGGAGGGAACAAATGAAAAAAATCTGGAGCGGCGTCGTCCGCTATTATAAACTCACCGATAAGATCATCTGGGGGCTGTGTCTGTTTTCGTCCGCCTTCAGTGTCCTGCTGCTCGCCGGCATCTGGAATTCGGGCTATGTACAGCCCAGCCGGATTGTGGTACAGATTGTCGCCGCCGGCCTGGGCTGCTGCGCCATGGTGGTGATCTCCCGCATCGACTACCAGACCATGGCGGATCTGTGGCGGTTCCATCTGCCCGCCGCCTATTTCCTGGTGCTGCTCACCTTTATCCTCGGCATCGGGCGTGCCGACGATATGGCCTGGCTGGAGATCCCCTTTGTGGGGCTCACCTTCCAGCCCTCGGAGCTGCTCAAGCTCTCCTTTATTGTCACCTTTGCCTACCATCTCCAGAAGGTGGAGGAGAACCTCAATCAGCCGGGTGTCCTGATCCCGGTGCTCTGCCATGCCGCCGCTCCGGTGCTGCTCATCATGCTCCAGGGCGACCATGGCTCTGCCATCGTCTTTCTGTTCATTGCCTGCGGCATGCTCTTTTCCGCCGGCCTGGCCTGGAAGTATATCCTCACCGCCGGCGGCCTGACCATCGCCGCCTTGCCGGTGATCTGGTACGGCCTCATGGACGAGGACAAGCGCATGCGTTTCATCACCCTCTTTAACCCCGACCTCGACCCCACCGGCAGCGGCTATCAGCAGCGGCTGGGACGCATTGCCCTGGGTTCGGGCAAGCTCTGGGGCAAGGGCATTTTCTCCGGGAATCATCAGTATGTCCCCGAGATGTATAACGACTTCATCTTCTCCTTCATCGGCGAGGCGCTGGGCTTTATCGGCTGTCTGGCGGTGCTGGGGATCATTTCGGCGCTCTGCCTGCGGGTTCTGCAGGTGGGCCGCCGGGCCAAGGACCGGCTGGGACGGTTCATCTGTGTGGGCGTCTTTTCGATGATCGCCGCCCAGACGGTGATGAATGTGGGCATGTGCCTGAGCGTGCTGCCGGTCATCGGCGTCACTCTGCCGCTCTTCTCGGGCGGCGGCACCTCGGTGGTGGCGACCTATCTGGGCATCGGACTGGCCATGAGCGTTTCCATGCACAACAGCCGCAAGCTCTTCACCCTGTAAGGCGTGAAGAATTTCACAATTCAGCGGGTGTGCCGGGGCGTTTCTTGGGGAAATTGTCCGGAAATTTGACGGGTTCACTGCAACCTCTTGAAAAAAACGGCGCATATTGCGATAATAAAGGCAGAGAAGATCGTGCGGCATGAGAAATCCGGCGGTTCATATACTCTCTGTGGAGGTGTTATGAAAAATGGATAAAACCTGCGCGCTGGTTCTGGCGGCGGGGGACGGGAAACGGATGAAATCCCGTCACCCCAAGGTGCTGTGCGAAGTACTGTTCAAGCCGATGCTGAGCTGGGTCATTGACAGCTGCCGGCTTGCGGAGATTGAGGAGCTGTGTGTGGTGGTGGCTCCGGATGCCGACGAGGTGCGGGCAGTGCTGCCCGAGGGCTGCCGTACAGCGGAACAGGCAGAAAAGCTGGGCACCGGACACGCTGTGATGATGGCAGCGGACTTTCTGGAGGAGCACCGGGACTGTTCGGTGCTGGTGCTGTACGGCGACGCGCCCTTTGTGGATGAGGAGACCATCCGGGGGGCGCTGCGGGAGCACCGGGAGAACGGACATGACCTGACGGTGGTGGCAGCCCGGCTGGAGGACCCCACCGGCTACGGACGGATTATCCGGGACGAGAATGGCGGACTGCGGGCCATTGTGGAGCAGCGGGACGCCGATGAAAAGACCCGGCTGATCCAGGAGGTCAACTCGGGAATTTACTGGTTTGAGGCGGCGTTCCTTCTGGACGCTCTCAATAAACTGGGCACCGACAATGCCCAGGGAGAATACTATCTCACCGATACGGTGGCGATTGCCGTATCGGAGCACCGTCCGGCAGGGATTTACCGGGCGGAGAGCCCCGATGTGATTCTGGGCGCCAACAGCCGGAAGGAACTGGCCCGGCTCAATGAGATCGCCCGGAAGCGGGTGATCGAACGCCAGCTGGATCAGGGAGTGAATATCCCCTTCCCGGATTCGGTGGTGATCTGTCCGGATACGGTTATCGGACGGGATACCACGGTGCTGCCCGGCTGCATTCTGCGCCGGAGCCGCATTGCCGAGGGGTGTCTGATCGGGCCGTATACCATGCTCACCGGCTGTGAGGTCGGCGAGGGCGCCCGGGTGGAACAGAGCACCGGGGAGGACAGCCAGGTAGCGGGCGGCGCCCGGATCGGGCCCTATGCCCGTCTGCGGCCCGGCAGCCGCATCGGAGCCGGCGCCAAGATCGGCAACTTTGTGGAGATCAAGAACTCCCGGATCGGCGAAAAGACCTCGGTGGCCCATCTGAGCTATCTGGGGGACAGCGATGTAGGAAAGGAAGTCAATGTGGGCTGCGGCGTGGTGACCGCCAACTATGACGGAAAACAGAAGTTCCGCACCCGGATCGGCGACCGGGCCTTCATCGGCTGCAATACCAACTTCATCGCACCGGTTTCAGCCGGAGCGGGCAGTGTGATCGCCGCCGGCACCACCGTCACCGAGGATATTCCCGATGACGCGCTGGCTGTGGGACGGGCCCGTCAGGAGACCAGACCCGGCTGGGCCAGGGAAAAGGGAAAATATCGCCGGTAAATCCGGTGGGAAAATCAACAGGGATCACAACCGCCGGGACGGAGGGTCCGCCTCCGGGGGAGTGAATATAAAAGAGGGAGAAATGAAAGATGAATTTACACGGCAAGGACATCAAAATTTTCGCAGCCAACTCCGTTCCGCATGTTGCCGAGCAGATCGCACGGCATCTGGGCCTGCCTCTGGGCGACGCGGAAGTCAAGACCTTCTCGGATGGTGAGATCGCGGTTTCCATCAACGAGTCGGTACGCGGTTCCGATGTATTTGTAGTCCAGTCCACCTGCAGCCCGGTCAACGATCACCTGATGGAGCTGCTCATTATGATCGATGCTTTCAAGCGTGCTTCCGCCGGACGCATCACAGCAGTTATCCCCTATTATGGCTATGCCCGTCAGGACCGCAAGGCCAAGAGCCGTGACCCGATCTCTGCCAAGCTGGTAGCAGACCTGATCACTGCCGCTGGTACCGACCGTGTGCTCACCATGGATCTCCATGCCGCACAGATCCAGGGCTTCTTCGATATTCCGGTGGATCATCTGCAGGGCGTTCCGCTGCTGGCTCCCTACTTCGTGGAAAAGTTCAAGGACTTCTCCCGGGAGGATCTGGTTGTAGTATCTCCTGACCTGGGTTCGGTTACCCGTGCCAGAAAGTTCGCCGACCGTCTGGGCGCTCCCATTGCCATCATTGACAAGCGCCGTCCCCGTCCCAATGTGTCCGAGGTGATGAACATCATCGGCGATGTACATGGCAAGACCTGCATCATTGTGGACGACATCATTGATACTGCCGGTACCATCTGCAATGCCGCAGCTGCTCTGGTAGAGCGCGGCGGTGCCAAGGAAGTATACGGCTGTGCCACCCATGGCGTACTGTCCGGCCCGGCAATCGAGCGCATCGAGAACAGCGTCTTCAAGGAGATGGTTCTGCTGGATACCATTCCGGTACGCGACAACTCCTGCAAGAAGATCGTTCAGCTGCCGGTAGCTCCCCTCTTTGCCGATGCCATTGAGCGCATCTATGAGGATCAGCCGGTATCTCCCCTCTTTAACTGAGTTTTCAGGCGTTCCTAAGATGGAACGCCTCCATCAATCAATATCCGCTGCAGGCGGGGTGGAGATCGCTCCATCCCGCCCTTGCGGCGTCTCGAGAAAAAGTTTTGCCCACAGGAAAGGAAAACAGATGCTGTTTCGTTCACAGAAAACCACTGCCGGTCAGGCACCGGAATATCTGGTGGTAGGGCTGGGAAATCCCGGCTCCCAATATGAATGCACCCGTCACAATGCCGGTTTCATTGCCATGGACATCATGGCAGAAAAACTGGGCTTCGACATCAAACGCCTGAAATTCAAGGGCCTGATCGGCGATACTGTCATAGACGGGCATCGGGTGGCATTTCTCAAGCCGTCCACCTTTATGAATCTCTCAGGCGAATCGGTGCGGGATGCCATGCAGTTCTACAAGATCCCGGTGGAAAAACTGCTGGTGATCTGTGATGACATCTCCCTGGCCCCGGGACGGCTGCGCATCCGCCGCAAGGGCAGTGCCGGCGGTCACAACGGGCTCAAGAATATCATCTATCTGCTGGGCCGGGACGATTTTGCCCGGGTGAAGCTGGGCGTGGGGGAAAAGCCCCATCCCGACTATGATCTGGCAGACTGGGTGCTGGGCCGGTTCACCAAGGAACAGGGCGAAGCACTGGAACAGGCCTGCAGCCACTGTGATGACATTGTCCGGCTGTTTGTAGCCGGGCGGCTGGACGAGGCCATGAACCGCTACAACAGCTGAGGAGGCAGTTTTTATGTACACCACACGGATCACCCGTACCCTGGAGGAGAACCCTGGCGCCCGGAAGGTGCGCAATGCGGTGTTCATGGAAGAACAGGGTTACAAGAACGAGTTTGACGACCACGATGCCGATGCGGTGCATCTGTGCATTTATGACGGGGAAGAGGGAATTGCCACTGCCCGCAGCTATCAGAAGCCGGACGGCGTCTGGGTACTGGGTCGGGTGGCTGTGCTCAAGGAGCGCCGGGGCCATCGGCTGGGCAGCCGGGCTGTCCAGGAGCTGGAGGAGTATCTCCGCGGCCTGGACGCCAGAGAGATCGAACTCTCCGCCCAGCTGCATGCCATGAAGATGTATGAGGCACTGGGCTACAAGGAAGAGGGGGACCTGATCTATGATGAGGGTCAGCCCCACAAGATGATGCGCAAATTCCTGTGAGGAATGAGAGACTCCAAAGGAGGGAGGAGACGAGATGAAGGGCTTTTTGACTGCGGCAGAGCGGCTGGGGTCATTTGAGGAGATCCGCCGGAACCTGGCAGAGGGTGTGACCCCCATGCTGGCAACCGGCCTTTCCCAGATCCACAAGGTGCATTTTGCCTGGGCGCTCACCGGGGGCAGCCGTCTGGTGCTCACCCCGGACGAACCTGCTGCTGTGCGGATGGCAGAGGATCTCAACCGTTTTTACGGCGAGGAAAAGGCTGTGGTCTTTCCCACCCGGGAGTTCTCCTTCCGGGAGGTGGAGGGTGTATCCCGGGAATATGAGTTTGCCCGGCTGCGGGTGCTGGAATCCCTGGCCTGGGGCGAGGAAATGGTGGTGGTGGCGTCTGCCGAGGCAGCGCTCCAGCGCACCATTCCCCCGGAAACCCTCCGGCAGCACTGCACCACCCTCACCGCCGGTCAGACCATCTCTCCCGAGGAGGTCATCGCCCGGCTGCTGGCTGCGGGCTATGAGCGCCGGGATCAGGTGGACGGTGTCTGTCAGTTCTCCCAGCGGGGCGGCATCATCGACTTCTATCCGCCCCACATGCCCGATCCCTTCCGTCTGGAGTTCTGGGGCGATGAGATCGACAGCATTGCCGTATTCAAGACCGATACCCAGCGCCGGGAGGACAACTGCAAGCGCTGTATGATCACCCCGGCCCGGGAAGTGCTCTACGACTCCCCGGAGAGCTTTGCCGATGATCTGGAAGCCCGGGCCAAGAAGCTCCGGGGCAAGTATTCGGCTCCGGCCAAGGAGCATCTGCTCAGCGATGTGGGCAAGCTCCGGGACGGCCTGACCCTCCAGAATATCGACAAATACCTGCCGGTGCTCTATGAGCGCCGCTGCACCCTGCTGGACTATCTTCCCGAGGACGCGCCGCTCTTTGTGTGCGAACCGGCGGGAGTCCGGGAGGAACTGCGTAGCGCCAACCGCCTGATGACCGAGGATATGAAGGTGCTCTTCGAGGAGGGCGTGCTGTTTGAGGGCTGTGACTGGTATCTCATGGATTACGACCGCATTGCCGAGGAAGCGGCGGTGCGTCCCACCCTCTTTATGGACACCTTCACCCGGAGCATCGGGGATATTCCCCTCAAGGGGCTCTACAACATCGATGCCGTCCAGCTGGCGGTGTGGGGCGGCGAACTGGCTCACCTTATCGAGGATCTGGACGCCTATCTGGACAGCGGCTATACCGTCTGCATCTTAGCGGGCACCGAGAAGGCCGGACGGGCCCTGACCAGCGATCTGGTGGGCAAGGGCTACAATGCCGACTATGCCGCCGATCTCCCGGCTCTGACCCCTAAAAAGATCTATGTGCTGCCGGGCAGCCTGTCCGCGGGCTTTGAGTACCCGGAGATCAAACTGGCGGTATTCACCCACGGACGGGTGGGCGCCTCCCTTAAAAAGCGCCGCAAGACAAAGCAGAAATCCGACCCCATCCGCTCGCTGGCAGACCTCACCCCCGGGGACTATGTGGTGCATGTCACCCATGGCATCGGCGTGTTCGAGGGGATCATCAAGCGGGAGATCCACGGAGTGGTCAAGGATTATATCAAGATCCGCTATGCCGGCACCGATATGCTCTTTGTGCCGGTCACCCAGCTGGATCTGGTGTCCAAGTACATCGGCGGCGGAGAGGACGGCGGCGTCCGGCTCAACAAGCTCAACTCCGCCGAGTGGAGCAAGACCAAGGCCCGGGTCAAGAAGGCTGTGGCGGATATGGCAGATGAGCTGATCCGGCTCTATGCCCAGCGCATGCAGGCCAAGGGCTATGCCTTTGACCCGGACAACGACTGGCAGCGGGAATTTGAGGCCCGGTTCCCCTATGAGGAGACCGATGACCAGCTCCGCTGCATTGATGAGATCAAGCACGATATGGAGCGTCCCCAGCCCATGGACCGCCTGCTCTGCGGCGATGTGGGCTTCGGCAAGACCGAGGTGGCCATCCGGGCGGCGTTCAAGTGCGTGATGAACAGCAAACAGTGCGCCGTACTGGTGCCCACCACCATTCTGGCCTGGCAGCACTACCAGACCTTCCTGCAGCGCATGGAGGGGTATCCGGTGCGCATTGAACTGCTCTCCCGGTTCCGTACCCCCAAGCAGCAGGAGGAGATCGTCAAGGATATCCGCCGGGGCCTGGTGGATATTGTCATCGGCACCCATCGGGTGATCCAGAAGGATGTGCAGTTCAAGGATCTGGGCCTTGCCATCATCGACGAGGAACAGCGGTTCGGTGTGGCGCACAAGGAGCGGTTCAAGGAGATGTTCCACACCGTGGATGTGCTCAACCTCTCGGCGACCCCCATTCCCCGGACCCTCAACATGGCAATGAGCGGCATCCGGGATATGTCGGTCATCGAAGAGGCACCCCAGGACCGTCACCCGGTACAGACCTATGTGCTGGAATATGACCGGGAGATTCTGGCGGCAGCCATCCGCCGGGAACTGCGCCGGGGCGGACAGGTATTCTATCTCCACAACCGGGTGGAGAGCATTGACGCCTGTGCCCGGAAGATTGCCGAGATGGCACCGGATGCCCGGATCGTCACCGCCCATGGAAAGATGAGCGAGGAACAGCTCTCCCGCATCTGGCAGCAGCTGGTGGATCAGGAGATCGATATTCTGGTCTGCACCACCATCATCGAAACCGGCGTGGATGTGCCCAACTGCAATACCCTCATCATCGAGGATGCCGACCGCATGGGACTGTCCCAGCTCTATCAGATCCGGGGACGGGTGGGACGCTCCACACGCCGGGCCTATGCCTACTTTACCTTCACCCGGGGCAAGCAGCTCACCGAGGTGGCGGAAAAGCGGCTTTCCGCCATCAAGGAGTTCACCTCCTTCGGTTCCGGCTTCCGCATTGCCATGCGGGACCTGGAGATCCGCGGCGCCGGCAATGTGCTGGGCGCCCAGCAGCACGGACACATGGAGGCCGTGGGATATGATATGTACCTGCGGCTGCTGGGAGAGGCCATCGCTGAACAGAAGGGCGAAGCCCCCGAGCGCACCAGTGCCGAGTGCATGGTGGATCTCAACATCGGCGCCCATATCCCCGAGAGCTATATCAAGGGGCTGTCCCAGCGCATTGATGTGTATAAGAAAATCGCCGCCATCCAGAATAAGGACGATGCCTTTGATGTCACCGATGAGCTCATCGACCGCTTCGGCGATCCGCCCAAGGCCGTACAGGGACTCATTGATGTGGCACTGGTCCGGGGCCGGGCTGCGGCACTGGGCATCCGGGAGATCGCCCAGCGGGATCAGGGTATGTTCCTCTATCCCGAGCGGGTGGATATGACCCTGGCTTCAGGACTGGCCTCCACCCTCAAGGGACGGGTCATGGTGGGTGCTTCGGGTCAGAAGCCCTACTATCTGGTGCGTCCCAAGGCCGGACAGAATCCCATTGCCGCCATTGAGGAAGCCCTGGCAGCCATGGAATCTGCCCTGCCGGCTCCGGCGGCTGGAAATTAAAAGAAAGTTCATGCTTTTTTACCCTCTGCCGGTGGACTTCTTCCACTGTGGTGTGGTAGAATAGCACTTGTATGAAAATCCGGCATTCTGCGCCGGGACAGCAGGATTTTTTTGCCTGCAAAAATATCGGAGTCCCACAGACAGGAGGATTGTTTCCTGTATGGGACTGGAGGGAAGAACGAATGATGATGAAGAAACTCTCTGCCGTGGCACTGGCTGCGGCAATGTCCTTTAGCCTGTCGGCCTGTACTCTGGGCAGCACCAGCTGGATTCTCAAGTACGGCGATGACAATCAGGAAGTACCCACCGGAATCTATGTACAGAATATGTATACTGCATACAGCGCGGCAGGTCAGTATGCCACCGGCGGTGATACTCTGCTGGAAAGCTCCATCGAGGATAAGACTGCCGATCAGTGGATTCGGGATACAGCCATGAACCTCACCAAGCAGTATCTGGCAGTGACCCTCAAGTTTGATGAACTGGGTCTTACACTCACCGAGGCGGAGAACACCAATATCCAGAGCATGGTAGACAGCGTCTGGAAGAGCTATGGTGAATCCTATACCCTGATGGGTGTCAACCGGGATTCCTATCAGAAGATGCTGGAGTACACTGCCAAGACCGGTGACCTGTTCCAGCACTTCTATGGCGAAGGCGGCGAACTGGCTCTCACCGAGGAGGAGTACAAGCAGTACTTCAACGATAACTATGACCGTACCCGTGCGGTAAGCTATGCCAAGACCAGCGTGGACACCATGACCGAGGACGAGCTGGCAGCAGCCGAAGCAGAGCTGGAGGAGGGTGAGACCCTGCCTGAGAGCGGCAAGGCCCAGGCAGAAGCAGCTCTGGCACGGCTCCAGAATGGCGAGGATATGATCACCATCATCAAGGAGATGGAAGCCGAGCAGGATTCGGAGGAGGAGACCGCCGACGGCGAGGAAACTGCTGAGGAAGAGACTGATCCGTCCGAGTATGACAATGTGGTAAGCATCAACAATACTTCGGTGCCGGAGGTATATCGGACCGAGAGCCATGCCATGGCAGTGGGCGAGGTCAAGATCATCGAGAGCGACAACTACTACTATGTGGTAGAGAAGCTGGAGCTGGACCCGGACGGCAGCGAACTGACTGCCCGCAAGTCGAGCCTGCTGCAGGAGATGAAGTCTGACGAATTTGACGCCATGGTACAGGAGTGGATCGCAGCTCTGCCCGAGCTCACCGTCAACGAAAAGACTGTTGAGGAGTTCAGCCCCGAAGTGATCGACAAGCGTCAGAACGGCTGATCCCCTTTTCCGGAATAAACAGAACAAGAAGCCCGTCCGTCCCCGATCAGGGGAACGGACGGGCTTTTTTGCGCTCCGGCGCAGATGTTTTCCACCGGAAATTTTCCGCAAAGGGGAGAATACAGTCCCGGAATATGCAGGGAATAACGAGCAAACCCCCACTCCTGTCCCAGCGGAACAGAAGTGGGGGTTTTATCAGAGAAGCCAGTCGGCGAGCCACAGCACGCCATATACCACCGGTTGATGCACCAGGTAGATGATGAGGGCATGCCGTCCGATCCAGCCCAGCGCCGGGAGGTGTTCCTGGTAGCAGAACTCCGGGGCACGCCGCTGGAGAAAGGCCTCGCCCAGCCAGTAGCCCGCCAGGAACAGGAAGATCCAGGGCAGCAGCGGATAGTAGTCCGCCGAGGCAAAGATCAATGGGTGCAGCCCCAGCGGGAAGAGAAAGCCCGCGTCATAGAGCGCCCGGGGCAGCTCCAGCCGGAGGGGGCCCAGCCCGATCCAGCCCTGTCCGATGGAGTCGGTGGCAAGGTACAGAACCGCTGAGAACAGTACGCCAGCTGCTGCCGGTATTTTCCGCAGGAGCGGTTCACAGAGCCCCAGCAGCATCATGGCGGCGCCCAGAAAGTGTAGGATGCCGAACAGAATGCGTTCCGAGGGCATGACCAGCAGGGTTACGGCGGTCACCAGAAGGCCGCAGAGGAAGGTTTTCACACCCCGGCGGAAGTTGCTGCGGGAATACCGTCCCATAATGCCGGCGATGAGGATAAAGCTCACAGCGATGTACCGCTGGAGGAAGTCCATGGGGGCGCTGGTGAACCAGCCGGAGCCGGTAAACCGGAAGATGTACACAGCGTCATAGGCGCCGTGATAGAAGATCATCAGCAGCACTGCCAGTCCCCGGAGTTCGTCCAGCAGACAGACCCGGTCAGGTTTACGCATCGTCCCGCACCAGAACGGTCTGGATGGCGCCCACATACATCCGGTGATAGTCGCCGGTGGGATACTGGTTGGTCACCAGTTCCGAAAGGGCACAGTCCCCGGTGAGATCCTGGGCGTAGATCTTCTTGCAGATCAGCACAGCTTCGGCCTCCTCAAAATAGGGGACGCCGTCCTGATGGGCCACAGTAAAGCCGCAGTGTGCGATCTTATCCTCGTCCCGGCCCGAAATGGTGCCGCAGTACTGCAGTTCCTTGCGGTACTTTTCCGGGAAGAAGCAGAGGGAAAATCCATCTGCGGACTCCACAAATTCATAGGTATACCGCTGGGGGCGTACAAACAGGAATGCCACCGGCTGATTCCAGAGGTATCCCAGACCGCCCCAGCTGATGGTCATGGTGTTCACAGCACCGTCCGGCTTTTGGGCAGAGGCAAGGGCCCACTGCTTGGAGATACGCTGGATGGCATTGCCCGAAAGCTCCGCCGGGAGAATGGATCTGAAGTTCGGCATAGTTATTCCTTCCTTTCGATGGTTCAGATGAGCCAGAGGTTTCATTGGGACTATTGTACCACATCCGCGCCAAAAGAAAAAGGACAGCTGCCGGTACCAGCTGTCCTCTCAGGCCATTATCCCACATTGGTGAAGGCGAAGGTTTCGGATACCACGCCGATCTCGCTGCCCAGGGTCTGGAACAGCTCATATTCCTCGTCCCCTTCGCTGAACGGGTTGGACTGGAGCGTGTGCAGCACAGCAGTGCGTCCATCTGCCGATTCCCCGATGGGGGTACCGGTGGACTGGCTGTCGTCCCAGGCGCCGGCAGGCCAGAGCTCCACGGTGAGCAGATGAATATCCTTCTCCTGCCGTTCGGGGCTCTCCATATAGTAGACAGTCACAGTGTCCACCCGGTGTTCCCCGGCGTCCCGGTCACCCACCATGATCTTGGAATGTCCCCGCAGGCTGTCCGGCAGGTCAAAGGTGATCCCCAGATCAGCACTTTCAAAGGTCAGGGGTTCTGTCCCGGGCTCTTCCGGGGGTTCCATCGTCTGCATGGAGCTTTGCTCCGGTTCGGACGGGGAGTTCTCCTGTGTACAGCCGCCCAGGCCGAACACCAGGCACAGGATCAGGGTGAGCATCATCATACGGTGAAACAGTTTCATCCGGTCATTCCTCCTCCAAAAAGGCGATTGTGTATTCATATAGTGACAGGCAGGAAGAATTTTACTGCAGGGAAATTGTCGGGATCGGGAAGAATTTCCGAAAAAAGCAGGAAACAGCCCCTTTTTTGCCGGAGAAAAATAGTATATAATAAGGAGAGCAGATTTTGAGCTGACAGTCGTTTTCCGGCAAAAAACGGCTTTGCATCTCGTATGTGGAGGAGAAGATTATGGTCAACAAGGTACGAATTGAAATCGCCGGGTCCCGTTATGTAATCGCCACCCCGGAAGGGGAAGAACGGGTGCTGTCCCTGGGACGGGAGATCGATGCCCAGGTGCGTCAGCTGATGGACGGCAATGACCGGGTGAGCCTCAACGATGCACTGGTGCTGTGCTGTCTCAACTATGCCAATGCCTATAAAAAGAGCGAGGAAAGCGCTGACAATATGCGTACCCAGCTCACCGATTATCTGGAAGATGCCACTCTGGCCCGGATCGAGCTGGACGAAACCAAGCGGGAAAATGAGCGTCTGAAGCGCCGTCTGGAAATGCTGGGCGGTTCTGAGGACGGTCAGACCAAGCTGTAAGGAGAGAAGAGAATGAAGCATCCGGAGATCCTGGCACCTGCCGGGAGCTTTGATTCGCTGATCGCTGCGGTACAGTGCGGCGCCAATGCGGTCTATCTGGGCGGCAAGGGTATGAATGCCCGCCGCAATGCCGGCAATTTTGACGCCGAGGAACTCCGCCGGGCAGTGGAATACTGTCATCTGCGGGGCGTAAAGGTCTACCAGACCATCAACATCGTCATGTTTGAGGACGAGATCGATGAGGCGGTGGAGACCATCCGTACCGCTGCCGAAGCCGGTGTGGACGCGGTACTCACCCAGGATCTGGCAGTGGCCCGGATGGTGCGGGAGTGCGCTCCCACCCTTCCGGTGCATGCTTCCACCCAGATGAGCATCCATAACCTCGAGGGCGCACGGCTCTGTGAGGAGCTGGGCTTTTCCCGGGTGGTGCTGGCCCGGGAACTCACCGCCGCCGAGATCCGCCATATCTGTGAAAACACCCCGCTGGAAGTGGAGGTGTTTGTCCATGGCGCGCTCTGTATGTCGGTATCGGGACAGTGCTATCTCAGTTCGATGATCGGCGGACGCAGCGGCAACCGGGGACTCTGTGCCCAGCCCTGCCGTCTGCCCTTCCAGGCCGAGGGCGGCAAACCCTATGCGCTCTCCCTGAAGGATCTGTCCCTGGCGGACCGCATCGCCGAGCTCACCGAAATGGGTGTGGCCTCGCTGAAGATCGAAGGCCGCATGAAGCGTCCGGAATATGTGGCGGCGGCGGTAAGTGCCATCCGCACTGCCTGTGAGGGCCGTCCGGTGGACTTTGAAACCCTGCGCAGCGTCTTTTCCCGGAGCGGCTTCACCAAGGGCTACTTTGACGGACGCATCGACCGGGAGATGTTCGGTTACCGCCAGAAGGAGGATGTCACCTCGGCGGCGGGCGTGCTGGGCGAACTGGCACGGCTCTATGACCGGGAAAATCCGCTGGTGCCGGTGTCCATGCGTCTGGAGGCCCGTGCGGCACAGCCCACCCGCCTGACCGTATCCGACCGGGACGGACACACCTTCACTGTGGAGGGCAGTGTGCCCCAGACAGCCATCAACAAGCCCACCACACCCGAGCGGGCAGCCCAGAATCTGGGCAAGACCGGCGGCACTCCCTTCTATGCGGACGAAATGGACTGCGATCTGGACGATGGGCTGATGATTCCGGCTTCGGAGCTCAATGCCCTGCGCCGGGAGGCCCTGGAGCAGCTCATCGCTGTCCGGAGCGATGTGCAGTCCCATGCCTTCACCGACCGAGCACAGCGGGCCTTCCCCCGCACCCGGGACCGGAAGATCCCCACCCTGCGGGCCCGGCTGCGGCTTTCCCAGCTCACGCCGGAGATTGCTGCCCGGTGCCCGGATCTGATCCTGCCCTATGAGGACATTGCGGAGGCAGTTGCATCGGGCAAGGCAAAGCCGGAACAGCTCATTGTGGAAATCCCCCGGCTGCTCTTTGAGGGCACCGACGCAGTGCTGGAAGTGCTCCGTCAGGCAAAGGAACTGGGTGTGACCCGGGCCTGGTGCGGCAACCTGGGCGCCATTGATATGGCCCGGAATGCCGGACTTTCGCCGGTGGGCGGTTACAGCCTCAACATCACCAACTCGGCGGCGGTGCAGGAATACGCGGCGCTGGGCCTTGCCGATACCGAACTGAGCTTTGAACTGCCGGTGACCCGGGCCCGGAGCCTGGGCGGTTTCCTGCCCCAGGGAATCCTGGCCTATGGCTATCTGCCGCTGATGGCACTGCGCAACTGTCCCATCAAGGCAGCCATCGGCTGCGGCAAGTGCCGGGGCTATGAGAGCCTCACCGACCGCAAGGGTGTCCGCTTCACTGTGGACTGCGGACGGCATGACGGTCACCCCCGGCAGGTGAGCGAGCTTTACAACAGCGTGCCGCTCTGGCTGGCGGACCGTCTTGGCGAGCTGGAAGGGCTCTCCTTCCTGACCCTGTGGTTTACCCGGGAATCGGCAGCCCAGTGCGAAGCGGTGGTGCAGAGCTATGCCGAGGGCAGACCCATGCCCGGAGCGCCGTCGGAAAAGACCCGTGGGCTCTATTACCGGACCGTGCTGTAAGTCCGGACAGAATCAAATTGACAGTCAGGTCCGTCCGTCCCCGGGGGAACCGCTCCGGGACGGATGGGCTTTTTTATGGATCGAAGGAGGAAGTCCATGCTCATCAAGCGATTTACTGAAACTGCGGTCCTGCCCCGCCGGGCCACCGAGGGCAGTGCCGGCTATGACCTGAGTGCTGACCTGTCCCAGCCGGAGGTAATCCAGCCCGGGGAGTCCAAGCTGCTGCCCACCGGCATCGGTGTGGCCCTGCCGCCCCAGACAGCCGGTCTGGTATTCGGGCGGAGCGGCTTGGGCGCCAGGCATGGCATTGTGCCCGCCAACGCAGTGGGCGTCATCGACTGGGATTACCGGGGGGAGATCAAGGTGCCGCTGCGCAACCAGGGCAGCGAACCCTATACCGTCCAGCCCGGCGAGCGCATCGCCCAGATGCTGGTGGTGCCGGTGCTGACCCCGGAACTGACCCTCACCGATGATCTGGGCAGTTCGGAACGAGGGGAAAAGGGCTTTGGTTCCAGCGGTCGGAACTGACCGTATGTTTTGACATAAAATCGAGGTGTAGATACAGATCATGAAGAAAAATATCCTGCTGCTTTTCTTTATCCTGGCTGGTGCCATGGTGGGTTCGCTCATCGCGTCGGCGGCAGCCGGAGTGCCCATGCTCTCCTGGCTGGCTTACAGTGAGACCATCGGCATTCCCACTGCCAATCCCGCCTATCTGGATCTGGCGGTGGTACGGGTGGCCTTTGGCCTGGAGATGGGGCTTTCCATTGCCCAGATCGGCTGCATTATCCTGTCGCTGTTCGGCTATCGCTGGGCACTGAAAAAGATCTGAGGAGGGAATTGATATGGAGATCATACTGGCATCGGGTTCGCCCCGCCGGAAGGAACTGCTGGGGCTCTGCTGCCCGGATTTCCGGGTGGAGGTGTCCGGCGCGGATGAACATGTCACTGAAACTCTCTCGCCGGAACAGCTGGTGGCCCGCCTGGCGGAGAAGAAGGCGTTCGAAGTGGCGTCCCGGTTCCCGGAGGCGGCGGTCATCGGTTCGGATACGGTGGTGGAGCTGGACGGGGAGATCCTCGGCAAGCCCCACAGCCGGGAGGAGGCCGTTTCCATGCTGCGGCGCCTGTCCGGACGGGAGCATCGGGTCCACACTGCGGTGCAGATCCTTTCGCCGGCGGGCAGCCGTTCGCTGGTGAGCACGGCTGAGGTGCACTTTGCCCCCATGACCGACCGGGAGATCGAGTGGTATGTGTCCACTGGCGAACCCATGGACAAGGCGGGGGCCTATGGCATCCAGGGCTATGCCTGCCGGTACATCACCGGCATCCGGGGGGATTACTACACGGTGATGGGCCTGCCGGTGCAGATGCTCTACCGGGCTCTATGTGATTTAGGCATCCTTGGGGAGGACTGAGCCTGAGAGCCCTGGGCTCTGTGTGATCTGGGTATCCTCAGGGAGAACTGAGCCTGAGAGCCCTGGGCTCTGTGTGATTTAGGCATCTTAGAGGAGGCCTGATTCTCTGAGCCCTGAACTCTGTGCGATTTAAGGCGCTTCCGGGGAAGCCTGTGCCGCATGCTCTGCCCATTTTGAGCGGACGGGGCATTCGGACTGGCGGTGTTTCCCGGGGCATCTGGGGCAGCGCTCTCCAGCGTGAAATCCGCACCCGCACCGGAGCCGCACAGAGGCGTCCCCGGACCGGATCAGCCGGTGGAAAATGGCGCAGAGAGCGGATTTTTCCGGGGATTTTCCCGGAAGAATGTAAATTTTTTTCGAACCTTGGATTTCCGGTTGTTATCATGGGTGTTTAATTGTATAATAGGTTCGGAACTTGAAAAAATGCTTCAGCCGGTCCGACCCTCCGGGTCCGGACGGCTTTTTGTGAGAGGTCTTGGAATTTGAAAGGGGAAAAACTGAAAATGCGTCCGATTTTTTCGTTCGGAAAAGATATAGGTATTGACCTGGGTACTGCCAATACCCTGGTATTCATGCGTGGTCAGGGCATCATTCTGCGGGAACCGTCGGTAGTGGCGGTGGATACCCGTACCGATACCGTCCGCTATGTGGGCCAGGAGGCCAAGGATGTCATCGGCCGTACTCCCGGTTCCATTGTGGCAGTGCGTCCGCTCAAGGACGGCGTCATTGCTGACTTCGACATCACTGCCAACATGCTGCAGATCTTCATCAAGAAGGTCACAAACAGCTCCTTCTTCTCCCGTCCCAATGTGGTAGTCTGCATTCCGTCGGGTGTTACCGCTGTGGAGCGCCGTGCGGTCCGGGAGGCCACCATCAAGGCCGGTGCCCGGAAGGTTGCCATCATTGAGGAGCCCATGGCTGCAGCTATCGGTGCCGGTCTGCCGGTTGCCGAGGCACAGGGCAGCATGGTAGTGGATATCGGCGGCGGTACCAGTGAAGTGGCTGTTATCTCGCTGGGCGGTATTGTATCGGCCCGTTCGGTGCGGGTCGGCGGCGATAAGTTCGACGACTTCATCATCCAGTACATCAAAAAGAAGTATTACCTGCTCATCGGTGAGCGCACCGCTGAGGAGATCAAGATCAAGATCGGTTCGGCCTATCCCTATGAGGACGAGCAGCCCATCACCATCAAGGGCCGCAACCTGGCAGACGGTCTGCCCAAGAATATCGAGATCTATCCTGAGGAGATCCGGGAAGCACTGGCTGATCCGCTGGCTTCGGTCATCGATGCCATCAAGGGCACCCTGGAAAAGACTCCTCCGGAGCTTTCGGCTGATATTATCGACAACGGCATTGTTCTCACCGGCGGCGGCGCGCTGCTCCGGGGTCTGGACAAGCTGGTGGAGCGGGAAACCGGCATTTCGGTGCGGGTGGCTGAGAATCCGCTGGACTGTGTGGCACTGGGTACCGGTATGGTACTGGAGAACCTGGACGAGCTCCGGGAAGTGCTGGACAATGACGACAGCTCGCTGTAAGCGGCGTTTTTGACACATTCGAATCAGGACCAAAACACTATTTTGCGGTTGACGAAGTAGTGTTTTGTTTTATCAGGGGGATTTCCATATTTGGTCGGAAATTCCCGCAATTCACAGGAGGGCCCCAAGGGTGAAGGATTTCTTCCAGAGTACAAAATTCAAGATCCTGGCGGCAGTATTTGTCGTGCTGTGCGCGTTCATGCTGCGGGCAACCATGTCCGGCGGCCTGACTCCGCTCACCTCCCAGCTGCTCTCGGTGGTCACCACACCGCTGCAGTCGGCAGCTTCGGGCATTTCCGAAAGCGTGGGCGGACTGTACCGGCATCTGTTCCAGGCCGGCGAGATCGAGGAGGAAAATGCCCAGCTGGAGGAGAAGGTGCGTACCCTTACCCAGCAGGTGGCAGACCTGGAACGGTACCGCCGGGAAAATGAACAGCTCCGGGAGTATCTGGAGATCAAGGAGGAGCACAGCGATTTCAGCTTTGCCAGCGCCTCGGTCATCGGACGGGACACCGCCGAGCGGTTCTACTCCTTTACCATCGATGCCGGCAGTGAGGCAGGCATTGAGAAGTTCGACCCGGTCATCACATCGGATGGCCTGGTGGGACTGGTGAGCGAAGTGGGCAAGAATTACGCCAAGGTGCTCACCATTCTGGATACCACCATCGAAGTGGGCGCCTATGACATCCGTACCCGGGACATCGGCACCACCTCGGGTGATATTACCCTGGCCCGGAACGGACAGCTCCGGCTCAACATGCTGCCCAAGGACTGTACGGTCAGTCAGGGCGACCTCATCTATACCACCGGTTACGGCGGACTGTACCCCAAGGATCTTGCCATCGGCGAGGTCACCGAGATCCATACCGATTCCAGCGGCATGAGCATGTATGCGGTCATCGACCCGCTCAGCGATATTGAAACGGTCAAGGATGTCCTGGTGATCACCTCCTTTGAAGGCCAGGGGGAACAGGTTTTTGAATAATTCCGGCTGGGCCGGGGAAAGGAAAGACCCATGGGACGCAAACGGGCACTGATTGCCGGCAAACATCTGATCTACTGCTTCGGGCTGATCTTCTGCTATGTGCTGCAGACCACCCCGGGCTTTCTGCAGATCTTCGGCGTCAAGCCCTTTCTGGTGATCCCGGCGGTGATTGCCATCGCCATGCAGGAGGGGGAGTTCACCGGGGCGCTGTATGGGGCGCTGGGCGGCATGCTCTGTGATATGGGCGCCAATACTTTTTATGGGTTCTATACCCTCACCCTGTTCCTGTACGGGGCAGCGGTGGGCCTGGCACTCATCTACCTGATGAAAAATGACCGGAAAACGGCAGTGCTCTGCTGCCTGGTGTATACCGGAGGCATGGCGCTGATCGAATATATCTTTTATTACCTGCTGTATGGCTTTGCGGGCAACTGGCAGGTACTGCTGTTCCAGCTCACGCCGCGGGTGCTGTATACCTGCCTTGTGATGCCGCTGTTCTACTTCGGGGAGCGGAAGCTGTTCGACTATTTCAGCCGCCGCACCGAGGAGATCTGAGAGAGGAGACCCTATGCCTGCATTTCTGAAAAAACGGGATAATATCCTGGTACTGGCCTTTGGACTGGTGCTGGTATTTTTCATCGGACGGATGCTGCAGATGCAGCTGATCCAGGGCGATGAATACGAAAGCCAGATCTACAAGGGCACCATCAAGACCCAGACCGTGGAAGCGGCCCGGGGTGAGATCACCGACCGGTACGGCAATCCCATTGTCACCAACCGGGTGAGCATGAATATTGTACTGGACAAGGCCTTCCTGCCCGCCGAGACCCAGAATGAGATCATTCTCTCGCTGATGCAGCTGCTGGAGCAGAGCGGGGAAGAGTGGATCGATGAACTGCCGGTTTCGGATACCCAGCCCTATACCTTTGACGGCACCGATTCGGAGATCGCGGCGCTCAAGAAGTTCGCCGGGGTCAACGACTATGCCGATGCCGAGGAGGTCATGCACTGGCTGCTGGAGCGCTTCGGCCTGGACAATGCCCAGGTGAAGAATGAAAACGGCGAGCTGGTGGACCCGGAACGCATCTATACCCAGCAGGAACAGCGCCGGCTGGCTGGCGTGCTGTATACCATGGAGCGCAAGGGCTTCAGCCTTTCCAGTCCCTATACCTTTGCCGAGGACATCTCCACCCGCACTGCCACCATCATCTCGGAGCGCAGCATAGCCTCGCCGGGCGTATCGGTGGAGCAGGGCTCGGCCCGGAGCTATCCCAACGGCAGCATGGCAGCCCATATTCTCGGACATGTGGGACCGCTCACCGAGGCGAACATCCAGGAGTTCGAGGAGAACGGCATCGAATATGAGCTGGACGACATCATCGGTCAGGACGGGCTGGAAAAGCTCTATGAAGAGGAGCTGAGCGGTGAGGACGGCGAACGGCTGGTCTATGTCAATGAGAACGGCGAAGTGACTGATTCCACCATTTCGGTGGAGCCCCAGGCGGGCAATACCGTAATGCTCACCCTAGACAGCCGTCTGCAGAAGATCGCCGAGCAGTCGCTGGAGGACCAGATCCACTACCTCAATGAAACCGCTCCGGCCGGACAGGGTAAGGAAGCCAACGCGGGTGCGGTCTGCGCCATCGATGTCAAGACCGGCGAGGTGCTGGTGCTGGCGAGCTATCCCAGCTATGACCCCAA